>Ga0335394_10008185_pt1 | contig 11800 bp, 12 predicted proteins | sample MAT03_FD_205741 | JGI IMG/M metagenome (GOLD analysis project Ga0335394, IMG submission 205741) | Freshwater microbial communities from Lake Fryxell liftoff mats and glacier meltwater in Antarctica - MAT-03 (spades assembly) (version 2) ... | reverse complement strand
CACTTCCGAGGAGATCTGGCCGTCCGACCTCGCCCACAAAGAGAAGATCGCCGGAATACAAAGCGATGGGACCGGAACGTTGTTCCGGGTTGGTCAGCAGAAAACACATGTGCTCTGGTGTATGCCCTGGGGTCCACAAGGCTTGCAAGATCAATTCGCCAATGGTGATCGTGTCGCCGTCATCGAGTGGCTGGTGAGTGAATTCCTGGTTACCCAGTCGGCTTACGTAAATCGAGGCACCGGTTGCCTCGGCCAGCTCTCGGGCGCCCGAAACGAAATCCGCATGCACATGTGTTTCAAGCGCGGCGACGATCCGAAGATTGCGCGAAGCCGCCCAATCGAGATAGGTATCGATATCACGTCGTGGGTCGATGACGGCGGCGACGCCTGCCTTTTCATCTGCGACGAGATAGGCAACCTGGGCGAGCCCTGGGGTAAAGACACGATCGAGAATCACAACAAGACTCCTGGCAAAACAGGCCGCTTACGTGGCCCGCTTCGTAACGTTCTCGAACCGCCCGGTCGACGGTTCGAATTGATTGCAGCGAGATCTTTGGTTGACATGCGAAGTGTAGGTATTTCCGTTGGACTCGATTCGATCCCCGAAACTCCGGGTCATGGACCGCGCAAAAGCGATTGCATGGACCAAATTATAGGATACCCCTGTAGGGTAGTCAAGAGAGCGTGCGCAACGAGCTCTGGATCACCTGGTTGCCGGAATCCGACTCCATTCCCCATGGTCGGTGGAAATCACACGAGAGCATTGGAGGGATAATCAATGGGTCTGATTGTTCGGATTGCCTGCAAATTGAGGCGGGACGAAGAGGTTCCGAACGTCGAACTGGCGCTCGAACTTTCAGAAACGGTGGATGTGGCGGGAATTGCTGAGATCGCGGGTCATCTTTCCGACCGAGACAGGGCGGTGCGCAGCGATTGCATCAAGGTGCTCTACGAGATCGGTTACCGCAATCCTGATTTGATCGCACCGTACGTCGAAGAATTCCTGGCGCTGCTGAGTGACAAACAGAATCGACTGGTCTGGGGCGGTATGACGGCGCTTTCGACGATCGCGCCGCGGGCCGCCGACATCCTCTTTCCAAGAGTCGATGAGATCGTTGCGGCGATGCATGGTGGGTCTGTGATCACAGTCGATCATGCGGTCAAGACACTGGCTGGAATCGCTTCGACTTCATCCGATCGCAATCTCATTCTCTTCCCGGTGCTGCTCGATCACCTCCGGAACTGTCGTGCCAAAGAGGTGCCGCAGCATGCCGAGAGCACATTCGTTGCGGTTACCGCCGGTAATCGTGCGGCGTTCATTGCTACGCTGCGGGCACGAGAGGAGGAGTTCACTCCTCCGCAGGCAGTCCGTATACGCCGGCTGATCAAGGGGGCGAATCCGGATTGCGTAAACTGACGGGACGTATCTCGCGATTCCACCCGGGAGAGAGCCATGAGTTATCCACTTCGATTTCACGTGCAAATGCTCCCGAGTGTGGAATGGAGCGAACTCCGGGCGCGGATTCTCCGCCTTGAGGAACTGGGGTTCGAGGCCGCCGCAATCGCGGACCACTTTGTCGATTGGACCAACCCGTCTGTGCCCTGGTTCGAATCGTGGACCGCACTTGCCGCCTTCGCGGAGGTGACCAGCACCATCCGGCTGACCACGGTTGTCACACAGATCCCGTTGCGGAATCCGGCGATGCTGGCTCGCCAGGTGCTGACGCTCGACCACATCTCGAATGGCAGAATCGAAATCGGGCTCGGCACGGGACTCACGATCGATCCTTCGTACGCGATGACCGGGTTGCCAAACTGGGAACTCGGGGAACGGGTCGATCGGTTCGGCGAGTATGTTGAGCTGGTCGAGCAATTGCTGTCGCACGAAGTGACGACCTATCATGGTCGCTTCTATCAGGTCGAAGGGTCGGTGATGAATCCGCGACCGGTGCAATCACCACGCCCGCCGATTCTGGTCGCCGCGCTGGGTCCGCGCATGATCCGGCACGCCGTCCGGCATGCCGATATCTGGAACAGTCTCTCCTTCCTGTCAACATTTGATGAGCAACTCGCGGAAACAAAGGCGAGATCGGCCACAGTCGACGCGGAATGCATCGCCATCGGACGCGATCCCTCGACGCTTCGCCGTTCCTACACCATGTACGACACCCAGGCCAGGCCGCGAGGCGGCGCCATCGGCTACTACGACTCCGAGGAGATCTTCATCGATCAGGTCTCGCGCCTCATTGAGATCGGGATCAGCGATATCGGCATCTATTACCCGCTCACCCCGGCCCAGCTCCCAATGTTCGAACGCATCGCGACTGATGTGCTGCCCGCACTCAAAGTGAAGCTGCTGGCACGGCGGTCAGAATGGTGGCCATTGAAAGAACTTGAATGAGTAACAACAACTGTCGTCTCGGAGTGAAAAGAAACGGCAGCGGATCTGAAGCTAACGCATCGGATGATTGCTCTTCGGCTCGTCCTTTGTCGAAGCTCCCTGTTCGTACCAATTCGGCCAGTCTCGTCGGGTCGTTAGTCGAGGAAAAATCGATGAAATACATTTAGATTAACAAATACAGGTTCCTAAAAATGCCGATTGCGCTATGCGAGTTGGCTCGGCTTTGTGGCTCGGATCTCCCAAGTCTTTATCGCATTTGCGAAGGCTAGCCTCACCCGGTCGCTTTCGAGCCTAGCCCAATTGGTACCCGATCGCTTATCGTCGCTCTTCGATAACTCCACGAATTCCTTTCTACTTTTCGGACCTAGTATGTTTGTGTGTGCCTGATTGTTAGGTAGTTTCGGGTCATCACATACGGGTGCATGAACAACGAATTGCAAAGGGATAATTTCTCTAATTTCTTGAACGCCCAATGAAATAACGTGATACTTCTCAGATTGGGGCTCTTGCGCTCCTGCTTCTTGTGTTTTGCCCGGATCACCGTATTTAGACCAATCTGAAGACATAGCGGTTACGCCTTGGTCATCATCTCGGTTCTTAAACGCCAAGGGAATAAACTCTCCGCTTTGTTCGTTGAAGTGGTCAATGTGCACTCGAATAAATACAAGATGTTGATCAGGGATGTCCTCAATCTCCCATCCGGAGCAATCCTCTAGTAGTTCAACCATTGAAGGAGCCATCCATTACCTTCGCGGACATTTAACGTACCATTGATTTCGATATCCGAATCGCGTGAGTCTTTCCCGACGAAGCTGGGCCTTAGACTCTCCTCTTCAGGAGTGTTGATTAACAAGCTTCGATGACCACTGCGCCAAATGACATCAATGTCGCCATCAATGCCTTGCAAAATTGCGGGTGAAGTCGGCACTTTTTTTGAAACGGACCAGTAATCAATTGCGGCGTTCACGACAACACCTGTTGCCGTCATCCAAGTTGAATACTTATATTTCGGCCCTCCGCATCCATCCCAATTTTCTTCCAGTTCCAGAAAATTATGCGAGCTGGCAACTCTGTTTGCGATATCAGCCAAGTCATGTGGAAGGATAAACCCAAAGACCCTGATCGGATTCTGAAGTATCTTGGCAAGACTCCTAGTATTTCGTATCACTGCACCTCTATAAACTCCCTCAGTGTTTAGGCTCGAAGTATTGTCAGTGCCGACGAGGGAGTTTCGTAATTTGAACGCATCAAGATACGTGATTCTCGAAGACAAGCTTTCACTGAAATCCTCATCCTGATCCGTCAACTGCGCTGATAGTGGGTTTGAACAATCATTGTCCAAACCGTCTAGCGTCCGCTGATTTGTCGCAATCTCATAGTGAGATAGTGCAAGGTCCATGCTTAGCTCCTGTTAGTTACCGAGATGACTTCTGAAACGTTCGTCTTGGCCCGTCCGAGTTCAACAAGGATTGTGTCGGGTTGAATCACATTGTCGGAACCAAAGAACAAATTAGCATGTGCATTTTCGGCTGTTGTGCTCAAAAAGAATCTGTACTGAGACTCATTCGGGCTTTCGATAGACAGCTTTGATACTGCAACCCCTTCGATTTGGTAAATATTGTCACCGCTTCCTGTTATTTGTGTTGGAAGTGGGAACCAAAGCTCAACGCTGTCGAGATGGTATTCGAATTGGAAGCTATATCTGCAACTGAGGGGAATTCCCAATTCGGCCAGCGCGTGAATTAATCCTGCCTCACGCTCTCGATCTTGCAGCGATCTTCGCCGACTCGAGCCGCCCCAGAAAGCGTATTTTATTGAAACGGAAAGCTTCTCTGCTGTTTCAAGTGTCTGCACAGTTGCGCGAATGAAATAGCTTGTCTTCGCAATCGAATAGGTCGCGAGTCCACCGAAAACGATGTTCCCATTTTGTTTCTGAGACGACAATTTTAGCAGACCATTAACCACCGACTCTGCAAAATCATACCTTGCTTGAATCTCGATACTCAGTAGCGAGTTTTTCACCAACGAAATGCGAGGAAGTTCAGCTATTCTTTCACTCATTTCCCTCGTACCTCAAGTTCCAGCGCATTCTAGGCCCATACGTCCAGAAACATCAGACGTCATACCCACAATTGACTACTTAGCCGACCCTGTGTCCTTTGTCAAGCGCAAAGAGGTTTCGTTCCTACAGCCTCCATTTGCTGATCCTACGTCGCGAAGCAGGGATGCCGCGCTGCTCATACACTGTGTTCGATACGATAGGAACCAAAAAGGCGGAAAGATTGCCGCCTTCGAATTATCTGACGCCTCTATCGAACAGGCTGGCCGCTTGATCGAACTAGGTATGAGCGACATCGGGCTTTATTACCCGCTCACACCGGCGCAACTCCCGATGTTTGAACGGATCGCGACCGATGTGCTGCCCGCACTTCGCGCGAAGCATCCATCGATCTAGACGTCGCAGCCCCCTCGCCTGCCGAAGCGGGTGAAGGGCTGCGCGTGAGGTGCGTCTTCAGGTCGAGCGAATTCGAGGTAGTTTGACCCGATTCTGGACGGGATGCTTCTTGCCACTAACGTCGTTACTTCGGGTCGTGCTGACCGAAAACTTCCCACGAGGTCAGATCGCGGGTGGTCACCGGTTTAGGCGCGTTCGGATTGACGACGCGTTCGGCCGGTTCGACGTGGCCGAGAATGATCAACATTTCTGTCGTCACGCTCTCCGGCAAACCGAAGGCGCGGCCGACCCCGGACTTGCTGAATGAAGTCACCGGGCAACTCCCGATGCCGAGCGCGTGCGCCATATTCAACATGTTCTGGGCGGCCGTTCCGACATCCATATAGACGATCATCGAAGGGTCGATCGACATCCATTGCCGTCTGACCTGATCGTGATCGAGCAGAACGGCAATCACCGCGGTTGGGACCGGCAGCATTCCCGGTGAGAACGAGCGGACCAGTGAGATCCGATTGGGGTCCCGGGTGATGATGAAGCGGTGCGGGCGAAGATTGCCGCCACTGGCCGCGAATCTGCCAGCCTGGGCAATCTTGAAGAGATCGTCGTCGCTGATCGGTGCCCCGGTGAACTCGCGCGACACCCGGCGCGACTTCATATTGTCGAGAATCACATCTGACTGGCTCACGACTTCTCCACCTCCGTCGATGCTGCCATGACGCCCTGATTCGCCATTTCACCGGCAACCTTCGCCGGGGTGTCGCGCAAGAACTGGAAATAGGCAGGCAGGTCCCACATCGCCCACAGTTTTTTCGTGTCGATTTCGTCTTTGAGCGACCGGAGAAATCCATTCTCATCCGGTTCGCCACTTTCCAGCATGAATCCGATCAACCGGCTGGTCGCGTCTACAAGTCGCAGGGTGCCGTAGTGCACAGGTTCTTGCAGTGAAATTTCTGCGGAACTGGTCAGGTACGCGATGAGCTGCATCGCCTGATCTTTGGTGAGTAACACCCCGTCGGGTTTGGAGATGTCCGACATCATCTGCCTCCTGTTGTGAGCTGTTCGATCGAGTTGAAGGATGGGATGTGCCTCAAAACTCGGGCAGCCGGTGCAGCACTGCCGGGTCCCGGTAATTGCACTCCGATCACATCTTCAACTGCAGCCGATTGTATTCCAGCGTTACGCCAGAAACGTGAACGGCCGAAATTCCTGAGGCTCAGCGACCTTCTCGTACATACCAGCCCGACGCCAGACGTCGCAGAATTTCTGCGGTTTCATCATCAGCAGGGAAGAAGGATTCGATTGCAAGTTCGGAGAGGGTGACATCGATGGGTGTGCCAAAGATTGTCGTCGTAAGGAAGAGCGAAAGAAGTCCGTGGTCCGTGCGGAGCAGCAAGTCCGAAGCGCTCAACTGTGCTTCCGCGAAGGTGGTGCACGGTATTCTAAGGGATCGATCCAGTGAACGCGTCAAACTGATGTTCTGGTTTGGAGGTGGACGGTACTATCCAAGCCGATTGACTAACGATCGACGTCGTTCGTCTCTCCGTGGGCAAGCTGATCCGCATGGCGTTGAGCTGCGTCTGTACGAATTCCGGGCGAAAATTCACCAACGGCTTTGCAGCCGCGCGTCAAGCATGAAGGATGGAATAGGATACGCCGATTGAAACCCTCCTTCATTTCGAAACAATCTATTCAGTTGCTAACTCAATGATGCTTAAATAGGCTGCTGAAAAAGGTGGAGCCGCCACGACTGCTGGTAGTGAAGTCGGCACTCGATACACTTTGATTATGGTAGTAGGGAGTTTTGGGCATCTGATAAAACCGCGTAAGATCGACATTTGTTTTAGCTCGTAGATCCGCACTCGCATCCGGTGATATCGAGCAATATGCGAAGCATCCTTTGGCGGCCAGGTCACTTGACTCCTTTCTATCTGATCAGCAAGAGAAAAAACACAGGACCACGACCAGTATGGCGGAGTTGAAAGTCAATCGTTCATATTAGCGATAGCCTATTACCCGTGAAATATGCTGGGAAAACACCTTCGGTTTGAAGATGCTGATCGGGGTTCCGGTCGAGGTGATCCAAAAAGCACTAGTTGTGCGGCAAGCGTTAAGTCTGCAACGCTTGTGATCTTCTTCGACCTTGGAGCCGTCGGTTAAGGCCTCAGCAGATAAAATCGGAAAGCGTCGGTTGGCATCGGAAGAACCGCGATCCGGCTGAATCCAGCGGCGGTTGCGTATTCCCGGAAGGTTTCCGTACGCATGACGGCACCGGTCGCGACGGCATCCACTCCGTTGCTTCCGACCGGCAAGCAGTGAAAGACGCTGAATCCGTACAGGGTGCGCTCATTTTCGTCGCCATTCGGGGTGAAGCGATCGGCGGGTTTTTCATCGACGATCAGTGCCAGTCCATCCGGTTCGATCAACCGCCGGATCGCGGCGAGCGCCGCCACCGGGTTCGCCATATCGTGAATACATTCGAATGCGAGGGCGAAATCGTACGTTCCTGGCAGTTCGGGATCGGCTGCATCACGGTGGTGGAAACGAACGCGATCGCTGAATCCCTTCTTGCCAGGCGTTGGCCTGAGCTGCCAGGATCGAAGCCGGGTCGAGGTCGAAGCCATCAACTTCGACATGGGGATACGCGCGGGCGATTTCGATGCTTGACCAGCCTGCGCCGACTCCGATATCGGCAACCTTCGCGGGTGGTAGTGCAAGCAGGCGCGCATGGACCTCCGGGATGGCGGGTATCCAATGGGTCGCGAGTGAATTGGTGAAGTGGGGGCGGGTAGTGCCAGCTTGCCCGGCAAGCATATCCACCCCGTAGTTTTCATAGGGAATACCTGCACCACTCCGGAAGGCAGCAACCAATTCGTGGAGTGGTGCAAAGACGCCAGCAAGGCATTGCGCGTACGCCCCCATGGGACTTGGACTGGTTTCATTGAGCAGTATTCGCTCGTACCCGGCAGGGAGTGAGAATCGTCGTTCCAGGGAAGGCGCATCCGGGCTGTCGCAAGTGAGAATGCCAGTCACCGCTTGTTGTTCGAGCCACTCGCGCGTGTACCGCTCTTCAGTCCTGGCCCGGCCAGCCAGTTCGGTGCTGGTTGCTGAGCCTTCTACGAAGAGTGAGCGGTAGAACCCGAGACGAACTCCCAGGTACACGCTGTAAACATCGAATATGCCGAGAATCGCCTGCGATAGTCGATCGGCGAGTGCTTCCGCGGTTGGAACGAGGGACGTTGCTGCCTGAGATTCGGACACGTTTCGACTCCTGAAGGTATTGATCGCACTGCAGGTTGCAGCCTACGCTCTCACGCAACCAGCAGACACGAAGAGTGCGACAAGTTCATCGACCATCACTGCCGCGATCGTGCCATCCGGGTCGAGGTCGGGATCGAAGACGGTCAACTCAAGTCCCATCGCACGGTCGGAACAAAGGAGTGGCGTTACCAACTCCGCGAGTTCAGCGTAACTGAGACCGTCCGCTTGCGGGGAATCGACCGCCGGCATGATGGCGCTGTCCAGAACATCGACATCAGGTACAAGCACGTACGGGCGAAGTCCGTCGATGTCCGTCAGCAGATCCGAGCCGCGACCGGTTACGAGCGCGAGATCTTCACTGGCCACCGCTTCGACCTCCGTCCCGTTTCCGGGATGGCTTAAGTCGCAATGACCGTCGATGTGAATCAGGCCATATCTCCCACGCGTTCGGAACGCGGGCATTCCTACTAGCGGGACGCTGCAGTCACCACCGAGCACAACGGGAAAGCCACTGGAATCGATCGTCTCCCCGATCTTCGCGGCCTGTTCGCGGGTGAAGGTATAGATCGAATCGGCATTACGCGTACCGAAACCCGGGCACCATTCCGGCGAGTAGGATGCGGGCGTGACGCTACCTCCGGTGATCGCACCGATTCGCTCGACCTGCTCATGGCGCCGAAGCGCTGCCGGCGCATGGGAGGTACCGGGAATTCTGCCGGCAGCTGGCGGCCGCAGGCCGAGGTCGGTTGGCGCATCAATGACAACGAGTGACCGGAATGACGGCAATGCAGTGTGTCCTAGCTGAAGTAAGGAGTCCTGATGAAGCAGGATGACTCCTCTGCAGGTACCAGCAAGGTCACCGAATTTCAATCATGAATTTGACCTTGTCATAGGATTGGATTCAGATTGGCATTGTATGTGTGTTTTAGGGCAATCTGCCCTTGATGTCAGTTACCCACCAGCAAACGCTCAATTCAGCTGTACTCCGTGCTTATTCCGAAGTAGATTAAGATCACTGGGATACAGATTCCCACCGAAAGGTATCATTCGGCAAATGAGCAATTTTTCTCCTTGTGCTTATGGCAAGGACTCTCACCTGAAGGATCGGAGACTAGTCAAGGCATTAGGTGGGAGTGTATTAGAGCGGAAGGGACCAGAAAATGCTGTGGCAGCAACTGAACGATCCTGAAAATCCTGAAAACAAGAATGCTGGAAATGGCGGAGATCTCTGTAAGCATACCGTTTACCTAGCTGTTGTTGACTACTTATTGACTCAGCCTCCTTGGTCAGAAAATCTTCGCATTCGTGAATGCCATGCTGGAAGGGGTATGTATCGAGTACCCACTGAGGCGCGAAGGTCATTGCTTGAATGTCTTTACAGGCCGATAGACTCCAAAATTGATGTTCTATTACATGACGAGCAACGAGCATCTCAGACTGCGTTGTCAGTATGGCCCGGCCAGACCAGCGCAGTTCAGTGGTATAGCGGGTCGGCAGTTTTGAACGCTTGGAGACTTGGAGATGCCGAAACCGGTAACCATCTTTTAGAGCTCTATGAATACGCTCCAGACACCCGTGCCATTCTGAGAGCATTATTTGCGAGCCCTGCGCTAAGTCTTCCGAGAGTTTCAGTGCGAGTATTGCCGGAACCGGAACGCAGTGGTTCATTCGACGGCGAAGTTTATATAGAAAACAACGTTTCAAAGTGGAACTCGCATGACCTTATACTTCTTGATCCGTTTGCTATGTGGCGTCAGACGCCTGATCAACTCAGGCGTAGCCGCTATCGACGTATTGTGGAAAAGGTGATTGCGCTTGGCGACGATTCTCCCATGTTCATCTTATTCTGGACTTGGGGAAGGGCGTTCCCAGTCGCAGAAGGAGATTTAGATGGGACTCAGGTTCGTGTGAAAGACGGGTATCAAGACCTACGCGATCTTTTACACCGCGCAAATAGACGTATCCTAAGAGTAACTTGGAGATGGGAGCTTCAATTTGCCATGTGGATTGTGGTCGCAGACTCGCACGTAGAAGAGCTTTGCATAAGGATTCAAAGACAATGTGCCGAGTTAAGCCGTCACTTGCAAACACATGGGTACCGAATGTCCAGCCCAGAAATCGATGTAATCATCGATTGACAAATCTGTCGGTACGAATATCGGCCTTAGACGATGGGTGTCCTAAAATCGACCGGTGATAGATACAAGAAATAGAATTTGCAAACTGCGGAAACTCGGAGAAAATTCAGACCAGATTTGCCCCCTAAGAGGATCTGTGCATTCTTCAGCGTTGACTTCGATTGCTTCGAACGGTCACTAAACCGCAGGCAATCTGGCTCCGCATTTGAGTGACCAAATTCCGTTTACAGAATTTTTCCGTGATCCTAGAACGATAAAGTCAGGTGAAATCGAACGCTGAGCGGGATATCGATCAAACGCGGACACGCACGTCCGCAGCCGCGAGATCGACAAGCGCTTCGGAGGCGATCTAACATCAGATTCATCGAGTTTATCTATTCCGAGATTGCGGTTTCTTCACGCCAGGCGCCGATGCGGCGGAATTTGGCGTAGCGGGCATCGAGCAGGCGTTGGGTGCCACCTTCGCCATCGGCGATCACGGAGAGTTCATCCAGGTGACGGGTGACCGCTTTGCCGACCGCGATGATAGAATCGCGCGGTTTCTCGTGGGCGGGGATTACTTCTGCGATGACTTCGTCGATGATCTCGAAGCGTTTGAGATCGCCCGCGGTCATGCGCATTGTTTCGGCCGCTTCCGGTGCCTTCGATGAGTCCTTCCAGAGGATCGAGGCGCAGCCTTCGGGCGAAACGACCGAGTAGACGGAGTTTTCCAGCATCAGCACGCGGTCGGCGACACCGATTGCCAGCGCGCCGCCACTTCCGCCTTCGCCGATGACGACTGCAACGATTGGGGTTTCAAGCGCGGCCATCGTCAGAATGCTCTCGGCGATCGCCGTTCCCTGTCCGCGCTCCTCCGAGCCGATGGTCGGGTCCGCACCGGAGGTATCGATGAAGGTGACGACCGGGATGCCGAATTTCTCGGCGTGGCGCATCAAGCGATCGGCTTTGCGATACCCCTCCGGTTTCGCCATGCCGAAGTTGCGGTTCAGGTTTTCACGCGTATCGCGGCCTTTTTGGTGACCCAGGATCATGACGGTGCGGCCGCCGAGTCTGGCAAGACCGCCGATCAACGCCTGATCGTCACCGTACGAGCGGTCGCCGTGGAGTTCGATGAAATCGGTCGTGATCTCTGCCAGGTAGTCGAGCGTTTTCGGCCGGCTGGCGTGGCGGGCGAGTTTGACCCGATCCCAGGCGGTAAGAAGACCACCGGTCGTCGTTTCTTCGGGAGCTTGATCACCGTGGCCACGTCTCAGGAGCGTGTTCATGATTCCGCCTCGAAATTGCTCGCTGAATCGTAAAGTCCGTTACGGATCGCGCCATTGACCAGCGGACCGGTTCCATTCAGTGACACGGGCGGAGCATCGCGATCCGGGATGACGGCGGGTGAGTTCGCAAGCTGGTAGTGATCGAGCAGTTTGACCATGGTTGATTGCAGGCTGGAACGCTCGACGATCAGATCGACCATGCCGTGTTCGAGCAGAAATTCGGCCGTCTGGAAACCTTCGGGTAATTTTTGTTTGGTGATTTGCTCGATGACTCGCGGACCCG
>Ga0335394_10008175_pt1 | contig 11806 bp, 4 predicted proteins | sample MAT03_FD_205741 | JGI IMG/M metagenome (GOLD analysis project Ga0335394, IMG submission 205741) | Freshwater microbial communities from Lake Fryxell liftoff mats and glacier meltwater in Antarctica - MAT-03 (spades assembly) (version 2) ... | reverse complement strand
ATGACGAAACCGCCGTTCGACAGCCCCGCCACATGGGGGTAATCCTGCGAGTTGGCGGTCACTGTATTGGCACGAAACTCCGGGCCCACTGCGACACCACTGGCGTTGAAGCGCTGGCCATAGACGCCTTCACTGCTGCCGTCCTGCCCGGTGGACTGCCACACCACCACGTAGCCGCCGTCTGTCAGGCGCGCCACCTCGGACTCCTGCTGGTGCGCAGGCGTGTAGGTGTTGACCTGGCTCTCGCCGTACGCCAGCGCCGTGCCGTCCAGCTGGCTGGTGACGTTGATGGTGATCAGGTTGGGCGTACTGGAGCCACCGTCGCCGTCGGACACGCGCAGCGCCAGGCCACGGGTATCGGTGGGGTTGCTCACACTGTTGGCGTAAGCCAGACGCTGGATCAGCGCTTCCACCGCATCCGGTGTTGCCGCGTTGCTGCTCAAATCGACACGCAGATTGGTTCCGTTGGCCCCGCCACTGATCAGGCCTATGAGCACGTTGCCATACCTCACCTCATTGCCGGCCACGCCGATCTGGCCAGGCCCATTGCCTTGCGAGAGCACCGACAACTGGTCCTGCGCACCGCCGCCGGTGATGTAGTACAGGTCCAGCCGCCCGCCGTCAAAATTGGCAGAGTCGGTGTCGGTCAGGCTTACCGCTGGGTCGATCAGCTGCGGGCCGGCATTGACTGCGTTCTCCAGGAAGGTGACCGTGCCAGTGAAGTCGCCCAAGTCCGGGTTGGCCTGGCGCAGCAGCGGGGGGGCGGCGGCGTTGCCGAAGATCTGCTGCACGATGTCATACGTGTTGGAGCCAGGCTGGCCCTGCACGGTGTTGTAGTCTGAATACGTAACTACATAGCTGCCGTTGCCCAGGTCAGCAATCGAGGGCTGGAACTCGGTGCTGTTGGTGGGCGAGATCAGCTTGCGCTGGCCGTCTTTAGCCACACCGAAGGCATCGAACTCGCGGATATAGACGTCGGTGGTGGTACCCACGTTCGGGACAATGTCGTAGTTGTCGTTGTACCAGGTGACTACGAAGCCACCCGTGGACAGGCCGGTCACCGAGGGCTGGTACTGCCCACCGATCGTGGACTCATTGATGAGGAATTCGCCGCCGACCTTGGCGCCCGCCGCGTTGTAGCGCTGGGCAACCACGGCCGCGCTGGAGCCGTCCTGGTTGTCGTCGCGCCACACCACCACGAAGCCGCCATCGGCCAGCGTGGCCACGCTGGGTTCGTACTGATTGCCGCTGGTGTTGGTGTTGACCAGGAAGGTGGCGGAGAAGGTGCCTGCGCTGGCGTTATAGGTGCGTCCATAGACCCCGCTGCTGCTGCTGTCGTTGCCGTTCTGGTCTCGCCAGACTATGACCAGGTTGCCATTGGCGTACGCGGCTACGTCAGGAACATCTTGCGTTCCGACTTGGGGTGTAGCGGGCGACCCCGGCACCGTGCCGACCAAGGTGTCGGCAGTGGCTACCAAGCCCGCGTTGTCATAACGCTTGAGGTAGATGTCGAAACCGTTGCCGCCAGGGTTGCTCTGCGAAGTCCACACGACGGCGAAGCCGTTGGTATAGCTGGCCACCACGCCGTCGGACTGCTGGCTGGTGGTAAAGCTATTGACCAGGAAGTTGGCGCCTTGCGTCAGTCCAGCTACGTCATAACGCTGGGCGTACATGCCGTAGCTGCTGCCGTCGGTGGCGTTGTCTTGCCAGGTGATGACGAAACCGCCGTTCGACAGCCCCGCCACATGGGGGTAATCCTGCGAGTTGGCGGTCACTGTATTGGCACGAAACTCCGGGCCCACCGCTACTCCGCTGGCATTGAAGCGCTGGCCATAGACGCCTTCACTGCTGCCGTCCTGCCCGGTGGACTGCCACACCACCACGTAGCCGCCGTCTGTCAGGCGCGCCACCTCGGACTCCTGCTGGTGCGCAGGCGTGTAGGTGTTGACCTGGCTCTCGCCGTACGCCAGCGCCGTGCCGTCAAGCTCGGCGGTCACATTGATGGTAACGATTGCGCCCACTGCCGAGCCACCATCGCCGTCTTCAACCCGCAGGCTGACTGTGCGCGTGGCGCTGGGGCTGCTGCTGCTGTTTTTGTACCCAATATGCTGGATCAGTTCTTCCACCACTTCGACCGTAGCGTTGGCGTTGAAGATGATGACCAGATTGGCGCCGTTGGTGCCCCCACTCAGGGTGCCGATCTGCGTGCCGCTGTAGCTCACTGCGGCGCCAGCGAGGCCGATTTGCCCCGGCAGATTGCCCTCGTTGATGACGGTAAGCTGGTCCTGCGCGCTTGCTCCGCTTGTGAAGAAAACGGTGATGCGGCCGGTGTCGAAATTCGGGGAGTCGGCATCTGCCAGGCTGACCGCGAAGTCGAGCGCCTGAGGGGTGACGTTGACCGTGTTCTCGCCTACATTCAGGGTGCCGCCGAAGTCGCCAAGAGTCGGGTTGGCCTGGCGTGGCAAAGCGGCCGGCGCCGCGGCATCACTGCCAAGCAATTGCTGAAAGATGCCCAGGCCATTGCCGTCCAGTCCGTTGTTGTCGGTCCACGCCACCACATAGTTGCCACCGCCGAGATCCGCAATGGCCGGGGTGTTCTGGGTGCCTGGGTTGGACGGCGCATTCACGCGCTGCTCGCCCCCAACCGGCACGCCGGAAGCCGTGTACTCGCGTACGAACACGTCAGAGTTGCTCAGGCCGTCCAGCGCGGCTGAGTCGTTGTGCCAGGTGACCACAAAACCGCCTGTCGAGAGCGCCGTTATGTCGGCCTGGTACTGGCTGCCTGATGTCGATACATTTATGCGGAATTCGCCACCCTGTGCGACACCGGAAGCGTTGTAGCGTTGTGCCATGACGGCATTGCCACTGCCGTCCAGGCCCCCATCGTCACGCCACACCACCACGAAGCTTCCGTCGGCGAGTACGGCTAACCGAGGTTCGTATTGGTTGCTGACGGTGGTCGTATTGACCCGAAACTCGCTGCCGACCGCCACGCCCGCATTCGAAAAACTTTGCGCGTAAACGCCGGCGCCGGCGCCATCCTGCCCGTCAGAACGCCATACCACTACATAGCTGCCGTCACCGCGAGCGGCAATGTCGGGCTCGTACTGGGAGCCGGATGTCGTGGCGTTGGCGCGCGCCTCCGCGCCCTGCGCCACGCCGGCATTATTGAAACGCTGGGTATAGACGCCGTAACCGCTGCCGTCCTGCGCATTGGAGTACCAGGCAACCACGAAGCCGCCGTTGTAACTGGCGATACTCGGCTGGCCCTGGTCGTTGGTGGTGAAGGTATTGATCCTGAATTCGCCGCCCTGCGCCACGCCCGACGCGTTGTAGCGCTGGGCGTAGACGCCATAACTGCTTCCGTCCTGGCTACTCTGGTCGGTCCAGACAATGACGAAGCTGCCATCCGACAAGCCCACCGTACGGGGGTCTACCTGGCCGGCGACCTGATTGGTGTTGACCCGGAACTCCGGTCCAACGCCAATGCCGCTGGCGCTGTAGCGCTGGGCGAAGATGCCGTAATCGTTGACGCTGGTGTCCTGGTTGTAACCTGACCAGGTGATGACGTAACCGCCACCTTGCAAGGCGCCGATGGCCGGCGATTGCTGGGTGCTGGAGAAATAGGTGTTGACGCGATCCTGGCCATAGACTTTCATGGAAATCTCCCGTAAAAAGCGCAAGCGAATTCAGATGTGACAAAAGCCACTCGACAAACTCACAATTGAAAGCAAGAATTACGCCGTCGGAAAAGACTGTTGATTCCAATTGAGAAAACCACAAGCGGCAGAGCACCTTGTAAAGCCCATCGTCAGTGGCGAATTGACGGCGCGAAAAAACCTACCCCTTACAGCGCACTTGCCGCTTTGCGGTGGGGCTCGGCAACGCAATTTGGGTCCAAGAAAGGTTGCCACAAAAGTCCATGAGATACAAGAGTACGTTCAGCCCCTTTGGCTAAACATGTGCTGGATACGGGTTAACCCGAGTACTGCTTGTATGGGGCTGTCACGTTTACCCCGCAGCGCTTTGCAACTAGGCGGCAAGCAACTCAGCGAGAAGCGCGTGCCCACAAGAATCGCATGGCCATCCCGTTGGAAACCATGAGAAGCAGCTGCTTTCTATTGAGAATTTCGGCATCGGCCAATAGCTCATGTAAAGGATGCCGACATCGATCACACGGCCATCGAAGCACCTTAACCCATGCGCATGCCCCCGTGCCAGTGCATACGTGCCCGCATGGCGCGCGCTGGCAAGCAACTACGTGCGGCGAAGCCAGTAACCGAGAGGTGGGCCACTTGTCTTGGTTGGAGACCCGGCGCCAACCAAGACACCGCATCTGGCTTGAGCCGGGAGACCGACCCAAATGGCGGCGGATCAGGCCAACCTGAGGTCCGCCGACAACGACGACGCAGCGCTTTCGCCCATGATCTGGTCGATCGCCCGTTTGACGATCGGTTGCTGGTCGATGATGCCCAGCCGACCTTCGCGCAGCAAGGCGGCTACCTCGCGTTGCGAGCGCACGAACGCTTCGAACCCGTCGCGGTTGGTAAACAACATGCGGCTGCGTTGCGGGCTGATCCAACCCAGGCGGTAGCGGCGTGTCTGATCGGCCTCGTGTTCGAAATCGAACCACATGCCGCGCTCCAGCCCCTGTGCGATGGCATCGAACTGGTCGGGCGCGGCCTGATCGCCGGGCGCTAGCCGCTGGTCCAGCGCCTGCACTGCCGCATGCCCGGCGCGGGCCTCGAGCTCGCCTGGCCCGGAGTCCACCGGCGCGCCGGCCTTGGGCGTTCGGATCGCCTTCATGTGGGTCTCAATCAGCCGACGGGTGAACTCGGCGCGGTCGTCGCCCTTCCAGCCGATCGCATCGAGATTGACGTCGAGCTGGCGCACCAGATCCGGCAAAACCGCAATCAGGCGACTGCGCTCGTCGGGCTGCGGCTTGGGGCGGGTGGACCAGATCACCAGGTCCATGGTCTTGACGGCCTGCGCCCACACGGCGGGTTCCTGGTCGGCAACGGTCCAGGCGCGCGCCAGCACCTCACGCCACTGGTTCGTGAGAAACGGCAGCAGGAATGGCAACAAAGGCTCCTCAAGCGGCAAGGCATGGATGCACTGGTGCACCACTTCATCGGCGTGCGTCAGCGCGGCGTCACGCGCCTCGCCCAGCTGCTCCTCGGTCGCTGTCGGCTTGATCCGGATCTCGGCGCGTTGCTGATGGGCCTGAAAGAAGGCGGAAAACTCCTGCAGCAGTTCGCGAAACAGGCCCAGGTCGTGGTCGAACTCGTCGAGAATGCGTTTGACCGTGGAATCGATGCACTGGTACAACGGGTCGGTCTCGCCCATCTCGGGCGTCCAGCCAACCGCCGCCGCCGCCAACGCATCGACCAGCTGGCGCGCCGGGTGCGCACTCGTGAGAAAAAAGTCCCGGTCAATGATGGCGGCCTTGAGCACCGGAATCTGCAGGCGCCCGATCACGAACTTGAGCTGCAGCGGAATCGCCTTGTCGGCAAACACGTAGTCGAACACCTCGGCCAATGCGTCCACCGTGCCCCGGTCGAGTTCGGGCGCCCGTTGCACTTCTTCGTGTTCGCGCATCTGGCGCAACACGTTCTGGCCCGCGATGTCCTGGCCGCTTGCCCACTCCGGAAAACGCGATGCGCCAGCGCCGGCTTGCAAGCCACCAAGAAAACCCATCAGCGCCGGGTCTGCCGGCGCATGGGGTACCGCACCGCCGCCGCGCCCACCTTGGCCCTGGCCGGCGCCATCGTCAAAGCCCGACCCGCCGTCGGTCGCCGGCCCGGCTGCCATGCCAAAACCCAGTTTTTGCAGAAATTGCCGTGCGCGCGCAGCGATCGTTTGCGCCATGCCCTGCACGCCTGTCGCCTCCGGCGCTCCTGCGCCAGCGCCATGTGGGGCGGCGTGGCCCAGGGGTCCGGACTCCAGCGAGGCAAAACCCGAACGTCCGGCGGGCGGCTGCTCGGAGTCGGCCTGCAAAGGCGCCGCGGACGAATCGCCACCAAGCGTGCGCTTGATGCGATGGACCGCTTTGGCCGAATAACCACCACGCACCAGCATGGCGGTCAGATCCGCATACAGCGGCGCCCAGTCGATCGTGGCTTGCGGCTCCAGGACCGAGACGAAATCTTCGGCCGCAGCGGGATCGAACGCACTGCTGTGCCAGGCGATCACGAACGCACGCACCAGGCTGGCCGGCCGGAACGGGTTGTCCGCCAGCGAGAACTCGTCCTGCCGCAACAGCGCGGCCAGGCTTTGGGTCAGCGGCTGCAGTTGCGACTCATAACGGGTATTGAAGCGCTGTGCCACACGGTCCACCAGCAAGTGGCGTTCGATCTCATCGACGTCGAGCAGCGCCATGCTGCTCGGCCCGGATCGGTCATCCTCGCCGCTGGCCGGGCGCAACACCCGCAGCGCACCAGGCATGATGGCCTCAACCTCGTCCTCGATCGATTCGCGCAAGGCGGCCTGGAAAGCGCGGTTGAAAACGGCCGCCTGCTTGTCCAGCATGACGCCGGCGGTTCGCAGGTTCTGTGCCTGAGTGGTGTGTGGCCGACTGTCGACCTGCTCGAACAAGTGGCCACGCAGGCGTTTGAGGTGCGCGTCCTGGTCCTGCGCAAAGTAAGCCTGCACCCTGGCGATCAGGGCTGCAACATGGCGCAGCATCAGCGACCGGGTCGCGGCATCGATGGTGGTGGAAGAAGGAGCAGACATCAGATTCGGTTGCCCGTTCGTCTGGCACGCGCCCAGCCACGTGCCCGGTACGGGTGCCTGTTTTTCTGTTTGTACACGAAAGCTGCGCCTTGTTTTCGAGTTCCATTCACGCCGGCCGCGCCCAATCGCGCACAAATGCCGGTCAACCACACATTGTGCGCGCCGCACGGTTCAGCCATGCCTACCAACCCTGCATTGTCCACCGGGAGCCGGGGGATCGGCTTTGTCCGGTCAGGCGCGCATCAACATGGATTCAAGCGGCAGCGGCACACGATTCGGATCGATTTGCACACGAGATTGACGTTATCCCGGTCATCGATCGGCCAAAAAGTATCGAATAAAGTAGAGACATGCTAAAACCCCGCGCCGTCCTGTTCGACGCCCACGGCACTTTGTTCGACGTTTACAACGTCGGCGTGCTCGCTGAGCAACTTTCTCCGGGCCGGGCCATGGCTTTTTTCTGACATCCGCTAACGAAGTTGTTTCATTCATATATATAGGCAAGACATGAGCACCACCCGCACCCGCGTTCACCAGCTGGAAGTTGCCAGCGAACTGCACCAATTCATCGAGAACCAGGTCCTGCCCGGAACCGGCGTGGACAGCGCCGCGTTCTGGCTCGGCTTCGACGCGATCGTGACCGACCTGGCGCCAAAAAACAACGCTCTGCTGGCCGAGCGCGATCGCCTGCAAAGCGCGCTCGACGGCTGGCACAAGGCCAATCCGGGACCGATCCGGGGTATGAAGACCTATCGCAAGTTCCTGGAAAAGATCGGCTATCTGGTGCCTGAGCCGACTGCGGTAAGGGCCACGACGAAAAACGTCGACGCCGAACTCGCACTGCAGGCCGGCCCTCAACTGGTGGTGCCGATCCTGAACGCGCGTTACGCGCTCAATGCCGCCAACGCGCGCTGGGGATCGCTATACGACGCCTTGTACGGCACGGACGTGATCGACGAGTCCGACGGTGCGACCAGGGGCACGAGTTACAACCCCTTGCGCGGCCAGAAGGTCATCGCGTATGCACGCCATGTGCTGGACCACACCGCACCCTTGAAGCAGGGCTCGCACATCGACTCCACCGCCTACGTGGTGCAAGGCGGCAAACTGGTCGTGACGCTGGCCGGCGGTTCGATGACCGAACTGCGCCAGGGCAAACAACTCATCGGCTACCAGGGCGATGCGGCGCGGCCGTCCTCGGTGCTGCTGCAACACAACGGCATCCATATCGACATCCGGATCGACCGTGGCACGCCGACTGGCGCCGTCGACGCGGCCGGTGTCAGCGACCTGGTGCTGGAGTCGGCCCTGTCGACCATCCTGGACCTGGAAGACTCGGTGGCCTGTGTCGACGCGCAAGACAAGGTGCTGGGCTACCACAACTGGCTGGGCATCCTCAAGGGCGACCTGCAGGAGAACGTCAGCAAGGGCGGCAAGACCTTCACGCGGGGACTGAACCCGGACCGGGTCTACACGGCTGCCGACGGCATAGGTGAGGTCACGCTGCACGGCCGCTCGCTGATGTTCGTGCGCAATGTCGGCCACCTGATGACCAATCCGGCCATCCTGTACCACGGCGGCGACGGCGCCATGCACGAGATTCCGGAAGGCATCCTGGATGCGGTGGTGACGACGACGATCGCGCTGCACGACCTGCAGGGCCATGGCGTCGGACCGGATGGCAAGCCCATCCGCAACTCGCGCAAAGGCTCGGTCTACATCGTCAAGCCCAAGATGCACGGCCCCGCCGAGGTGGCGTTTGCCAGCGAATTGTTCGCGCGGGTCGAGAAACTGCTGGGCCTGAAGGACAGCACGGTCAAGCTCGGCATCATGGACGAGGAACGCCGCACCAGCGTCAACCTCAAGGCCTGCATCGCCGCCGCAGCCAGCCGCGTGGCCTTCATCAACACCGGTTTCCTGGACCGCACCGGCGACGAGATGCACAGCTGCATGTGGGCCGGGCCCGTGCTGCGCAAGGGCGACATGAAGACCAGCGCCTGGATCCAGGCCTACGAGAAAAACAACGTGCTGGTCGGCCTGGCCTGCGGATTGCGCGGCAAGGCACAGATCGGCAAGGGCATGTGGGCCATGCCCGACCTGATGGCCGACATGATGAAGCAGAAGATCGGCCATCCCAAGGCCGGCGCCAACACCGCCTGGGTACCCAGCCCGACCGCCGCGACGCTGCATGCGCTGCACTACCACCAGGTGCTGGTGTCCGATGTGCAGAAGCAGATGGAAAAGGATGCCGCTCAGGGTGACCCCGTGCAACAACGCGACGCCATTCTGAACGACCTGCTGACGATTCCGGTCGTCAAGGTCGCGAAGTGGAGCGAGACCGAGAAGCAACAGGAACTCGACAACAACGCCCAAGGCATCCTGGGCTACGTGGTGCGCTGGATCGACCAGGGCGTGGGCTGCTCCAAAGTGCCCGACATCCACAACGTCGGCCTGATGGAAGATCGCGCAACGCTGCGTATTTCCAGCCAGCACATGGCCAATTGGTTGCACCACGGCGTCGTGACCAAAGCGCAGGTGCGCGCCACTTTCAAGCGCATGGCCAAGGTGGTGGACAAGCAGAACGCTGGTGATTCGCTGTACAAGAGCATGGCAGCGAATCCGCAGGGTGCGGCGTTTCAGGCGGCGAGCGATCTGGTGTTCAAAGGTTTGCAGCAGCCCAGCGGTTATACCGAGCCGCTGTTGCATGCGTGGCGCTTGAAGGTCAAGACCGCGATGGCGTGACGCGGGTCCACTGGCGGTGCCGACAGCCGCTACCTTCCGGCCACGATGATCGCGCCAGCACGGTAATGACTGGGCTGCGCGATCAGCCACACTGTGAATACGGAGGCCGGTTCACTACAAGCCAACGTGGCCGCGCGCGCAAAGCAGCGGCACACCGCTAGCGCTCGAGATAAAAAAAATTCCTTAAGTGATTGAATTTAAACAATTAATTCACCTCACTATCGTTGTTATCTTCGAGCCCGGATAACAAACTCCCTTGCTCAGTCCCGGTTTTGGCCGACTTGGCGTAGGCCATGTTGCGTTTCGCCCGCCCTGGCAGGGGCACCAGAAGCCCTTGGTCGCGCCAAGCAATCAACATCTTCGATGCCTTGAGGGTATCGACCTTGGCGATTTCGCAGAGCTTGGCGTTCTGGATCGAGCCTTCGCGGTCAATCCAAGCGCTGACCTCGTCCCAAGCGCTGGGCCGCTCTAAATTCAGCAGTGTGACCACCACGTTTTCTACGGCCGAACCCGTGTTCTGGCTGTATTGCGGCGGAAACAACTTGGCGGCCGCCATTTCGGCGAACATCATTTTCACCCCTTCACCAGCGTCAATGTTGGGCGCCACTGGAAATTCACGCAGGTTTTGCGCGATCAACGGATTGCGCGCCTTGCTTCCAGCTCGATCAATATTGCCTGCGGTGATGCGACCAGGAAGGGTGCCGGGGCTCTCCACCTCGATTCGATCATCAAAAATGCGGATGAAAATGTCGCGGTTGAGCCGATAGTCACGGTGAATCACAGCATTGACGATGGCCTCTTTCACCACCCGCTCAGGATAGACATGCCTGGCCTTGAAACCACTGCCTGATAGCGTGACGCCCTGCGCCAACTCATTGAGTACCTGCTTGACGGCCGAGTCGATCTGCTCGATCAGCGGCCCACGAATCGTCTTGGGCGTCTTGCGCACATTGGGGGTCGCACCGGGCGCGACCGCCTTGCCCGCATACACCAACAGCCGGATGTCCGCCCGGGTACCCTGCGCCGCCAGCAAACCGCCGGGCTCATCGGCAAACAGCAACACGGCCGCGCGGGTCGGCCACACCTCCCCATTCACGGTATTCGCCAATCCGATCCGCTGCAACTGCTCTTGCGCGGTACCCGTCCTCAAACCCCGCGCGCGCTAAAACATGCGCAAGGTATCGGTTTCGAGCAAAGCCACCGGCACCGGCACTGTCTCGTCCGCCGCACTTCGGACACCGCGCTGGTAAGACAGATCAGATATTTCAGTGGCGGTCAGCTCCCGGTTACTCGTATCCATACGGGTCCAGGTTCCATTGCCGACGATGGAATGGACTTGCTCGCTCTTTTCCACCCACAACATCACCACATGGCCCGCCTGGCCATTGTTCAACGTGCACGGAAGGCGCAGCCAGCGCAGGCGAGAGATGGCCGGGGCGAAGCGGTTTATCACCTGTCTGCGCAGGTCGTCAAAACCTTCCGCATTTTCTTCCACGCCATACAGTCGGCTCTGCGGCTTAACGCCAGGCTTCATGTCCTTGGCGTCTCCAATACCAATCGCAACAACACCACCATCGGTATTGGCAAAGGCACAGATCGTTTCCATGATGCGGCCATGCTTGGCGCTGATGCGCTTGAAATCCAACGTATGGCTCTCGGAAGCGTCCAGAAGCAGCGCGACTCGGCCAGCAGCTCGTGCGGTCGCCAGATCAATCATCGTTGATGTCCCCACCTTGGCCTTTGCGGTATTGATGTCGCGGTTGGATCCGCGCAGGTTCACATACCCCACGCGGAAATCCGACCGTTTCGATGCCTGCATGGTCGCGCGAAGCGCTGCAGGCCGATGCACGTCAATGCCGTCGAATACCCCTGCCGTAATCCGGATCTGAAGACGATTTCGGCAAAGCGTCATTGTGGCTTGTCCGGATGTCGAGGCGCACATGGAATTACACATTACTTAGGTCGTTCCAGACTACCTTTGATTGCTGATCACATGTTTGCTGATCCGGTCCTGCGGTAGCCAAACCGGCGAATTGTCGTCCCGCAGCGGGGCTGCGGCGCCTGCGGCTCCAGAACACTGGGCCGGATTGCCTGGAGCGCATCACGACAGGCGGGCCCGTGCCTTCAGATGTCTACGACCGCCTCCGCCTCAATCTCGACCCGGTACCCATCCCCGACCAGCGCCCCCACCTGCAGCAGCGTATTTGCCGGTCGGATGTGGCCGAAATACGCGCCATGCACCTCGCTCACCGCGCGCCAGTCGTTGGCGTCGACCAGGTAGACGCGGGTACGCACCACGTCTTCCATCCGGCCGCCCAGCGCCTTGATGCTG
>Ga0335394_10008174_pt1 | contig 11807 bp, 10 predicted proteins | sample MAT03_FD_205741 | JGI IMG/M metagenome (GOLD analysis project Ga0335394, IMG submission 205741) | Freshwater microbial communities from Lake Fryxell liftoff mats and glacier meltwater in Antarctica - MAT-03 (spades assembly) (version 2) ... | reverse complement strand
GATAGCTACAAACTCCGCGAAGTATATGGAGCCTTTATTGGTATAGGCTTTGCAGGCGTGGTGGGCACCGGCTTCTATCCACTCATGGGCAATCGTGTATGGTGTCGCTTTGGCTGTCCTCTCGCGGCATACTTAGGCTTAGTTCAAAGATTCAAATCCAGATTTAGAATTACCACCAACGGTGGCCAATGCATTTCGTGCGGCAACTGTTCCACCTATTGCGAAATGGGAATTGATGTTCGCTGGTACGCACAGCGAGGCCAAAACATTGTACGCTCCTCTTGCGTGGGCTGCGGAGTCTGCTCCTCCGTTTGTCCGCGTGGCGTGTTAAACTTAGAAGTGAAAGGCGAAGAAGGAAGATTTGGAAAACCAATTCTCATTGGTAACAACGGAGTGACGTTGGCGGAATAAAAAGTCAAGTTCAAGTGTCATTTCCCGAAAGAGAAGGTACGAATTTTTTGTCTCTCCGCATTCTCCGCCTGGCGCACTTTATCTGCAGCCAACTAGCACAGAGACCGAAACGAGACTCTGCAAAGAATAGCTTGTGATACAAAGGTCTTTTTTCTCCGCCAGCATTGCAACAGATTTATGAATCATTGACTTAAGTAATCGTCCATTAGTAGAAACATCTTTTGGTTGATTTGAATCTCAAATTTGTAGCCCAGATGACATAGGCCTTAGTTTTCTAACATCCCCTACTAATAAGCTGCCTTACAAGATGTAATTTTAAATTAAAATTATGAGAATGAACACCATTGCAAAAACCCTATTGTTGGTCGCCTTTTTAGCGTCTGTATTTTCATCTTGTCAAGTGGCTTCATTAGAAAGCACCGAAGAGATAAAGGCCATGGTGCCGCCTACACTCCAAGAATTCGAACAATTCTATCATAACAATACTCAAAAAAAATGGTTATGCCAATCGTTCACGTTGGCTGGCTTAGATGGATTGCAAGGTTGCCGCTTGGATGATACTATGACGATATTATCTGATGGTACCTACACCTACGATGGTGGGACAAATCTTTGCGGGGCAGAAGACTCACAACGTATCAAAACTGGGAATTGGAAAATTCTGAACAATGGAGTTAATATTATTTTTGATGAAGGCTCTCCTACTGCATATACCGTTAACGTAATTATACTGGAATCTCAAAAGATTGTATTACGTGGCACTTACTTCGGGTTGGAGATTAATGGCACTTATCGCGCTAATTAGTTTGTTTTAGTAATCCAATTGTGAATATGAAACGTTCATGAAGGTAAAGATTATTTATTTTTGCTTGTTTGTGTTATGGTGCGATTTTGTATCTGCACAAGAATCCAATTTACAACGCTTTACACCCGCCCGACTTTTTGAAAAAGGAACCATAGAAGCCAACTTCTTTCACAACTTGTACACGCAAGAAAAAATCAGAGATGCATCAGGGACCATCGTTCGATTGAACCAACGACAGACTTTTTTCAATGGTATTTATCAATTTACGTATGGAATTTCTAACTCGGGCAGAGTAAATCTTGGTGTGGATATCAATTACAATCGTTCACTTTACGACTCTAAAAAAGGAAATGCATTGAATGTACTTTATTCAGATCAGGGAGAATTTAGCCGTTTTATACTTGGTTCAATAGGGCCTCGAATAAAATTCATTCCATTCAAAGCACTTTCCAACTTTAGTGTTCAGTCTACTTTCTTGTTCCCGCTCGCAAGCGAACAAGAGGTTCCGTCATTTACAGGACACGACCGATATACATGGAACAGTCAGTTTTTTTACGATCTTAAGATAAATGAGACGTGGAGGCTTTTTTTTGAGACGGGCTTTTTATACCGAATTCGCAGATATAGTTCTCAAGTCAATTTTTTCAACATCCCTACTAATATTTTTGTTACCTATTTTCCTACCTCGAGAGTCGCCATCTATGGTTTTGGTCAATATTCGCCAGCTTTCCGCAGACAGTTTAACGCTATTGATCAACTATTTGGTCTCTCCAATTGGTACACGCAAGTAGGTGCAGGTGTTAAATACCAATTTACCTCAAAGCTTGGAGTCGAGTTTTCTTATGGAAATTTTATTCGTTCCCAAAATGATGGAGCAGGAGAGGTCATCAATTTTGCCATTCGGTATATACGTTAGCTTTTTGCTGTTATGTAACCTACCCAAACAAAGGGTTTTACAATGGTATTTCTCCACAGATTCCAGCTTCGGAAACTCTGTCGGCATCTCTTGTCCTTATGAATTGCCTTGAACCGGTTACAAATTGTAACCAGTAAGATTCTATAAATTTAAAATTCGATTTAGTTCTAAGAAATGATAACCGAAACATCCATCATTTTCTTCGCATACTCTCCCACTTCGGGGACTGTGGCGGCAGCAGTGACCAGACGAAATTTGAACTCTACGTGATTGAATTCAAATGACTTACTCGGTCTTCAACACTTCAGCAGGATTTGCCTTAGCTGCCTTCAACGTTTGCGAACCGATCATCACCAGTGCCAATCGCATAATGACTAACACTCCCAGTATCATTTCAAATAGATTAAGAGGCGCATGATTATTTGTTTTTGGGAAAACGACCTGCTTTTTGGTGTCTTGATGACCTTATCCAAAGGTCACAAAACCAAACGGCATTTGATGGTTGGAAAAAAAGGCCTGTAATACACATCTGTCAAAGCATTTGTTTGTGATTCCGGGCGAGACCCTATATTAGAAGTAGTTTAATTTACCTAAATAACGTAGAGTCCGAGACAAGCCTCTGTGAAGAGTAATTAACAAAAATGAAAGACGAACTCATCCAAACACTTCGTCCACAGGCCGGAAAAAAGAATAAGCGTATGTCGATAGAAAAATATGAGTCCATCAAAAACCATCTACTGGCATTATTGGGTAAAGAAGAACTTAAACATACCGATCTGAAGGAAAAACTGTATGCCAAAAGCTAAAGGCCAAGATAAGTCGACTGAACTTGTCACCCTCAAGACAATACCCAGCTTTGATGAAGACCCTTTGAACTGTTTGAAGTTTGTTCGTTGTTAAACACGAAAAAATAAACCAACTATTCATTATGAAAAACAAATTTAACATCCTAAGCACAATCGCTTTGCTATTTTTAGCCTTGTCAAGCGTTGCACAAGACAACGTAACTACTGTAAAATTAGTAGAAACCCCCGGGCAGTTCGAGACCAAATCGTTGGAACTAAAACCCGGCAAATATCAATTTGACGTTACCAACAAAGACGTGGATCATGAAGTGGCCTTTTTCTTGCAAAAAGAAACAGATAAAGGCACCAAAGAGTTTAGCACAGCCATCGCCAACTCCGGCCTACCGAAAACCTTAAAGCTAGGCGAGTCAGCTAAAACTGGTGTGGTCGAATTGCAAAAAGGAACCTACGTATATAGCTGTCCGCTCAATCCAACGCCTCATTACGTTATCACAGTTAAATAAATATCCAATACGCTAAATACAGAGAGCTGTCCAGTTTTGGGCAGCTCTTTTGTTTTACAAAACTTGGCGAACACCTGATATCGCCCACCAAAAATGTCAGTAAGTTGACAAATGACTTAAAATTTTCCCCAATTCAATAAGGTATCTCCTAATTGGTTGTTATTACTATTACCGTGCAAAAAATAAAAACCATCTACTCTATCAAAAAATCGAATACTCGATTGCTCATCGCCTTATCGATTGGCATAATTGTGTTGGTTGGGTACTTTATCACTATTAATTATTTTACCTGGCTTCAGAAATCCAAAGAAGAAGTGCTGCATCGATTGATGGCCATTACTCAAACGGCTGCTTTACAGATAGATGGCGATGCGCATCAACGGATTTCAGATGAATTTATGGGCAAAGACGATCTGTTAAGCCATGAGCAAGATATTGATTACCTAGTTCTACATAAGCAACTTCTTGGAATCAAGAATGCCAATAGTTTGAAAACCCCCATTTACACTATAGTCTACTATGCCCGTGACAGCACTTTTCATTTCATTGGTACCTCTTCTGAAAAACCCTATTACCGACATCGATACAAACATTATCCAAGGAATCTCCTTGTTCATCTACAAACGGGGGGAATTCTGGACACATATGAAGACGAGAACGGAACGTGGTTATCAGCTTTCTCTCCGATTAAAAATAAAAAAGGCGAGGTGGTTGGCCTATTAGAAGCAGACGAGCACTTTGAGTGGTTTATTGAAAAAGCAAGAACAGAATTACTCAAAAACTCATTGATTTCTCTTGGTCTGATTGTGCCTTTTGGCTTTTTGCTTTATAATGTTTTCTCTCGCGCGTTTAAGAAGCAAGAGCAAGATCAAGAATTGTTAGTCGTACAAAAAGAAGAAATAGAGACACAAAACGAAGAGATAAAAACGCAAAATGATTTTATCGAAACGCAAAACAAACAACTGGAGTGGCGAGTAAAACAACGAACCAGCGAGTTAGAATTAAGCAATAATCAACTGGCAAATTTCCTCTATCATTCCTCGCATGATGTCCAAGCCCCTATCGCTACAATAAAAGGATTACATTCACTCGCCACTAAAGAGTCTACGGAAGAAAACGTAAAAGTCTACTTAACACTTATCAGTGAGACTATTACAAAACTCGAAAGAATGGTAAAGACAATTCAACTAGTTCATTTTATCAAAACCAAAGAAGTTGCAATAGAAGAAGTTGAGTTACAGGAAGCCATTTGCTCGATTTATAAAAAGGCCGCTGAGAATTCTCAAAATTGTCGCTTAGAACTAAACCTAAATCAATCAAAAATTAAAACAGACTCGTTCTTACTTCAAACGGCTATCTTAGAAATTATCAAGAACTCACTTCAATATAACAATGACAATCCGAATTTAATAATCAAAGTGACGCAACAGACAGAAAAAAGGTTCAACATTATTTCGATCGAGGATAATGGAATTGGGATTACTACAGATGCAAGAAATGAACTCTTCAAAATGTTTAAAAGAGGTAACGAAAAATCCACTGGCATCGGTCTTGGACTATACATTGTCCAGACTTGCTTAAAAAGAATGGGTGGTGAAATTTTGGCTTCAGATTGTTCTGTCGGGGCTAGCTTTAAAATTCAATTGCCGGCCAATGATTGATCTTTCAAAAATAGACTATGCAAATACTTCATAGATTACAGACAGAATTCAATATAAATTAAAGAAACAATCCTTGGATCAGTCAGCCTTTCAAGAGTTAGATTCTATTTGTTACTTTGAGAAAAAAATCTATGTACTCCAAGTGTTGGCAGGTAATTAAAGATGATTCTAAAAAGACGTTTGAGGTTTTGGGGCAAGAGGTGAACACCAATCATTTTACCAACGGCACTCACGGCATGCAAAAGGCGGGCATGAATGTGAGTTGCATGACCCCACCCGTTACCAACAAAACTAGCAGCAAAGACAAAATAAAAATCGCTGGCTACTCTTTAGAAGACGGATTGCACGAGCGGCTTTTGAAACAGCATCGAGAAATTATGTTGGAATCGCGAGAAGACTGGTGAAATTAACTCAACTAGACCTTCTATTTAACTGCTACTTCCGTTTTTATCAATGAGCGCCATCTCGGTCTGTATTGACTGACTCGCGAATTGATTAGGAATTCGAATAAAAAACTTGGTGCCAACACCCAACTGTGATTCAACGCTGACAAGTCCTTTCAGCCTAACAATAGTCTCTTTAAAAATAAACAAGCCCAATCCCGATCCCTTCGACTTTACATTTGCGCGATAAAACATGTTAAATACTTTATCGATATGTTCTTCAGCGATCCCTATGCCGTTGTCTGCAAACTCCATTGTCAATTCACTTTGCTCAACCAGAATATGAATTTTAATAAATGGATTGGTCTTTGTCAAATCCGCATATCGGATCGCATTGGAAATAAGGTTGTTCATCAAAATAGTGATTCGGCCACGATCCGAATAAAAAGGAAATTCACCGTTCACATTTACTAACCGGTCGATTCGGCTTGCGCCCTCCACAAAATTATGATTTTCAAAAATCTCAGAAACAAGAGTATATAGTTCGATCTTCTCGATCGCCACATCTAATTTTTTATTCTTAGAGTATCCGACAATCTGACCAATAAAATCCTCCATGCGATGGATGCTGCTTTCCATCATCTGAATATAAGGTTTCATATCCTCCTGCTTGTTCTCATGACCCATAATATTGAGCAAGCCCAACAGCGAAGTTAACGGAGAACGCAAATCGTGAGCGGTACTATAAATAAAACTATCTAGCTCACTATTTAGTTTTTTCAAGTCACCGTTCTTTCGTTTCACCAACCGCGATTTGCGCTTGATCTCTTTCATTTGCTGATTCGTCTGATTCATCAAATGAACGAAAGAATTAGTAAGTGTATTGATCTCCTCCGCTGCATTATTGAGAGTTAAATCAATAGTTACATTTTTTTGATCGGAAGTGACCGCCCCCATCAATTTCGAAAGTTTTGCAATAGGAGAAGACAGCCTCTTGGATATCCAGTATCCTGAAAACAGCGAAAAAATAACCGCACCAATAACTATAGAAATAAAAAAAATTCGCGCCTTCGTCTGGGCTTCCAAACTAGCATTGTAACTGTATTGCGCCAGTGAAAAGTATTTTGCCGCTAAGTTATTGCTCAGTTGGTTTAAGTTATTCCGTAGGCCTTCATTGCTAGTGAGACCAATTTGGATTTGAATATCGGCTAGCTCATTGAAGTAAAGTTGATATTCATGCAAATGAAAAAGTGCTTCTTGATGTTTGTTAGATTCTCTTTTTAACTCCACCGCAAATGAGTTGACCAATTGATTCAATGTACGAGCATACTCCATATCGTGACGAAGAAAAAAATCCTTTTCGTTCCTGCGTAATGACAACAGTTTTAGCATATCCATCCCCGACTTACCTTCCTCGAGTTTGTGGGCATGAAATCGCATCTTTCCCTCCAAACCAAAATCCTTAAATCCCTTTTTGTGAAGCAATTTTTCCAATTGTTGGAAATGATTGTCATATTCGGTAAAAAGACTATCAATATTGTGAAGACTTTCAACTACCCCATTTTTGCTCTCTTTGTAGATGTAATCCATACCAGAATGAATCTTCATTCGAAAGCTATCGCGCTTGCTTAGAAAAGAACTTTCGTGCGTTTCAAAATAAAGCGGATTGATCGTTTCAAGATCAAAAAAATCGTTGTCCGTCTTAATTAAGCTCAGCGTAGCAATCTCAAGTTCACTGATTTGGCCGTGAATGGCGGCAATTCGATTGTTCTTGTTAAGAATGAAAAGAGAAACAACGGCAACACAAACGATTAGTAGCGTAAGAAATAAAAAGCCAGATAACATCCGGCTTCGAATCGAGTTAAATTTAAAAATGTAAAGCATCTAGGATCAAAGATATACAGCGCAACCAAAGAGTTTGGCAATTGTTTGTTATCAAATTATTATCGGTAGTAAGAATAACTCATATTTGCATTTAGGTAAAAAATATGAGTAAGATCAATGTAATTATTCCTGCCTTTAATGAAGAAAACGGAGTGGGTCAAGTGATTCGAGAAATCCCCAAAGACATAATTACTGAAATCATTGTCGTCAATAATGCCTCCACCGATCTAACCGAAAAATTTGCAACGGAAAATGGTGCAACCGTTTTGCGAGAGCCTACTCCCGGTTATGGTCGCGCTTGCTTAAAAGGAATAGAATACCTGAAACAACATCCCCATCCACCCGATATCGTTGTATTTCTTGATGCAGACCACTCCGACTATCCCGAAGAAATGCGAGAATTGATCAAGCCCATTCTTGAAAATACAGCAGACTTAGTAATTGGCTCCAGGGCGCTGGGCAACAAAGAAAAGGGCTCCATGACTCCTCAACAAATTTTTGGCAATTGGTTAGCTACCCGACTTTTGAAGGCTCTGTATAAAGTTAAATTTACTGACCTTGGGCCGTTTAGAGCCGTTCGTTATAGTTCGCTTTTACAATTGGATATGCAAGACAAAACCTATGGCTGGACGGTGGAGATGCAACTCAAAGCGGCCAAAGTTGGTTTGAGGTGTGTGGAAATACCAGTTAGCTACCGCAAGCGAATTGGGTTCTCTAAAATCTCTGGAACGGTGAAGGGAACAATATTGGCCGGTTATAAAATTTTAAGTACGATATTTAAGTATTGGTAATAAGTCGACAGTCAATGGTCGAATGACTACAGGGCATCTCTAAAAACTCGGCCCACCCTTCTCTTTTGGAGAAGGGAAAGGGTTGAGGTGAAGAAAACAAAGGTTTTTAGAGATGCCCTACAGTAAATCGAAGGGAAATGCCATTTAAATTTAAAAAATTAGATGTTTGAGAGAAGGCCATTTTTAAAAAAGTTTAAAATCAACTTGATGTTTTAATAAAGAGAATTCAAGCTTTAAGAAATGCTATTCGTTAGCCACGCTCACTCGGTGGACAGTTGTTTGTAGACCGTTGACTTTACTACTCAAATGGAAATTATCATCACCATCTTCTATCTTATCTCTCTTTCCTATCTCTTTGCATTCAGCATGGGGCAACTTCACCTGACTTGGCATTATCTGCAATCCAAAAAGAAAAAACACCCAGATTCCATTCTTAGCGGTTTCCCAACAGTCACCATTCAACTTCCCATCTACAACGAAAAATATGTGGTGGAAAGATTGCTTGATGCAGTTACAAAGTTTGACTTTCCGAGAGATAAGATGGAAATACAAATTTTGGACGACTCCACCGATGATACCACTGAAATCATTTTAAAGAAATTGGAAGTCCTTCGCCCGTTGGCTTTGGATGTTAAATTGATTCATCGCGAAAATAGAATCGGGTACAAGGCAGGCGCATTGGATCATGGGTTCCAAAGTGCGAAAGGAGATTTTATTGCCATCTTCGATGCAGACTTCGTTCCCTCTCCCGATTTCCTGAAAAATACACTGGCTTATTTTACAAATGACCAGGTAGGTGTCGTGCAAACCCGCTGGGGACACCTCAACAAAAACTATTCGCTATTAACTAAGCTGCAAGCATTTGGCCTAGATGCGCATTTTTCAATTGAGCAAACTGCCCGCAACCATGCTGGAAGTTTTATCAATTTCAATGGTACGTGTGGCGTATGGCGCAAAACATGTATTGCCGATGCAGGAGGATGGAGCCATGATACGTTAACAGAAGATTTGGACTTGAGCTATCGTGCCCAATTAAAGGGATGGAAATTTCATTATCTGGAAGAGGTAGAAACCAGAGGGGAACTGCCCGTAATTATGTCGGCTATGAAATCACAACAATATCGGTGGAACAAAGGCGCAGCTGAAACAGCGCGCAAACATTTTAGCAACGTATTGCGATCTACATTGCCCCTCAAAAATAAAATGCACGCCTTCTTTCATCTTTTCAATAGTTCTGTCTTTACCTGCCTCCTATTAGCTGCTGTACTAAGTGTCCCCATGCTTTTTATCAAGCATCGTCATCCCACTATCGCATGGATTTTTAATTTGGGCATTATTTTCTTGGCAGGGTTTTTATCCATTACTATCTTTTATTGGGTTGCTACCAAACGATTCAATCCAACGAACCGAAAAAAAGTATTTTGGTCATTGTATCCTAGCTTTCTGATTATTTCTATGGGGCTTTCCCTCCATAATGGATTGGCCGTTTTGGAAGGCTTAGTGGGTCGCAAAACTCCATTTATCCGAACACCCAAGTTCAATGTTACTTTAAATACTGATTCTTGGAAGAATAACGTCTACATCAAACGAAACTTCAATTTTATTACTTTCACAGAAGGCTTGATGTGTATTTATTTTCTGGGTGGAGTTGTCATCGGATTCTATTTGCGTGATGCCGGCCTCCTTGTTTTTCACACCATGTTGGCATTGGGGTTTGGCAGTGTGTTTTACTTTTCAGTGAAGCCTTCTTTGAATGGCTAAACAATCACTCCAAACATATCTCTTTTTCATTATCTCGTTAGTTGGTTATTGCCTTTTTTCTTTTCAACTACAAAGGCCGGATACCGCCTCGCTTTTAAGCACCTTCGTTATTTTATTTGCGGTGTATTGGTATGCATCAAAACCGGGAGAAGAAAATCAAATCAAATTTTGGGTAGCGGCTGCCATCCTATTTCGACTTTGTTTTCTTTTTTCGATCCCCACACTGTCAGATGACTTCTATCGGTTTATTTGGGATGGTCGATTACTAACTAGCGGCTTTCATCCATTTGCCCATGTTCCGCGGTACTACATTGAAAATACGATCTTGATTTCTGAATTTGACCTGCAGCTTTTCACAAAATTGAATAGCCCGGACTATTTCACCATCTATCCCCCACTCAATCAGTTCATCTTTTTTCTGGCCGCAAAAATCGCAGGCAATTCCATTTTAGGAAGCGTGGTGGTGATGCGAATCTCTATTCTCGCATCTGAGATAGGTAGTCTTATTATTATCGACAAATTGCTCGGTCACTACCAACTTCCCAAAAAAAACATCTTACTGTATGCGCTTAATCCTCTTGTGATTATTGAGCTGACAGGGAATCTACATTTCGAAGCAATGATGATTTTCTTTTTGCTTTTGTCATTTTGGCTACTGGTTAAAAATAAAATCGCTTGGTCGGCATTGTCCTTCAGTCTGGCCATTAGCTCTAAACTTTTGCCTGTATTGATCTTGCCGTTGTTGCTGGTGCGCTTAGGGTGGAAGAAATTTTCTATTTACGGAATCTTGGTGGCTATCTTTTGTGCAATCGAATTCCTTCCACTACTGAGCCATGACATCCTAGTCGGGTTCAGGCAAAGCATTGGCTACTATTTTTCAAAATTCGAATTCAACGCGAGCATTTATTATCTCGTTCGCGAATGGGGCTTTTGGAAATACGGCTACAACATCATTCAAACGGTCGGGTGGAAAGTAGGTGTTTGGTGTGCGGCATTCATTTTAATGGTTACACTTTTAGATGGGTACCTTCAAAAGTTTAAAGTCCAAATTTCAAAGTTCAAAGTCGCGCCCCTATCGGTAGATTCAAGACCATTGATTATTGACTACCGACTTTTAATTTCTTGCCTCTTCATCTTCACTGTCTATTTTGCCTTCGCAACTACTGTTCATCCATGGTACGTTACCACAATACTTGCATTCTCCATTTTCACCAGATTTAGATATCCTATGCTGTGGACGGGGTTGATTTTTTTAACCTATATAGGCTATGACAAAACGGGATTCACCGAAAATCTTTGGATAACAGCTGGGGAGTATATTCTTATGTTTGGCTATCTTGCTTACGAATTAATATGGAAAAAAGAAAAACAATTGGCCTAATCTTTCTGTTGGGTCTTTCATTCTCAGTTTTCGCTCAAAGCGAGTATGATAAAAAGCTCGAATCGCTTTATAATAACACGGTCAGGACAATTCCATCTCAAGAAGCAAAAAAATTAATCGGCAACCCGAAGGTGATTTTTATCGACACCCGTTCGCCAGAAGAATATCAGGTAAGTCATTTATCAGGAGCTAAATTTTTAGATTATGATAGCTATTCTACCGATGATTTGAAGAAATTTCCAAAAGATTGCAAGTTGATAGTTTATTGTAGCGTAGGCTTCCGAAGTGAACGGGTTGGCGAAAAACTTCTAACACTTGGTTTTACCGATGTCGTAAATCTGTACGGTGGAATTTTTGAGTGGAAGAATGAAAATTTTCAAGTAGTGAATAGATTTAGTCAGCCCACTGATAGTGTTCATACTTACAATAAGAATTGGTCTAGGTGGTTGAAGAAAGGGATTAAGGTGTACTAAATGGAAATAATAATCTCCTATTATTATGCAAT
>Ga0335394_10008168_pt1 | contig 11810 bp, 1 predicted proteins | sample MAT03_FD_205741 | JGI IMG/M metagenome (GOLD analysis project Ga0335394, IMG submission 205741) | Freshwater microbial communities from Lake Fryxell liftoff mats and glacier meltwater in Antarctica - MAT-03 (spades assembly) (version 2) ... | reverse complement strand
AACTCGTAAACTTTGATACTCTTTGTTTTGTTCTAGTTAATCACTGTTTAGTTTATCATTACATAATGATACTTATTTTTATCTTCTCTTTTTCTTCTTCTTTGTTTCGTTATACTTCTATTACTCAATATTATTAACTATTACTATTATTATTATTATTATAATAAGTATAAGACGTGTGTTTTGATCAATTTCGCATCTGCGCTGACGTGTGTTTTTATTTACATTATTGTTGTGTGAGGGTCGGTTGCATGGTTTATTGGTGTAAACCCATTTCTTTATTCAATTTCTCTAATTGAATAGACCCTAATGGTTTTGTTAACATATCTGCAATCATATCTGTTGTTGGAAGATAATCAATCTTCAATCTTCTGTCTTTGATTAATTCTCTGATGAAATGATATCTAACATCAATATGTTTAGATCTTTCATTTAGAATTACATCATTGGCAGTTTTGATTGTTGATTGATTGTCTTCCTTGATTGTGATTGTTTTGTTCTCCTTATTTTCTCCTAATTCTGTTTCTATCTTTGATAACCATATTGCTTCTTTCGCTGCAGCCGTAAGAGCAATATATTCTGCTTCCATACTGGATAGGGATACAATTGGTTGTTTTTTACTTTTCCAGCTAATAGGGCCTTTACTCTTGATAAATAAGTATCCAGATGTGCTCTTTCTATCTTTTCTATCTTCTGCATAGCTCGCATCGCTATAGCCGAATATTTTATCTTCTTCTTCTCCTTCTTTCTTCTCTGTTGAATAGATAATCTTCATTGTTTTCGTTCCTTGAAGATATCTAAAGATTCTTTTAACTCTGATCCAATCATCTTCTGATGGATCTTTCATTGCTTGTGCAGCTTGATGCACAGCATAAGTGATATCTGGTCTGGTTGCTGTTGATAAGTAGATAAGACTACCAATAGCACTTTGATACAGACTGATGTCTTCCATCTTCTTTTCTTTTCCTTTCTTTTCTTCTTCCTTCTTCTTTTCTATAATCATTGGAGTTGATATTGGTTTGCAATCTTGCATTCCAAATCGTTTCAATACATTCTCAATATAGAATTGTTGATCCAATGACATCTTCTTCTCATCTCTTACTACATTGATTCCTAAGAATCCTTTTAATTCTTTATTATCTTTCATCTTAAATTCTCGATGAAACATTAGTTTAATTTCCTCTATTTCTTTATCTTTACCAATGATAAAGCAATCATCAACATATACAGCTATGACTGTATGTTGATTATTGTTTATCTTGATAAAGACACAGGGGTCTGCTTTACTTATTTGATATCCTTGGTTTGTTAAAAACTCTGTAAGTCTTATATTCCAGCATCTTGGGCTCTGCTTCAACCCATAGATTGATTTGTTTAATTTTAATACTTTCTGATTCTTCTCATTCTTCTCTTGATTATTTTCTTCGGTTCTGAGTATTAATCTGTTATCTTGAAATTCTAAACCTTCTGGTATCTCCATAAATATCTCTTCTTCTAAGTTTCCATTAAGAAAGGCTGTTTCAACATCCATATGATGTACAGCTAATTTGTGTTTGACTGAATATGCTAGGAGATATCTTAGAGTCTCGAATCGTACTACTGGAGCAAAAGTCTCTTCATAGTTGATTCCTTTCTTCTGAGTATATCCTCTAGCAACCATTCTAGTCTTAAACTTATCTATCTGACCTGTAGGAAGGTATTTAATCTTCCACAACCATTTTGCTGTAATTGTTGGTTGTCTTTCTTTTCTATCAATCACTGTCCAAGTATTCATCATAGTTAAACTATTAAGTTCTTGTTGTGTTGATTCTAACCACTTCTCTCTTTCTTCGCTTTTCAACATTTGATGGTAGTTAATTGGAACTTTATCTTGTTCTTCGGCTAAGTACATTAACACTTTACCAAACTGTTTAGTTTCCGTTTTATCTCTTGTTGATCTTCTTAAGTTGTTTTGATTATCATCATCACTCACTTCTTCAACATCTTCTTCTTCTTCTAAATCAATTACTTCTATCTTTCTTTTATCTTTATTGTTATCATTGAGATTATCTATCAATACAACAAAGTCTCGAATTCCTTCTTCTTTCTCTTCAGGTATGTCACCTCTTGGTTGATCATCTCCTTCTTTTCTTTCATCATCTACTTTTACTTCGCCTACATCAAGTTCAAAATAGATTGAATCATCATCTTCGTCTTCATCTTTATCTGGTTTGGATTGATTTATTATTTCACTCTCCTTTACTGTTACATCTCTCGATGAGATAACTTCTTTTCTTTCAATATCCCAGACTCTGAATGTTTTATTCTCTTCGTTATAACCTAAAAACATTCCTTCTTTAGTCTTGTCATCTAGTTTCTTTAACGATTTCTTCTTATTCTTAATCAACACTCTACTACCAAACACTCTTAGATTGTTTAAATTTGGTTTGTTTGCAGAGAATTCTTGTTCAGGGCAATTAGCTTTCAAGGAAGTTGGTGAGTAGTTTCTAAGTTGATTTGCAGTATTTGCCGCTTCTCCCCAGAAACTCTTATCAACTTTCTTTGCTGCTAACATACTGCGAACCTTCTCTATGATTGTTCTATTATATCTTTCTGCAACACCGTTTCTCTCTGGTGTATATGGCGGTGTTATTCTATGAATAATTCCTTCTTCTTCTAAATATTCTTTAAACTCATTACTTAAATATTCTCCTCCTCCATCACTCACTAAACTTTTAATGTTTATGTTGTATTGGTTGATAAATAATTTGTTAAGTTCTTTAAATTTGTTTAAAGCTTGATCTTTTGATTTTATGATAAAAATCCATGATTTTCTTGTAAAATCATCAATGAATGAAATGAAGTATCTATTTCCTCCAATTGTTGATGGTGTGATTGGTCCACAAATGTCTGAGTGAATAATTTCCCCTCTTTCCTTCGTTCTTATCTCGTTTATTTTCTTAAACTTCTTTGTTGTTTTCTTTCCTTTCTCACAACTATCACAATCAATCTTCTTCTTCAATTCTTCTTTCGTCAATCCTTCTAACTTATTAGTTTCATTTAGTTTTATTATTTGATGGTAGGATAAATGACCGAGTCTTTCATGCCATTGTTGAAGTATGTTTACATTATTTACCTCAATGTCTTCTACTCTTCCTTCATCATCATCAACTTCGTCGTTCTCTTCTACACTTTCATCTTGTGTTTCTTCGTTGTGATTCGTTGTTGTTTCTTCTTTTACGGCAAATAAGCCTGTTTCATCTCTATTTCCTCTCATAATCACTCTATCATTCAGTGTTACTCTGACACTCTCTCCTTCAAACTCAACTTTCGCACCTTTCTGACATAAGTTCTTGACTGAAATAAGATTTCTTCTTATGTCTTGAACAAATAAAACTTTCTCTAGTCTCACATCTAAAATTTCTTCGTCTTCACCAACACATCTTACACGACAATCTCCTTCTTGACTTACTTCTTTACTTTCTTTACTTATTGGTCCAACTACTTTTGTATTCGTTGACCTGATTCTAAACAGCTTCGTCTTATCATTAGTCATGTGTTGTGTACATCCTGAATCGATGTACCAACTGTTTTGGTTTGTGATTTGCTTTGAACAGGTGATGTTCATTGCAATTTCAACGTTTGATGTTTGTTCTTTCTTTTGATTGTTGTTGTTCTTATTTGAATTATTTTTCTTCTTATCGTCTTCCTTCTGTTTGGTGTACTTGTCAATCTTCTCTTGAGATGCATGACAGTCTGGTGAAATATGATTCTTCAATCCACATTTATAACAAATTCTTTGTTTCTGTTGATTGTTTCCTTTAAAATTGTTGTTTTGTTTCTTTTCAAACACTAACGCTTCTCTTTGTTTCGGTTGTTGTTTGTTACTCGATTCTAATGCAAAACTTTGTCTAAGTTTGCTTATCGTTAAATCGTTTTCTGGAATCATAAAACATGTCAATACGATCGGTTTATATTTCTCCGGAATACTGGATAGTATTTTATAGCAAACTTCTTTCTCTTCCGTCTTACTTCCTATCTCATCTAACTTCTCCACAATTTGTTCTATTCTATCGACATAGTTAACAAGTGTTTCTTTTTCCGTCATCTTTGCTTCATAAAACTGACACTTTAAAGTTAATTTCATAGCACTATTGTTCGTAGATGCTAATTCTTTGATTTTATTCCATATTTCGTAAGCTGTTGTTAATTGTTTAATTGTTGTGATAAATCTATCACTCAAACTTAAACCAATCATCGCAACACACTTTTCATCATCATTCATCCAATCCATCATCTCTTTCGTCGTTACAATCACTTCATCATCTTTGTTTTCATCAAATTTGATTTCTTTCTGACCGTTGTCTCTTCTTCTATCGTTAATTGTTCTTTGAAGTCTTTTTTCCGTATCGGCTTTCTTCTTCTTCATCTCTACGAGATATCTTTCGAAATCTTCATATTCACAGTTCTTCCACAATCCTCTACTCTGTAATATCATTCTCATTTCGTAGGACCATTTGTAGTAATTATCATCCCTTAATTTAAAGACTTTGGTGGTTGGATTCTCCATTTGCTTGTGGCTCTTGGCTGGCTGTTAAGCTCCTCTATGGGCTCATAACTTGTTAAAATGTATGTATATAAATAAACTTATTATCTATATACTACAAGTGTTCGTCTAAAGTTTCCTAACTGATAAGAAACAATAGCGGTACGCAATTCACGTAAACTCACAAAGTGTTCACTGTGTTCACAAAGACTATTTATTGAAAATATACACGTGTGTAGAATGTATATTTTTCTTATTATATTATTATTTAATTATCGTAAATAACGTGTAGTGAACTCACTCATCTTGTTATCATATAGACAACTAGGAGTGAACTCACTTCTCTTATTTTAACACTCTCCTTTAATTAAATAATCATAAAGAGGTGTAATAAGTTGAGTACTCTAGGATTTTCATCCAGTCAAAATATGATCAAAGTCAATTGCTTTTAATCATTTTACTAAAAATAAAAATTTGGTTAAACTCCTTTTTTGTTCCAAATTCATTTTTTATCCTATAGGTAAATTTTCAAAATATTTGTTAGCACGTGCGTGCTGTTTAGTTGTATATTCATATATCGAATTATATTCATATTTAAGATGATAATTCTATAAATGAATTCACTCTCGTGTCCTTGGATTCTCTGTTCAGTAAGTACAGACTCTAAATCTGTCAGAGAATTCAAGAGGAGTGGTAGGTCAACCCTTGAGTGGGTTGATGCCACTGGCAGTAAGTCTCTGTTCTTTGAGCAATAAGTCCTTTCAATTTGAATTATGGCTATAAGACTCAATCAATGAGCAATAAGCCCTATTGTAAATTCTGTAAACCTTAATAAAGGTTATTTTTGTATGTTTTCTTTTCTTTCATATCATTTGTTTTTGTTTTTGGGTAATTGTCTTAATCCCTTTGTTGAATTTAAGCCTGTTTTTGTTATAGAGTATCATTGTTGGCAACATTAACGCTGGTGAATGAGAGAACTTATTAGTTCAATATTCATCACGTAACTGTCAGCAACAATGACTATCCTCCTAAATCACTTCTCTTCCTGATACGACTTTAGCTCTGTCCCGGTTGAGTGTGGTTTTGAATTGTTATGATTTCCAATAATGAATAGCCCAATGCGGGGGGTATCATAACAATTTTGAGTGAGTCGTCTGGGTTCGTATCTCTGTTTGTTTGCTAATAACTCACTGAAGCCGGTTGTTAACTCGTAAACTTTGATACTCTTTGTTTTGTTCTAGTTAATCACTGTTTAGTTTATCATTACATAATGATACTTATTTTTATCTTCTCTTTTTCTTCTTCTTTGTTTCGTTATACTTCTATTACTCATTATTATTAACTATTACTATTATTATTATTATTATTATTATTATTATTATTATTATTATTATAATTATAAGTATAAGACGTGTGTTTTGATCAATTTCGCATCTGCGCTGAAGTGTGTTTTTATTTACATTATTGTTGTGTGAGGGTCGGTTGCATGGTTTATTGGTGTAAACCCATTTCTTTATTCAATTTCTCTAATTGAATAGACCCTAATGGTTTTGTTAACATATCTGCAATCATATCTGTTGTTGGAAGATAATCAATCTTCAATCTTCTGTCTTTGATTAATTCTCTGATGAAATGATATCTAACATCAATATGTTTAGATCTTTCATTTAGAATTACATCATTGGCAGTTTTGATTGTTGATTGATTGTCTTCCTTGATTGTGATTGTTTTGTTCTCCTTATTTTCTCCTAATTCTGTTTCTATCTTTGATAACCATATTGCTTCTTTCGCTGCAGCCGTAAGAGCAATATATTCTGCTTCCATACTGGATAGGGATACAATTGGTTGTTTTTTACTTTTCCAGCTAATAGGGCCTTTACTCTTGATAAATAAGTATCCAGATGTGCTCTTTCTATCTTTTCTATCTTCTGCATAGCTCGCATCGCTATAGCCGAATATTTTATCTTCTTCTTCTCCTTCTTTCTTCTCTGTTGAATAGATAATCTTCATTGTTTTCGTTCCTTGAAGATATCTAAAGATTCTTTTAACTCTGATCCAATCATCTTCTGATGGATCTTTCATTGCTTGTGCAGCTTGATGCACAGCATAAGTGATATCTGGTCTGGTTGCTGTTGATAAGTAGATAAGACTACCAATAGCACTTTGATACAGACTGATGTCTTCCATCTTCTTTTCTTTTCCTTTCTTTTCTTCTTCCTTCTTCTTTTCTATAATCATTGGAGTTGATATTGGTTTGCAATCTTGCATTCCAAATCGTTTCAATACATTCTCAATATAGAATTGTTGATCCAATGACATCTTCTTCTCATCTCTTACTACATTGATTCCTAAGAATCCTTTTAATTCTTTATTATCTTTCATCTTAAATTCTCGATGAAACATTAGTTTAATTTCCTCTATTTCTTTATCTTTACCAATGATAAAGCAATCATCAACATATACAGCTATGACTGTATGTTGATTATTGTTTATCTTGATAAAGACACAGGGGTCTGCTTTACTTATTTGATATCCTTGGTTTGTTAAAAACTCTGTAAGTCTTATATTCCAGCATCTTGGGCTCTGCTTCAACCCATAGATTGATTTGTTTAATTTTAATACTTTCTGATTCTTCTCATTCTTCTCTTGATTATTTTCTTCGGTTCTGAGTATTAATCTGTTATCTTGAAATTCTAAACCTTCTGGTATCTCCATAAATATCTCTTCTTCTAAGTTTCCATTAAGAAAGGCTGTTTCAACATCCATATGATGTACAGCTAATTTGTGTTTGACTGAATATGCTAGGAGATATCTTAGAGTCTCGAATCGTACTACTGGAGCAAAAGTCTCTTCATAGTTGATTCCTTTCTTCTGAGTATATCCTCTAGCAACCATTCTAGTCTTAAACTTATCTATCTGACCTGTAGGAAGGTATTTAATCTTCCACAACCATTTTGCTGTAATTGTTGGTTGTCTTTCTTTTCTATCAATCACTGTCCAAGTATTCATCATAGTTAAACTATTAAGTTCTTGTTGTGTTGATTCTAACCACTTCTCTCTTTCTTCGCTTTTCAACATTTGATGGTAGTTAATTGGAACTTTATCTTGTTCTTCGGCTAAGTACATTAACACTTTACCAAACTGTTTAGTTTCCGTTTTATCTCTTGTTGATCTTCTTAAGTTGTTTTGATTATCATCATCACTCACTTCTTCAACATCTTCTTCTTCTTCTAAATCAATTACTTCTATCTTTCTTTTATCTTTATTGTTATCATTGAGATTATCTATCAATACAACAAAGTCTCGAATTCCTTCTTCTTTCTCTTCAGGTATGTCACCTCTTGGTTGATCATCTCCTTCTTTTCTTTCATCATCTACTTTTACTTCGCCTACATCAAGTTCAAAATAGATTGAATCATCATCTTCGTCTTCATCTTTATCTGGTTTGGATTGATTTATTATTTCACTCTCCTTTACTGTTACATCTCTCGATGAGATAACTTCTTTTCTTTCAATATCCCAGACTCTGAATGTTTTATTCTCTTCGTTATAACCTAAAAACATTCCTTCTTTAGTCTTGTCATCTAGTTTCTTTAACGATTTCTTCTTATTCTTAATCAACACTCTACTACCAAACACTCTTAGATTGTTTAAATTTGGTTTGTTTGCAGAGAATTCTTGTTCAGGGCAATTAGCTTTCAAGGAAGTTGGTGAGTAGTTTCTAAGTTGATTTGCAGTATTTGCCGCTTCTCCCCAGAAACTCTTATCAACTTTCTTTGCTGCTAACATACTGCGAACCTTCTCTATGATTGTTCTATTATATCTTTCTGCAACACCGTTTCTCTCTGGTGTATATGGCGGTGTTATTCTATGAATAATTCCTTCTTCTTCTAAATATTCTTTAAACTCATTACTTAAATATTCTCCTCCTCCATCACTCACTAAACTTTTAATGTTTATGTTGTATTGGTTGATAAATAATTTGTTAAGTTCTTTAAATTTGTTTAAAGCTTGATCTTTTGATTTTATGATAAAAATCCATGATTTTCTTGTAAAATCATCAATGAATGAAATGAAGTATCTATTTCCTCCAATTGTTGATGGTGTGATTGGTCCACAAATGTCTGAGTGAATAATTTCCCCTCTTTCCTTCGTTCTTATCTCGTTTATTTTCTTAAACTTCTTTGTTGTTTTCTTTCCTTTCTCACAACTATCACAATCAATCTTCTTCTTCAATTCTTCTTTCGTCAATCCTTCTAACTTATTAGTTTCATTTAGTTTTATTATTTGATGGTAGGATAAATGACCGAGTCTTTCATGCCATTGTTGAAGTATGTTTACATTATTTACCTCAATGTCTTCTACTCTTCCTTCATCATCATCAACTTCGTCGTTCTCTTCTACACTTTCATCTTGTGTTTCTTCGTTGTGATTCGTTGTTGTTTCTTCTTTTACGGCAAATAAGCCTGTTTCATCTCTATTTCCTCTCATAATCACTCTATCATTCAGTGTTACTCTGACACTCTCTCCTTCAAACTCAACTTTCGCACCTTTCTGACATAAGTTCTTGACTGAAATAAGATTTCTTCTTATGTCTTGAACAAATAAAACTTTCTCTAGTCTCACATCTAAAATTTCTTCGTCTTCACCAACACATCTTACACGACAATCTCCTTCTTGACTTACTTCTTTACTTTCTTTACTTATTGGTCCAACTACTTTTGTATTCGTTGACCTGATTCTAAACAGCTTCGTCTTATCATTAGTCATGTGTTGTGTACATCCTGAATCGATGTACCAACTGTTTTGGTTTGTGATTTGCTTTGAACAGGTGATGTTCATTGCAATTTCAACGTTTGATGTTTGTTCTTTCTTTTGATTGTTGTTGTTCTTATTTGAATTATTTTTCTTCTTATCGTCTTCCTTCTGTTTGGTGTACTTGTCAATCTTCTCTTGAGATGCATGACAGTCTGGTGAAATATGATTCTTCAATCCACATTTATAACAAATTCTTTGTTTCTGTTGATTGTTTCCTTTAAAATTGTTGTTTTGTTTCTTTTCAAACACTAACGCTTCTCTTTGTTTCGGTTGTTGTTTGTTACTCGATTCTAATGCAAAACTTTGTCTAAGTTTGCTTATCGTTAAATCGTTTTCTGGAATCATAAAACATGTCAATACGATCGGTTTATATTTCTCCGGAATACTGGATAGTATTTTATAGCAAACTTCTTTCTCTTCCGTCTTACTTCCTATCTCATCTAACTTCTCCACAATTTGTTCTATTCTATCGACATAGTTAACAAGTGTTTCTTTTTCCGTCATCTTTGCTTCATAAAACTGACACTTTAAAGTTAATTTCATAGCACTATTGTTCGTAGATGCTAATTCTTTGATTTTATTCCATATTTCGTAAGCTGTTGTTAATTGTTTAATTGTTGTGATAAATCTATCACTCAAACTTAAACCAATCATCGCAACACACTTTTCATCATCATTCATCCAATCCATCATCTCTTTCGTCGTTACAATCACTTCATCATCTTTGTTTTCATCAAATTTGATTTCTTTCTGACCGTTGTCTCTTCTTCTATCGTTAATTGTTCTTTGAAGTCTTTTTTCCGTATCGGCTTTCTTCTTCTTCATCTCTACGAGATATCTTTCGAAATCTTCATATTCACAGTTCTTCCACAATCCTCTACTCTGTAATATCATTCTCATTTCGTAGGACCATTTGTAGTAATTATCATCCCTTAATTTAAAGACTTTGGTGGTTGGATTCTCCATTTGCTTGTGGCTCTTGGCTGGCTGTTAAGCTCCTCTATGGGCTCATAACTTGTTAAAATGTATGTATATAAATAAACTTATTATCTATATACTACAAGTGTTCGTCTAAAGTTTCCTAACTGATAAGAAACAATAGCGGTACGCAATTCACGTAAACTCACAAAGTGTTCACTGTGTTCACAAAGACTATTTATTGAAAATATACACGTGTGTAGAATGTATATTTTTCTTATTATATTATTATTTAATTATCGTAAATAACGTGTAGTGAACTCACTCATCTTGTTATCATATAGACAACTAGGAGTGAACTCACTTCTCTTATTTTAACACTCTCCTTTAATTAAATAATCATAAAGAGGTGTAATAAGTTGAGTACTCTAGGATTTTCATCCAGTCAAAATATGATCAAAGTCAATTGCTTTTAATCATTTTACTAAAAATAAAAATTTGGTTAAACTCCTTTTTTGTTCCAAATTCATTTTTTATCCTATAGGTAAATTTTCAAAATATTTGTTAGCACGTGCGTGCTGTTTAGTTGTATATTCATATATCGAATTATATTCATATTTAAGATGATAATTCTATAAATGAATTCACTCTCGTGTCCTTGGATTCTCTGTTCAGTAAGTACAGACTCTAAATCTGTCAGAGAATTCAAGAGGAGTGGTAGGTCAACCCTTGAGTGGGTTGATGCCACTGGCAGTAAGTCTCTGTTCTTTGAGCAATAAGTCCTTTCAATTTGAATTATGGCTATAAGACTCAATCAATGAGCAATAAGCCCTATTGTAAATTCTGTAAACCTTAATAAAGGTTATTTTTGTATGTTTTCTTTTCTTTCATATCATTTGTTTTTGTTTTTGGGTAATTGTCTTAATCCCTTTGTTGAATTTAAGCCTGTTTTTGTTATAGAGTATCATTGTTGGCAACATTAACGCTGGTGAATGAGAGAACTTATTAGTTCAATATTCATCACGTAACTGTCAGCAACAATGACTATCCTCCTAAATCACTTCTCTTCCTGATACGACTTTAGCTCTGTCCCGGTTGAGTGTGGTTTTGAATTGTTATGATTTCCAATAATGAATAGCCCAATGCGGGGGGTATCATAACAATTTTGAGTGAGTCGTCTGGGTTCGTATCTCTGTTTGTTTGCTAATAACTCACTGAAGCCGGTTGTTAACTCGTAAACTTTGATACTCTTTGTTTTGTTCTAGTTAATCACTGTTTAGTTTATCATTACATAATGATACTTATTTTTATCTTCTCTTTTTCTTCTTCTTTGTTTCGTTATACTTCTATTACTCAATATTATTAACTATTACTATTATTATTATTATTATAATAAGTATAAGACGTGTGTTTTGATCAATTTCGCATCTGCGCTGACGTGTGTTTTTATTTACATTATTGTTGTGTGTGGGTCGGTTGCATGGTTTATTGGTGTAAACCCATTTCTTTATTCAATTTCTCTAATTGAATAGACCCTAATGGTTTTGTT
>Ga0335394_10008167_pt1 | contig 11815 bp, 8 predicted proteins | sample MAT03_FD_205741 | JGI IMG/M metagenome (GOLD analysis project Ga0335394, IMG submission 205741) | Freshwater microbial communities from Lake Fryxell liftoff mats and glacier meltwater in Antarctica - MAT-03 (spades assembly) (version 2) ... | reverse complement strand
CTCGTCGCGCTCTGTCAGTTCTTGCCCGGCCCGGCGAGCAGCCAAGTCGTGTTCGCGATTGGCATGTTGCGCGCAGGGCTTCTGGGTGCGCTCGTCGCGTCCGTGTGTTTTACGTTGCCCTCGGCGCTGCTGATGATCGCCTTCGCGTACGGCGTTGCCATGCTCGGCGATCTGCAGCACGCGGGGTGGCTGCATGGCTTGAAGCTCGCGGCCGTGGCTGTCGTCGCGCAGGCGGTGTGGGGCATGGGCAAGCAGCTGTGTCCGGATCGTGCGCGCGTGTCGTTGTGTCTCGCGTCCGCGGCGGTGTTGCTCGCGTTCCCCGGGGCAGCGACGCAGCTCGGGGTGATCGTCGCGGGTGCAGTGGTCGGCTGGCGGCTCTACCGCAACGCGCCGGCGAGCGTCACCGCGCCGATTCCCGAGCGCAGCGTTGGACGCAGGCACGTCGCCGCGGCCACGGCGCTGATCGCGTTTGCGGCGCTGCTCGTCGCGCTGCCGCTGCTCGTCTCGACGACCGCATCGGGGACCGTTTCGACGACGACATCGATGACAGGCAGCCGACCGCTCGCCACGTTCGACGCGTTTTACCGATCGGGCTCGCTCGTCTTTGGCGGCGGCCACGTCGTGCTTCCGTTGTTGCGCGCCGAGCTCGTGCCGCGCGGCTGGCTCAGCGACGACCAATTTCTCGCCGGCTACGGCGCTGCGCAGGCGCTGCCCGGGCCGATGTTCGCGTTCGCCGCGTATCTCGGGACCGCCATGGGTACCGGACCGCAGCGTTGGCTCGCGGGGCTCTGGTGCCTCTTCGCGATCTTTCTCCCCGCGTGGCTGCTCATCGGCGGAGCTCTGCCGTTCTGGCAGCGCTTGCGCGCGCAGCGCTCGGCGCAGGCAGCGCTCGCAGGAGCCAACGCGTCCGTCGTCGGCGTGCTCCTCGCAGCGCTCTACAGCCCAGTTCTCACCGAGAGCGTGCGCGACGAGAGGGACGTCGCCGCAGCGCTCGTCGCGTTCGGCCTGCTCGCGCAGTGGAAAGTGCCGCCGTGGCTCGTCGTGCTCGGCATGGCGGCGATCGGCGAGTGGGTGCTCGGTTGACCGCAGAGGACTCGCGGCGGGCTTTATGTTGCCGAGCCGCCGGCGACTCAGTGGCCAGTCTGGGCGCGGCGTCGGCGCCTCACCGCGAAGAGCGCGAGCGCGCAGCATCCGAGTAGCGGGATTGCACGATGGTCGCCACTGCCGGCCGTCGCACAGCCACAGCCCGAAGATGGCGGAGTGGCACGAATCGGTACGCGTCCGGCGTCTGCTCCAGGCGCCGCACCATCGAGGCCCGCGCCACCGTCCGCTGATGAGATACCGCCATCTTCGCCCGTACATCCGCTGCTACACGTTGCGACGACGATCGATGCGGTGGCGACGGCGACACCGCCTTCGTCGTCGGTCGCGATGAGTCGCGCGCGGTACGTGCCCGCTGCCGTGTATCGATGCGTGGGAGTGCGTCCCCAGCCGGTCTGGCCGTCGCCGAAGGTCCACTCCCAGCGCAGGATTTCGCCATCGGGATCGCTGCCAGTGCCGGTGAAGCGCACGTCGAGCGGCGCTGCGCCAGCGCTTACATCCGTCGTGAAATTCGCTGTCGGCGGCTGGTCGCTCTCGAGCGTCACCGCGAATTGGATCGTGCGCTCGACGACGTTGCCATCGCGATCGGCGACCGCGGCGCGCAGATCGACGAGCCCGACGGGCAGCGCTTGGCCGGGCCCGAGCGCGAGCACCCACGCATCGGCGGTCTGCTCGCCCATCGACGCCAGGTTGGTCCCCGCCGTCAGCGCGCCTGCATCGCGGTTCAGCGTGATGGACAGGGTCGCCGGATCGATGCCGCTGCCGCCGTCGGCGAACGTCACCACGATGCGCGGGTAGGCCGACCACCACTCGCGGCCGGGCGACACGATCTCGAGCTGCGGCGCGGCAGTGTCCGCACCGGCGATCGCGGGCACGGTCGCCGCGATCTCTGCCGTCGGCACGCTGCGAATGTTCTCGGGGCCGACATGCGCGACCGAGTAGAAATATTCGACCCCGGGCACCGCAGTACGGTCGACGAACTCCAGGTTTCCCGCGTCGATCGTGACGTCGGGATCGCGCAGCTCGTCGGTGCGCGTGAAGCGCGTGATTGGCGTCGCAAAGCCCTCGTCTTCGAAGCGACTGATGGCGACGGTGCGCAGGCGCGTGCGATCGCGCTCTTCACGCCCGCGCGCGAGCGAGCGATAGACGACGTAGTGGCGAGCCGTCGCGGCGAACGGCGGCGGACCGAATCGAAGCGAGACGCCGCTCGTTGTCGCGGCGGCGCCGAGATTCCGGGGCAGGTCGGCCGGCAGCCCGGAGGGATCGCGATAGGTGTTGAGCAGCGGCGTCACGCGGCCGCCCGCGACACCGATCCAGAGGTCGTAGCTGCCGTCGCGATCGAGATCGGTGAGATCGGCGTCTGCGCCAGTGCCGTCCGAGGCTGCGCTGGTCGAGGTGACCGCACCGACGAGCCCAGTCGTATAGGTGAACACGCCACCGTCATTGATGAACAGCTGAAAGTTGAGGGGCGGGCCCGCTGCCTCGGTGAACGCGAAGAAGTCGAGGTCGCCGTCGTGATCGAGATCGGCGAGCTTGCCATTGTCGCCGACGAGACGGCCGGTGAAGACGGCGCTGCCGATCGAGAAGCGCGTGGCGCTCTCTTCGGTGAAGTTCCCTGTACCGTCATTGATGTAGAGCCCGTGCGCGACGCGCGGGTGCGCGCCGGTGTAGTCCTCGTGCGCCATCGCCAGGTCGAGATCGCCATCGTCGTCGAGGTCGCCGAGGCTCATCCCCTGGCCGAATCCGCCGCGTCGAAACGCACCTGCGAATGGAACGCGCGTGCGCGTGAACTGGCCAGTGCCGTCGTTCTTCAGGACCCACAGCTCTTCGCTCAGCTGGCTCGCGAGCAAGATGTCGAAGTCGCCGTCGCGATCGAGGTCGCCTGTCGCCGCGCCCGTGATCTGATCGCTCGCGTAGCCGAGCCCGCGCGTCGCGCTCTCCTCCGTGAAGCGGCCGGTGCCGTCGTTCACGAATAGCGACAGATCGCTCGGGCCACTCGGGAACCAGCAGGCGACGAGGAGATCGACGTCGCCATCGCGCTCGACGTCGATGCTGATGATGTCGAGCGCGCTGCCGGTGAGTCGCTGGGTGACGGCGAAGCGGCCGCCGCGGTTCGCTTGGACGACGAACGCCTCGCCGTTGCCGCCCTGCACGACGTCGAGATCGAAGTCACCGTCGATGTCCGCCCACTGAACACCGTCGTTGCCAATGCTGACTTCGTCCCCGAACAGATAGCCAGTCAGGCTCGGTGAGGAGTTCGGCGGCACGGTCGGGGAACGCTGCGTCGAGACCGGCACCATGATGCCGCCGCCCGAGTTCCACAGCAGGCCGTAGCGCGAGATGAGCGCCCGGTCGGCCCACCCATCGCCGTCGAAATCGCCGAAGTCACCATCGTAGTAGTTCTCGTTGCTACCGCCGGCGCCCTCGAAGTCGTAGCGCTCCGTGCGCAGCTCCGCGCTCGCCTCGCGCAGGCCACTCCAAGGCTGCGCAGACGCAGGCGTCGCCGCGCCGACCAGCGCGAGCGCCACGGCGAGCGAGAGCGCGGTATTACGCCGTCGCGCGGCACCTGCGCGCTCGAGCGTCAGTAACATACGACGGTGCCGAGGCAGCACGCTTCCGCGGTATCCGTCGGGAAGCAGCTGTCGGGATCGGCGCAGAAACAGTTGCCCGGGTCGCACCAGCGGAGGGTGCCCATACCGGTCGTGTTCGGATGTTCACCGACACAGATCACGGGACTACCCGCGTCGACATCGGTGCCAGTGCACACCACCGGGACCTCGCAGCATGCGGCGGCGACGTCCTGCGGGAAACAGGCGTCCGGCGTGCCGCAGAAGCAGTCGCCAGCGCCACAGAAGCGGCGTGACCCATCGACCAGCGGATGTTCACCGACGCAGATCACCGCGCTGCCGTCGCCGACTGGCGTGCTGCCGTCTTCGACGTTGCCGTCGAGCGGACCGCCGCCGTCGAGCGGCATGCCGAGATCGGCGCTGCCGAGATCGGAGCCCGCCCCGGCATCGAGTGAGACCGAGGCATCGCCGTCGGTCGAGTAGCAGAAGCCATCGCGCTCCACGGGGAACTCCGCGGGGCAGCGGCTGGGCGCAGCGTCTTCGCCGCAGCCGACGACGAGCACCGAGACGGCGAGGATGAGGAGCATTCCGACTCTGACCATGCGAAGCCTCCGAAGGGCGCGGTGTGAGAGAGCTGCGCCCCTTGCTGGAGTTGTCCGCGTCAGCCGAGAACCATCACGCTGTTTTTCGACATCGCTTTGGAGACGCTGCGCGGGTCGTCCTTCGCGAGCGGCGCACGACGACGGCGAGCAGCGCCAGCGCGCAGAGCAGGGGGCCGTGAAGCTCTTGCCGGGGCGCAACCACCGCGCAGCCGCAGCCGCCCGTGGGGCTGGGCGCTTGCGCCTCGGACTCGGGCTCGGCGCGGTCGAGCTCGAGAAGAAACGCGACGAGGTCCGCCCGCGCATCCGCGTCGAGCGTCGAGGTCACGCCGTGCTGGTCGCGCTCGTTGCGGGTGAGCACGTCGAGCAGCGTAGCGGCGCTGCCATCGTGGAAATACGGGGCCGAGGTCCACGCGCCGAGCAGCGACGGCGTATCGATGCCGGCGAGCGGCGCGCCGAGCCGCTGGCCGCTGCTGGGCGCGAGCGTGCCAACGTCGTACACGAGGTAGGGAGACGTCAGCGTGCTGTCGGTGAACCGTGCGCCCGCATGGCAGCGTGCGCATCCGGCGCGGTCGAACACCTCGCGACCACGCAGCGCACTCTCTGTGTGGGTGCCGTCCGCCGCGCGATGTGGGCTGCGTGGCGCGGCGTCGAGCGAGGCAACGTACGCGGCGAGCGCATCGAGCTGCGCGCTTCGTCCGGCGTTCGGGGCGCCGAGCGGCGCGTTCGGCGGTGTCCCGTCGTCGGCGAGCCCGGTGCCGCCAAATTGCGCGACGATGTCGTTCTCGAAGTCCTGCACTTCGTCGAAATTGCCGGACCAATGCAGCGGGCCGCACGCCGTGCCACCGCGTCCGCGCAGATCGATGGTGTTGCGCAGCCCTTCGCCAGCGTGCGTGAAGTCCCATGTCTGACCGTCGTGGCCTCCATCCGGATGGCACGACGCGCAGGCGATATATCCAGAGCGCGAGTGCACCGGCGCGCGGCTGCTGTGGAAAAGGATCCGCCCGAGGGCGACCGCTTCGCTCAGCGACTCGGCGACGACCTCGACGGTCGCGAGCGGCGCGGGCACGGCGGGGTCCGTCAAATCGAACATCGCCACGGTGCGCGAGAGCGACGCGCGGACGTACATGCGCGCGCCATCGCGCGAGACGACGATGGCGTCGGCGCGATCGCCGATCTCGACGCGTGAAGTGAACGGCACCGTCGCCGCGCGCCCGGGCGAGAACAAGCGCAGCGCAGCGAGATCGTACGTCGACACGGCGCCGAGCCCCGGGTGCGCGAGGTACGCGAACCGACCTGCGGGCGAGAACGCGATCGCGCTGACCGCGTCGGCATCGTTGGTGTCGATGCGACGCTCGAGCAGCTCGCGCGAAGACGCGACGTCGACGGGCGTCATCATGCCGCGCACCCGCGTGTCGTGGGTGAGGGGCAGGCCGTCGCGCAACAGTCCGCGCTGCACGTTCGACTTGAGCCCGCCGACCCACAGCGTCTCCTCGGCCGGATCGATCGCGAGCGCGTCGAGCAAATTCGGCAGGCCGCGCGACGACGACGGTGAGTCGGGGCCGGGATCCATCGCGAGGCTGATCTGCGCGACGCCGCCGAGCGGGACATCGCCGAGCGCGAGATCGAAAGTGGCGACCTGCCCGATGTTGCCGCGGCTCAGGAAAGACGCGACGTAAGCGCGATCACCGGCGCCGTTTCGCGCGATCGCTCGCGGCTCACCACCAACTTCGTAGCGCGCGATCACGGCGAGATCGTCGCGCGCGAGCATGACCACCGCGCCCTCGTCGGGCAGCGTGACGAGCAGGCGCCCGTCAGGCAGCGCGACCAGCCCGCCGACCCGCGCGCCGACGCGCTCCGTGCGACGCACCACGCGCGAGGCTACATCGACGCTGACGATCTCGCCGCTGTTGGCGCACGCGATCACGACCTCGGCGCCGCTCACGGCGATCGCGACCGGCCGCGCGCCGACGTCGACGACGGCGAGGCGCTCGAGATCACCCGCGGCGAGCACGCTCACGCTGCCCGCGTCGGGGTTCGCGACCCACAGCTCGCGGCGATCGTCGAGCAGCGCGAGCGGGCTGCTCCAAGCGGGCCCGGGCGATCGGACCGGCGCGAGTACGAACACGGTGACGCCGACCTCGGTGTCGTCCGCGCCGTCGCTCACGACGAGCGTTACGCGATATGCGCCCGGCGCAGAAAAGACGTGCGTCGGTGCGGCCTCGGCGGACATCGCGCCATCGTCGAATCGCCACGCAAACGTAAGCGGCAGCGGCGCCGTGTCGGGATCGAAGGAGCCCGCCGAGGAGAACTGCACCCGGGCGCCGACGACCGCTTCGACGGGCGTCGCCGCGGCTCGCGCGACCGGGGGAAAGCCGCCAGCGCGCGCGACCGCGGGCGCGCAGAATCCGCTGCCCAGCACGTACAGCGCCGCGGCGACGCACGCCGCATGGACCACCTCGCATCGAGCGCGGACAGACATCACGCCCTATGGGCAGGAGCCCGCGCAATGGCCCTGCGCACAGGTGATGAGCGGCGCGTGCTCGCCGTGGTCGGCGCCGCCGCAGTGCGTCGTGCATGCCGCGACGGTCTCGCCGTTCGTCAGGACGCAGTCGGCGATGCAGGGGCAGAACGCGTCCGCTTGGCAAGCGATGAGCGCGTCGCAGCAGCCCTCCAGCTGGCACTGACCGCACGCGCCAGCGTCGGGCATCGCAATGCACACGCGGTCTGCGTCGAGCGTCGCCGCGTCGTGAGCGCCGAGCGAGGCTTGCACGTTGCAACCCACGAGACTTGCGGGCGCGAGACCAGCGGCCACGAGACTTGCAGCGGCGAGCGTGACCGCGATCAGCCGCGGACTCATGGTCGCACCGTGCTCGCAGCACAGCGCGACAGCGCACGCGTGGTTGGTCCCGACATCGGCGCTCCGTGCGCGAGCGCCGCCGCAGCCGCGCGCGCTTCGCCATCGCGTCCGGCGACGCAGAGGGCGCCGATGCGCGCGACGTCGCGCTCGTTCGTCAGCGCGCCGTGCGGGAACTCGCGCGCATGAGCGGCGAGCACGCCGAGCGCGCGTGCGGCGTCGCCCGCAGACAGCGCACGCTGCGCTTCGCCGATCAGCGCGAGCTCGCGCGCGAGCGTGCCTGCTGAGCCCTGTGCCTGTGTTGACGAAGCAACGGTCGACGCGGGGGCGGTCGGCAACGCCTGCTCCGGCGGCGCGGTTTCGATACGCGATCGGCGCCGTGCGGTCGTCTGTGAATGATCGGGCAGCGCGTGCGAACGCGGTGTCTCGATCGCGCGTGATGGGTCCGCCTCTGTCGTCGACGACTGCGCGCCGGTGCCGCTCGACGGTTCCTCTTGGTCCGCGCTCGGCTGCGACGGGCGTTGCGCTGGGCGCGCAGTTGGATCCGCGGCGGCGAGTGTTTGTCTCGCTGGCGTGCGCGGCGGAGGCGCAGTCACGATGCCTGCACTCGTGCGCTGCCCGTCACGCGTCGTCGTCCACCAGCCACCTGCGCCAAACAGCGCGAGCAGCGCGACCGCAAGTCCGATCTTCATCCCCATGCCGAGCTTTGCCGTGGCCGCACGCGCGCTCACGGCCGAGCCGCCGTTCGCCGAAGCGACGGTCGGCGCACCGGTCCCAGTAGCGGCCGCGATCGCCGCCCAGCGCGCGTCCCTACGCGCTTCATCGGGCGCCGATGCGCGGGCATACTCGCGCAACATTTCTCTCGCTTGCTCGTCAGCGTCCATCGTTCTTCCCTCCGCCGCTCGTGCGTCCAGGTAGCCGCTCGCGGCGACCCACCGCATCTGCAAAGCGCTGGCGCGCGACGCGCAGGCGCGAATACACGGTGTTCACGTTGACCTCGAGCGCCGCGGCGATCTCCGGCGCCGTCAGCCCCTCGACGTCGGAGAGCACCAGCACATCACGCATCGGCTCGTCCATCGCGAGCAGCACCTCGCGCACGACGCCGAGTTCCGTCGAGCGCTCGAGCGACGTGTCCGCGCTCTGCGTGGGCTCGTCGGCGAGCGCGTCGCGACGCCGATGTTCACGGCTCGCCGTACGACGCTGGTTGTGCGCGACGTTGCGCGCGATGCCCCAGAGCCAGGCACGCAGCGGCTGGCCCACGTCGTAGGTCGGTAAGCGCCGGTGTACGACGACGAACGTCTCCTGCATGGCGTCGTCGACGGCCGAGGCGCTCACGCCGAGATGCAGCAGCGAGCGAAACACGAACGCGTGTTGCTCGTCGTAGAGCTGACGAAAGCTCGCCGGAGCGGCGTGCACCACCACGGCGCGCTCCGCCCGATCCCGCCCGTCTTCGCTGCTCAGCGTCGCCTCCACTGTGCCGTCTTCGCCGGTTCGCAGCTTTTCCATCACTCGAATCGCAGCTCCGCGCCGAGCGACAGCGCGCCGCCCACCGCGGCGGGGCGGTGCAGCTCGCCGAGACCCGCGACCGCGAATACCGGCCGCACGATGGGGACGAGCAACGCCACGTCGAGCAACACAGCGAAGTTGGCGTGCAACGCCCAGCCGAGACCGATGGCGCCCTCGATCGCGAGCCAGGGCGCATCGGAATTCGCCGGTGCGCTCACGCCGAACCCGGAGCCGAACACCGCGCCGACATCGACGCCCGCGCAACCAAGCAGCTCGAGGCGGTCGACGCCGAAGACGCCACAGCCGCGCAGCGCTGCGGTCGCCGCCGCCAAGTCTCCGCCGAACGCGGCGTCGCTCGTAAAGCGCGCAGCGACGGGCGGCAGCGCCCGGAGCGCGAGCTCGACGCGCCAAGCCGCACCACGAACCGCGACCGCGAGCTCCGCGCCCGCGGCGATACGTGAGAGAAGCCCGACCGAGCCGCGCGCGCCGATGCGGATCGACGCTGCGATCTGCGCCCGCGGTGTCGCCGCTGTGTCAGCGTCCGACGCATCGCTGTGGCCCTCGCGGTCTCCCTCGCCGACCACTTGGGCAGCATCCGCGTCGCGCGCCGTTGCGCCCGCGGGATCGAGGCCAGAGCCGCTCGTCTCCGCGCTCGCATCGACGCTCGGGACCTCGAGACCAGGCACGAGCGCGAGCGCGATGACCAGCGCGGCCGCGTCGGCGACCGTCGCGCAGAGAGCATCGTGTAGCTCGCGCTCCGTCGCGCTGCCGGCTTCGATCATCGTCAGCGTGCCGACGATCGCCGCACCTTCGCTCCGGAGTACGAGCCGCGCCTCGATCTCAGGCAGCGCCACAGATGGTTCGACGTCGCGAAGATACGCGGCGACGCGCGCGGCGACGGATGCCGACGTCGGACAGCTCGCTGGCCCCGTCACGGTGACGTCGACGCGCCGAGTCTGCGCGCGCGACGGCTCGGCCGAAGCCAGCACGGACGCGATCGTCATCGCGGCGATCACCGCCATCACAGACGGCGATCGCCGTCCCTCGAGCGACCTCGGCACACGCACGCGCGCACGATATCCGAAGTGACTCTGCGGAGGTGACGCGAAGACCCGGACTGCAGCGCGCCGCCGCACGGGGTGACTCTGCAGGTCACGCCTCGATCGGCGCCGTTCGCAGTGCTGCACCGATCGTGTCTAAGTGGCCGATGCTCGCGCGAAGAACTGTTCGGTTCGCGGTCGTCGCACTCCTGCTCGGTGGCTGCGGCACCGCCCCCCAGCCATCGACGCAATCCGCTGCGTCACCACACGCGGCCGAGGCTCCGCGCGGCGACGTGTCGAGCGCGCTGACGAGCGAGCCACCGCTGCCCGGCGAGGACACGTCCGGCTGGTCTGGCTTGGCGCCGCGCGCCGGCCGGGGCACCGCTCCCGCCCATCAACACCACGCCGGGATGAACATGGGAGGTGCGCCGATGCCGAATGTCGGCGCTCCGATTTCTGACGGCGGAATGCCGATGCCCGACGGCGGCAGCGCGCTGGCCGACGCCGCGTCGAGCAGCACCGTTGTCGACGGATCGCGCCCCGCGCCGCCGCGCAGTGCGCCCCAGCGCAGCGCGCCGCAAGAACATGCGCCTGCGTCGCCACACGGAGGGCACGTCCATGCGCACTGAGCTTCTGCGTCGCGCGAGCGGCGTGCTCTGCGCGTTGTCGGTGACGGTCTGGTTCAGCGGCTGCGTGTCGAGCGGGATCCGTGACGATCTCGCGGCGGTGCGGACCTTTGCGCACGTCGAGCGCGTCGCCGACGTCGATGGTGAAGTCGACGATGGCGTCGCCGCAGACGTTCATGACGTGCTCCGTCGCCCGCTCGATGCGGACGCCGCGGTGCGCATCGCGCTCGTCAACAATCGCGCGCTGCGCGCGTCGTTGCGCGAGCTCGGCATTGCCCGCGGCCGGCTCATGCAGGCGGGGCTGCTCGCCAATCCGTTCATCGAAGCCGAGCTGCAGCCCGAGCGGCAGACCACCGTCGAGTTCCGCGTCGAGTGGGATATCGCCAGTCTGCTCCTCGCGCCGATGCGCGCGGGTGCCGCACGCGCGACCCTCGAGGCCGAGCGCCTGGCCGCCGCCGGAGCGGTCATCGCGCTGGGCTACGAGGTGCGCGACGCGTTCTACGGCGTGCTCGCCGCCGAGGAGCAGCTCGCCGTCGCGCAACGGCAGCTCGACGCGCTCGCGGCTGCGCGTGATGCCGCCCGCGCGCTCGCCGACGCCGGCAACCTGCGCGCGCTCGACGTTGCGGTGCGCGACGCCGCCTTCGAGCAGGAGCGGATCCGCGTCGCCGAGCGCGAGCTTTCGGCGCTCGTCGCGCGTGAGAAGGTGCAGCGCTTGTTGGGGCTGCACGGCGTCGAGACGAGCTGGAGTACGACGGGCCCTCTGGCGCCGGTGCCGCGCGATGGCACCGAGGACGAGCACCTCGAGCGTCGCGCGATCGAAGCGAGCCTCGAGCTTCGCGCGCTGCAGAGCCGCATGACGGCTTCGGCGCGCCGGGCAGGTCTTGCGCGCGCCGAAGGCGTGATTCCCGAGCTGCTGATCGACGTCCACGCGCTGATCGGCGACGCCACCGCGACCAGCACCGACAGCGTGGTCTTTGGCGCGGGCATTGGACTCCGTCTGCCGGTGTTCGACCAGGGCCGCGGCTTGGTGGCGGAATACGAGGCGGAGCTCGGCGCGCAGTATGAGCGCTACGTCGGTCTCGCCATCGACATCCGCTCGTCTGCGCGCGAGACCCGCGCGCGCGTCGCGTCTGCGCGGATGCGGGCGCGCCATTACGCAGCCGTCGTCCTGCCGGCGCGGCAGCGCGTCCTCGACGAAGCGCTGCTACAAAACAACGCGATGAACCTCTCGGTGTTTCAGCTGCTCGACGCGCTGCGCGACCGTCAGCTCGCCGAAATGGATGCCATCGCGACGCGCCGCGAGTACTGGTCGGCCGCCGCCGCGCGCGAGGCGCTGCTCGCTGGAAAACGCATCGAGACCGCGCCGAACATGACGCGCGCCGACACCGACGGGCGCGCAAGCGCAGGAGAGCACTGATGGATCGTCGCGACTTCTTCCGCATCGGGGGCGCCGCCGGTGTCGTCTTGCTCGCCAACCCAGAGGGACTGCTCGCGCAAGATCCACCGCGCGGCGCTCCCG
>Ga0335394_10008165_pt1 | contig 11816 bp, 8 predicted proteins | sample MAT03_FD_205741 | JGI IMG/M metagenome (GOLD analysis project Ga0335394, IMG submission 205741) | Freshwater microbial communities from Lake Fryxell liftoff mats and glacier meltwater in Antarctica - MAT-03 (spades assembly) (version 2) ... | reverse complement strand
CCCGGCTGGACCAACCTGTCGGGCGAACTCGATGGCGCCCTCTTTCGTTTCGCGTGTGACGCGAAGGGTCTGCGCACCAGCCGTTGGGGCTGACGACCCGTGGGCGGCCCGATGTGGTCTCGGCGTGCCTGATTTCAGCCCCCCATTTGCTCCCCATTTCGCTCTGAAAGACGATGTAATGGCAGGCCTGTCAAAATGATGCCCAACGGGTCGCACCGGTAAGTCATTGATCAACAAGGACAATTCCAAATCCCGAACACCACGAAGTCTCCCATGAGATAGACCGCCAGTTGACTCGATACGTATGCAAGAAGGAGCGCGACATCGCGCCAAGTCATTGATGCAGAAGGCAAAAACTCAGATCGCAAAAGCTGACGGAGACTTTGCAGACCACACCCCCATGATGCAGCAGTACCTGCGCATCAAGGCCGACTTCCCCGACACGCTGGTCTTCTACCGCATGGGGGACTTCTACGAGCTGTTCTTTGATGACGCCCGCAAGGCCAATCGCCTGCTCGACATCACGCTGACCACGCGCGGCCAGAGCGCCGGTGAGCCGGTGGTGATGGCCGGTGTGCCGGTGCATTCGGTAGAAGGCTATCTGAGCCGACTGATCAAGTTGGGCGAAGCGGTGGCGGTGGCTGAGCAGGTCGGCGACGTGGCCACGGCCAAGGGCCCGGTCGAGCGCAAGGTGGTGCGGGTGGTGACACCGGGCACGGTGACCGACAGCGAGCTGATGTCTGATCGTGCCGACACGTTGCTGCTGGCGCTGCACCCGGCTGGCCGGCCGAACACCAGAGACTTTAAGGACGCCAAGGACAGAGGCAAGCGCTGGGGCCTGGCCTGGTTGGGGCTGGCCAGCGGACAGCTCGGCATCACAGAATGCAGTGACCGTGAGCTGCCGGGCTGGTTGGCTCGCCTGGATGCGGCCGAGCTGCTGCACGACGGCAGTGGCCTGCCGGATGTGGTGCAACAAACAGCAGGCAGCAAGACTGCGCGGCCAGCCTGGCAGTTCGAAGCCGCTTTGGGCCAGCGCAAGCTGTGCGAGCAGCTGCAGGTAGCCAGTCTGGCGGGGTTCAACGGCCAGGATCTGCCGCTGGCGCATGCCGCTGCTGCAGCGTTGTTGAGTTACGCGCAGCACACGCAGAACCAGGCCCTGGCGCATGTGCGACAGCTCTCGGTGGCGCGCAGCGACGCGTTGCTGGATCTACCCCCCACCACGCACCGCAACCTGGAGCTGATGCAAACACTGCGCGGCGAGAACAGCCCGACGCTGTTGTCGTTGCTGGACAGTTGCCGCACCGGCATGGGCAGCCGGCTGCTGCGCCACTGGCTGACCCACCCGGCCCGGCAGCGCGACGAGGCCAACGCCCGGCACCAGGCCATTCAATCGCTGCTGGGCCATGGTTTTGAGCCGCTGCGCGAAGCCCTGCGCCACGTCAGCGATGTCGAGCGCAGCAGCGCTCGCATAGCGCTGCGCCAGGTGCGGCCGCGTGAGCTCTCGGGCCTGCGCGCCACGCTGACCGGGCTGCCGGCACTGCGCGCCACGGTGCCGCAGGACACCGCGCTGCTGCAAGCCTTGCACGGTGCCCTGCAGCCCGACCCCGCGCTGGCCCAGACCTTGCGCGCGGTGGCCGAAGAGCCCGCCGTGCTGCTGCGCGACGGCGGCGTGATCGCCAGCGGCTTTGACGCCGAGCTGGATGAATTGCGTGCCATCAGCCAGAACTGCGACAGCTTCTTGCTGGACCTGGAAGCCCGCGAACGCATCCGCACCTGCATCCCCAACCTGCGGGTGCAGTTCAACAAGGTTCACGGCTTCTACATCGAGGTCACCGGCTCGCACCTGGACAAGGTGCCCGCCGACTACCAACGCCGGCAGACGCTGAAAAACGCCGAGCGCTACATCACACCTGAGCTGAAGACCTTTGAGGACAAGGCGCTGTCGGCGCAAGAGCGGGGGCTGGCGCGTGAGAAATTCTTGTTTGAGCAACTGCTGGATGCGCTGCAGGCGCACCTCGTGCCGCTGCAGGCGCTGGCCCGCGCGCTGGCCGGCCTCGACACGCTGGCCGCGCTGGCTGAGCGCGCCAGCACGCTGAACTGGTGCCGCCCCGAATTCGTCAACTACCCCTGCATCGACATCGAAGCCGGCCGCCACCCGGTGGTCGAGCAGCGGCTGGCACAAAGCAGCGCAACTCAAACGAAGTCCAGCGCTGGCGGCTTCATCGCCAACGATTGCCGGCTGGACGCCAAGACCCGCATGCTGGTGATCACCGGGCCCAACATGGGCGGCAAAAGCACCTTCATGCGCCAGGTGGCGCTGATCTGCCTGCTGGGCGCGATGGGCTCCTATGTGCCGGCCACGGCGTGCCGACTCGGGCCGCTGGACGCCATCCACACCCGCATCGGTGCTGCCGACGATCTGGCCAATGCGCAGAGCACGTTCATGCTGGAGATGACCGAAGCCGCTGCCATCGTGCACAGCGCCACCGAACACAGCCTGGTGCTGATGGACGAAGTGGGCCGCGGCACCAGCACTTTCGACGGCCTGGCCCTGGCCTCGGCCATCGCCAGCCAGTTGCACGACAAGAACCGCTGCTTCACGCTGTTTGCCACCCACTACTTCGAGCTGACCGAGTTCCCGGCGCGCCACAACCAGGCCATCAACCTGCATGTGGGCGCGGTGGAAAGCGGGCACGACATCGTGTTTTTGCACCAACTCGAACCCGGCCCGGCCAGCCGCAGTTATGGCGTACAGGTGGCCCGGCTGGCCGGCATGCCGGCGTCGCTGATCCGCCAGGCGCGTGCCACGCTGGAAGCGCTGGAAGTCAAGGCCGAGCAGGGGCGCGCGCAGATCGACCTGTTTGCCGCACCGCCGGCGGCTGTGGTGACCGAGACGCCGGCAGCCTTGCAGGAACTGGCGCGCATCGAGCCCGACCGTCTGAGCCCGATGGAGGCGCTGCAGGCTTTGTACACACTCAAGGCATTGCTGGACGAAGAGCGCCGTTGATCCGGGCCTGCGGCCTGCTACGCTCGCCACCCTGGTGATTTCAACCGCGCCCCAGGCCAACAGCCGGCGCTTCAATGCATGACTTACTGTGTAGGCATCCGTCTCAACGCCGGCCTTGTTTTTTTGTCTGACTCGCGCACCAACGCGGGCCTCGACGCCATCAGCACCTATCGCAAAATGATGATCTACGAGCAGCCGGGTGAGCGCTTCATGGTCATGCTCTCAGCCGGCAACTTGTCGATCAGCCAGAGCGTGCGTGAGCTGCTTCAGGTTGAAAAGCTCGACAACCCGGGAGGCGAGCCGATCACGATCTGGAACGCTGCCAGCCTGTTCGACGCCGTGCGCGTGTTGGGTGCCACCGTGCGGCGGGTTTACGAAGAAGACGGGCCGGCACTGCGCACCGCGGGTGTGGACTTCAACGCCACGATGATTTTTGGCGGCCAGATCAAGGGTGAGGCCATGCGCTTGTTCTTGGTCTACGCCGCCGGCAACTTCATCGAAGCCACGCGTGAGACCTGCTTCTTCCAGGCCGGCGAACACAAGTACGGCAAACCGATCCTCGACCGCGTGCTGACCCCCACCACGCAACTCGATCAGGCCGCCAAATGCGCGCTGGTGTCGATGGACAGCACACTTAAAAGCAACCTCAGTGTGGGCTTGCCGCTGGACCTGCTGGTCTACCGCGAAGGCCAGCTCAGCTCGAACGAGCTGGTCTGTATCGACGAGCACAACCCTTACTTCCGCATGATCCACGACACCTGGGGCCAGCGGCTGCGAGAGGTCTTCGAAGGCATCGAGAACCCACTGTGGGACGGCAGCCAGCCGACCTACCCGCTGATGGCAAACAGCCAGCGCTACGAGCCGATGGGCAAGATCAGGCACCCGGGTGAGCGCATCATCTGATGGCCAACACTGCGCGCGTGCCTGGCTCGCCGGGCACGCTGGTGTTCAGCCATGCCAATGGCTTCCCTGCGGGCACCTATGGGCTGCTGTTCGAGCGTTGGCGCGCGCTGGGTTTCAAGGTGCTGTTCGTACCTCGGTACGGCCACGACCCGGCCTACCCGGTCACCGACAACTGGCCGCGCTTGCGTGACCAGTTGCTGGCGCTGATCAAGAGCCAGTCGCCTGGCGAGGCGGTGCACCTGGTGGGCCATTCGTTAGGAGGTTATGTCAGCCTGCTGGCAGCCAGCCGCCAGCCCACGGCAGTGCGCAGCGTGATCCTGCTGGATTCACCGGTGGTAGCCGGTTGGCGCGCGCATGGTTTGCAGGTCTTCAAAGCCACCGGGCTGGCCAAACGGATCTCGCCGGGCCGCGTCTCCAGCCGCAGGCGCTGGCAGTGGCCGAGCCAGGCCGAGGCACTGCGCCATCTGGCCAGCAAAGCCGTGTTTGCGCGCTGGGACCCGCGCGTGCTGGCCGACTATGTGCACAGCGGCACCGAGTCCGATCCTGATGCCCCAGCCGAGGGCGAAAGCCCGCAAGCCGTGCGCCTGAGCTTCAAGCGCGAGATCGAAACGACTCTGTACAACACGCTGCCCCACAACCTGGACAGCCTGCTGCGCACCTACCCGGTGCGTGCGCCAGTGACCTTCATCGGCGGCACCCGCTCGGATGAGGTGCACCAAGTGGGTCTGGAAGCGACGCGCCGCATCTGCCACAACCGGCTGGAATGGATCGCCGGCACACATCTGTTTCCGATGGAGCACCCGATCGAGACCGCTGAATTGGTGGCAAAGCTGCTGCGCAAGTACTGAAGGCTGCGCTGCGTGGCAATGCTCGGCGGTCCCGCTCTGGGGGGCCGTTCACGAAGTCTTCAGATCGCCTCAAAGCGCTTCAAAACGCCCCAGCCGCACGGCTGTGCCGCCCGGCTTGAGGTTCTTGGTGCCCGGCATCACCAGCACCGTGTTGTCGTAACGCGTGGTCCAGACATGCTCGCCATCCTGCGCCAGCGGGGTGCCGGCCTTTTCGATCACACCCAGGCCCTCGGTAGGCACCAGAAAGCTGAAGTCGCTGCTGCGTGCCACCACGGCTTCGGTCACACGCACCAGGCGCTGTTCGGTCGGTAAGGGCAGCCGGACGTTGTCCTGCACCCAGGCCGGTTCTGCCGCCCCGGTCAGGCCCAGAAAACGCACCAGCGTGTCGATGGCGACATCGGCAGCAGCGCGCTCCCAGTGCTGGCCGCACTCCACCAGCAAGGCGCGTTTGGAGCTGGCCGGGTCGCAAAAGCCACCGCGCTCGATCATGCGCAAGCCAGCCGGGTGGCCGGTGTCGATCAGCAGATCGGCCGGCACACCCAATTCACGCGCATAGGCAGCGTTTTTGTCGGCAGTGCCGCAGACCATCAATGGCGTGCAAGGCTCACTCATGCTGTGGATGTCCAGCAGCAGCTCGGCCGCGTCGACAAAAGGCCGCAGTTGCCTGGCCCGCCGCAACTCGGTGGAGTCGCGCGCGCCCAGCAGTTGATCGTCGGCCCAGACGCGGTTCATGTCTTCGTCGACATAACGCGATGGGAAAGGGTCTTGCGGGTTGAAGCGCTCGTAGGCCGCGACGTTGGCGAAAATCAGGCTCAGCGTGCCTTGCCGGGGACCCCAGCCGCTTTGCTGGATGTGCTGCAGCAGCCAATCCAGCGCGATGGCGCCACAGATCTCGTTGCCGTGGGTCAGGGCCTGCACCAACACATGGGGCCCGGGCGCTGTCGCTTGCCATTGATGCACATAGGGCACACCGGTGGCACTGTCCTGCCAGCGGTGGATGTCGGGGGCCTGGAGTTCTACGGGAGGAGCGGTGGCGTTCATGGCTGCTTTGAGTTGGGCAAGAAGAGTCGATGCACGGCGCAACAGCGGCGGCATTGGCAGTGGACGGGAGCTGGGGACTGTCATCAGGCTGCATCACGGGCATGCCTTTTGCTAGCCCGCAGACCACAGTATCGCCGCCGCCTACGGGGCGACCCGGATAGCGGGCAAAAAAGCAAAGGCTAGCATCACGCTCTGCCCTGCCTGATATGCCCCGAAATGGGGCGTTTTGGCAACTGAATCCGATTGAACAGCCTCACCTGCCAGGAGATTGAACATGCAAGAGAAACAAATCCGTTCGCTGATCGAAGAAGTGCGCGAAGGCAAACTGCCCCGCCGCGGCTTCATCCAGCAAATGGTCGGCCTGGGCCTGACGGCACCGATGGCCTCGATGATGTTGATGCATTCGGGCATCGCGCAAGCGCAAAGCACGCTGATGTACAAGCCCACCAAGCGGGGCGGCGGCGGGGCGCTGAAGCTGCTGTGGTGGCAGGGCCCGGTATTGCTGAACCCGCATTTCGCCACCGGTACCAAAGAGCAGGAAGGCTCGCGCATCTTTTACGAGCCACTGGCTGGCTGGGATGCCGAAGGCAACCTGGTCCCGGTGCTGGCCAGCGAAATCCCCAGCCGCGACAACGGCGGCCTGGCGGCTGACGGCTCCTCGGTGACCTGGAAGCTCAAGCGCGGCGTGACCTGGCACGACGGCCAGCCTTTCACCGCCGACGACGTGGTCTTCAACTGGGAGTACAACAAGGATCCGGCCACCAGCACCTCGTGGATCTCGACCTACCGCGACATCGTCGTCACCAAGGTCGATTCGCACACCGTGCGCATCGTCTTCCCCAAGCCCACGCCTTTCTGGGCCGAGCCCTTTGTGGGCACGGTCGGCATGATCATCCCCAAACACGTGTTTGCCGCCTTCATCGGCGCCAAGTCTCGCGAGGCGCCTGCCAACATCCGGCCCGTCGGCACCGGCCCGTACAAGATCGTCGACTTCAAGCCCGGTGATCTGATCATGACCGAGATCAACACCAGCTACCACATCGCCAACCGCCCGCACTTCGACTCGCTGGAGATGAAAGGCGGCGGCGACGCCACCTCCGCTGCACGTGCCGTGTTGCAAACGGGTGAATACGACTACGCCTGGAACCTGCAGGTGGCCGACGAGATCCTCAAGGGTCTGGAGAAAGGCGGCAAAGGCAAGGTCACGATCGTGCCTGGCGGCAACATCGAATTCATGATGCTCAACGTTACCGACCCGTGGAACGAGGTCGACGGTGAGCGTGCCAGCGCCAAGAGCAAGCACCCGGCTTTCTCGGACAAGGCCGTGCGCGACGCGATGGTCCTGTTGGTCGACCGCAAGAGCGTGATGGACTTCATCTACGGACGCACCGGTGTGGCCACCGCCAACTTCCTGAACAACCCGCCGAAGTTCCGCAGCAACAACCTGAAGTTCGAATTCAACGTCGACAAGGCCAACCAGATCCTGGACGCCGCCGGATGGGTGCGCGGCTCTGACGGCATCCGCGCCAAGGGCGGCACCAAGCTGAAGTTCGTCTACCAGACCTCGGTCAACAAGCCCCGCCAAGACACCCAGGCTATCGTCAAGAGCGCCTGCAGCAAGGCCGGCATCGACCTGGAACTGAAGAGTGTGACCGCAGCGGTGTTCTTCGGTGGCGACTTCGCCAACCCGGACACCTTCACCAAGTTCTGGTCCGACATGCAGATGTACACCACCACGATGACCCAGCCCGACCCGCAGCTGTTCATGGAGCAGTACTGCAGCTGGGAGATGGCGCAGAAGGACAACAAGTGGGCCAAGCGCAATATCCTGCGCTGGAAAAACGCCGAATACGACGCTGCGCACACCCAGGCGCAACGCGAACTGGACCCCGTCAAACGCGCCGCACTGTTCATCCGCATGAACGATCTGATTGGGGCCAGTAACTACATCATTCCGGTGGTGTTCAGGCCGCGCGTCTCGGCGGCTGCCAACAACCTGGCGGCGCCACTGTCTGGTTGGGACAACGACATGTGGGCGCTGCCCCACTGGTACAAGGAAGCTTGATCGGTTCTGCTTTCAGCCACCCGAGCCGAGTCTGACAGTGATCCGCCCTCAGCTGCAGGGCAGATTACCCAAGACCCGGTTTGTGGCCTTTGATCTGCACTGCACGCCGCACTGTTCTGTGCGCTGAACCGGACCTGCCTTGGGCACTTTCATCCTGCGCCGTTTGCTGCTCGCGATCCCCAGCTTGCTGGGGATCAGCCTGGTGCTGTTCACCGTGCTGGCGTTGGCACCCGGCGACCCTTTTGAAGAGCTGGCGACCAACCCGAACGTGCCGCCTGAAGTGCGCATGGCTTTGCGGGCGCAACTGGGCCTGGACGACCCGGTGTGGCAGCGCTACATCCACTGGCTGACCAGCATGCTCAAGGGCGACTGGGGCTTCTCGTTCATCAGCCGCATCGATGTCGACCAGCTGATCGCGCAGCGCGTGCCGGTGACGCTGGCCGTGATCGGCATGTCGCAACTGGTGGCGCTGTTGATTGCGCTGCCGGTGGGCATCCTGGCCGCCGTCAGACCTTATTCGTGGTTCGACCGCATCGCCAGCACCTTGTCCTTCGTCGGCTTCTCGTTGCCCACCTTCTTCACCGGGCTTTTGTTCATCCTTTTCTTCAGCATCTATCTGGGCTGGTTTCCGTTTGTCTTCCGGTCAGACCTGAGCGAAACCGGATTCGCCTGGTGGGTGGCGCAGTTCAAGCAAAGCATCATGCCGATCATGGTGCTGGCGCTTTTTCAGGCCGCCAGCTGGATGCGCTATGTGCGCAGCAGCGTGCTGGATGTGGTGCGGCTGGACTATGTGACCACGGCGCGCAGTAAAGGTCTGAAAGAGCGCGTGGTGATCGTCAAACACGTGGTACGCAACGCTTTGATCCCGGTCGTCACGCTGGTGGCGCTGCAGATGCCCGGGGTGTTTGGCGGCGCCATCATCACCGAGCAGATTTTCCGTATCCCAGGCATCGGCTCGCTGTTGATCGACAGCATCCAGCGCAACGACACGCCCGTCATCATGGCCGTGACCTTTGTGTTTGCCGGCCTGGTGATTCTCTTCAACCTGCTTGCAGACATCCTTTATGGCTGGCTCGACCCCCGCATCAGCTACCGCTAGCCCAGGCGGGGGCGCTGGGCCGCTGGCCGGTGGCCGCAAGCCGGTCAGCAACTCGCCTTGGGCGGAAGCCTGGCGGCGTTTCAAGCGCCACCGGTTGGCATTCTTCAGCCTGTGGCTGCTGGGCATCCTGTCGTTGATGGTGCTCTTGGGGCCCATGTTCTACAAAGTGGGCATCAACGACATTGATTTCACAGCGCGCTTGTCCGGCCCCAGCGCAACGCACCCGCTGGGCACCGACGACCTGGGCCGCGACCTGCTGGCACGCATGTTGTACGGCGGTCGCATCTCGCTGGCGGTGGGCTTGGCGGCGATGCTGACCGGCATCGTCATCGGCGTGATCATCGGCGCCATTGCCGGCATCTCGCGTGGCTGGGTCGATGCCGCGTTGATGTGGCTGACAGACCTGTTCCTGAGCTTGCCGCAACTGCCTTTGCTGCTGCTGTTGATCTTTTTCTTCAGAGACTCATTGAAGTCTGTCTTTGGCCCGGAGATCGGCATCTTCTTGCTGATCGTGCTGGTCATCGGGGGTTTGAGCTGGATGCCTGTGGCGCGTTTGGTGCGCGCGCAATTTTTCAGCCTGCGCGAGAAAGAGTTCGTTGAGGCCGCACGTGCTTTGGGCGCCAGCACCCAACGTCAGGTGGTGCGCCACATCCTGCCCAATGCGCTGGGGCCGGTGATCGTCGCTGCCACCATCAACGTGGCAGCAGCGATCATCAGCGAGAGCACGCTGTCGTTCCTGGGCCTGGGCTTTCCGCCCGACATCCCCACCTGGGGCCGCATCCTCAACGACAGCCGTGACTACATGGAGCTGGCGCTGCACTGGGCCTTGTTCCCGGGCATGGCGATCTTCGTCGCGGTGCTGACCATCAACTTCATCGGCGACGGCCTGCGCGACGCGCTCGACCCCAGAAGGGTGCTGTGAACATGACACCCCGGCCGATGCTCGAAATCAAGGGCCTGAAGACCCATTTCAAAACCGACGACGGCTGGCTGCACGCGGTCGACGGCGTCGACCTGCACATCGACGCCGGTGAGACGCTGGGCGTGGTGGGCGAATCGGGCTGCGGCAAAAGCGTCACGGCCAAGACGATCCTGAAATTGATCGACATGCCGCCGGGCAAGATCGTTGCCGGCCAGGTGCTGTGGCAAGGGCGCGATCTGGTGCCCATGGGCGACGACGAGATGCGACGCATCCGCGCCAAACAGATCGCGATCATCTTCCAAGAGCCGATGACCAGCCTGAACCCGGTCTACAGCGTCGGCGAGCAGATTGCTGAGAGCGTGCGGCTGCACGAGGGTTTGTCCAGAGCCGAAGCCATGAACCGCGCGGTGGAGATGCTCAAGCTGGTGCGCATCCCCACGCCTGAGCGCCGTGTCAACGACTACCCGCACCAGTTCAGCGGCGGCATGCGCCAGCGCGTGATGATCGCCATCGCCTTGGCCTGCAACCCCAAGCTGCTGATTGCCGACGAGCCCACCACGGCACTGGACGTGACGATCCAGGCCCAGATCCTGGACCTGATGGCCGAGCTCAAAGACAGCATGGGCATGGCCGTGATGCTGATCACCCACGCGATGGGCGTGGTGGCTGAGGTGGCGCAGCGCGTGGTGGTGATGTACGCCGGCAAAGTGGTGGAAGAAGCCAGTGTCGAAGACCTGTTTGCGCGGCCGCGCCACCCCTACACCCAGGGCCTCATCCGCAGCATCCCGCGCATCGACACCGCTGCCGTGCACAAGGTGCGGCTGGAAGCCATCGCCGGCACGGTGCCCAAGCTGATTGACCCGGCACCCGGCTGCCGCTTTGCCGGCCGCTGCAAGTTTGTGATGCCTGCGTGCACCACCGCCACACCGCCGCTGCGCGAAGCCACGCCAGACCACAAGGTGGCCTGCATCCTTGAGAGTGCCCTGGCATGACCGCGCTGCTTGAAGTCAAAGACCTGGTCAAGCACTTCCCGATCAAGGGCGGCATCCTGCGCCGTACCGTGGACAAGGTGCACGCGGTGGACGGCATCAGCTTTGATCTGGCCAGCGGCGAGACGATGGGCGTGGTGGGTGAATCGGGCTGCGGCAAGAGCACGATGGGGCGCTGCATCTTGCGGCTGCTGGAGCCGACCTCTGGCGAAGTCAAGTTCGAAGGCAAATCCGTCACCGGCGCCGGCAAAGAAGAGCTGCGTGCTTTTGCGCGCGACATGCAGATCATCTTTCAGGACCCCTATGCCAGCCTGAACCCGCGCATGACGGTCAACCACATCATCGGCGAGGCGCTGACGATCCACAAGCTGACCAGCAACGCGCGCGAATACGACGACCGCATCGTGCAACTGCTCGAGACGGTGGGCCTCAATGCCGACCACATGCGGCGTTATCCACACGAGTTCTCAGGCGGCCAGCGCCAGCGCATCGGCATTGCCCGCGCGCTGGCTGTCAGCCCCAAACTGATCATCTGCGACGAAGCGGTGAGTGCGCTGGACGTCTCGATCCAGGCCCAGGTGATCAACCTGCTGGAAGATCTGCGCGACCAGTTCAAGCTGAGTTATGTCTTCATCGCGCACGACCTGAGCGTGGTCGAACACATCAGCCACCGCGTGGCTGTGATGTACCTGGGCCGCATCGTCGAGATCGCACCTGCCAAGGCGCTGTACACCGACCCCAAACACCCGTACACCGAAGCGCTGCTGTCAGCGGTGCCGATCCCCGACCCCAGCGTCAAGCGCAAACGCATCCCGTTGCAAGGTGATGTGCCCAGCCCGATCAATCCGCCTGCGGGTTGCCACTTCCACACCCGCTGCCCGATTGCGCAAAAGGGTTTGTGTGATCGCGAGCGGCCGGAGTTGAAGAAGACGGGTGAGGGGC
>Ga0335394_10008163_pt1 | contig 11818 bp, 8 predicted proteins | sample MAT03_FD_205741 | JGI IMG/M metagenome (GOLD analysis project Ga0335394, IMG submission 205741) | Freshwater microbial communities from Lake Fryxell liftoff mats and glacier meltwater in Antarctica - MAT-03 (spades assembly) (version 2) ... | reverse complement strand
TCAGATTCCGGAATTTCTGGCATTACCGACTACTCGCAGATCTACCAAGCACTGCAAAAAGAATCAAAACCGATTATTGCAGGAGGCGTATTTAATCCGGCCATGATCTACTGGCGCGCGAATCGGAATTCGATCAGCGACAACTTGAGACATCTGTTGAGTAAGATCGCGACGACGGAAAACATGCGACGAATGACGTTAACCGCCCTGGACATCAAGCGATACCAAAAGCGTACGGGTGGATGGCCGGCGGAAGTATCCGATCTTGATCCCGACCAACGGAATCCATCCTGGACAAAGACAGTCAACGGAACATTGTTCACTTACAAGGTCAACGAGAATGCATCCGTGAAGTATGCCGTGTTGGATATTGAGGGAGACTACTTCCTAGAATCGAGTACGGCAACGATTACCAATTGGCAGTCTCGGTTCTCGACGAGCGTGGCACTACAATTAATTCACACCGTACGTATTCGATAACAATCAAAAATTCGCACGCTTCATCCATCCCGAGGATTTGCATAGAAAAGAAAGCAAACTGACCCGTGACAGAACTTTGTTTGCTTGTTTTAACATGAGCTTCAAAATCCACGTTTAAAGCATGGACCTTTACAACGACCTTGTTCGTCGGCGCTTTACCAAGAAAAAGACTCCAGCGCCCGCGCCGAGCATAAGAAACGAGGATGGTTCAGGAACCGCTGAAATTCTCACATTATCGAAAGCGATCGTAGATGCGGGACCAGCGTTGTTGCGATCGACGTGAATTCCAAAGAAATTACCGGTAGGAGCGGTGGTAAAGGGGATTGACGTGGTACCGACTTCTGTCAAGCCACCTGGAGTCAAATCACGTATCCGATAATCAATTTGTAGCGAACTAGCCAAGATCGTTGCATCAACCGACATGTTGTATCCCGCCGCTGCGGTGAATGCCCCGGCGATGGTCGTGAACCCGGGCGAGAAGGAGGCGGCGGCGGGATTCGGGCCACCGGTCCCAATGATTCTTCGAATCGCGAAGTCAGCAGGAGCACCAAATCCGCCTGGATCCGCGATGTAGCCAAGGTACGTTTCTGAGCCAGCAGCGGCGACCGAGGCGTTGGTTCCGAACATCACAAACCCCAATCGCGTCGTCACTTGAGCTGTCAAATCTGGCTCAGTCAAGAAGAAGTCCGAACTCATCGTTACTGTGGTACCGACGGTCTTCGGTATCCCGACTGTCTCAACCATCGTGTATGAAAAATTACCGTTGGTCAGTGAGCCTGTCAGTCGACCTCCAATCGGAGCAAATCCATACCCGGTCGGGGTCGCAGGCGCTCCATCCACATAGGGATCAAAGTCAAACCCTGCTCCACCATTCGCTGAAAAAGTTTCTAAATAAGGCACCGTCACAGCGGCGGTACTAGTATTAGCCCACCCGCAAAATACTAGTAGGGCAGTCGCCACGAAAGGTGACGGAAATAAGAAGCGGACTCGGAACGACATCTATTCACTCATTGATAAAAGGTTTCTAAAACCAACCCGCAACGCGACCGAAAACACCTACCATCAGGAATCTTCTAACTGCCCCGGCGCGTGTCGTGAAAACAGCCACGAAATCTTGCTCCGTCCGCCAACAAAAGCAACAACTCAACGCGATGTTAATCGGAACGCTCGATATGTCAATCAACGATATCCTCGGGATTGCTCCCTATTCTTTTAGCGGAAGACTATTTTCCTCTAGAGTTTATCGATGGACAATCAGCCGGGTTTGTCGTGGTGAAATCTCACAACCGCATCGCGAATGCTTATGCCGCTGGTCAACCATTTTCGACGCATCGTCTCGTACAGGACAATGGCGACGGTCGATGAAAGGTTGAGGCTGCGAACTTCAACCGCCGTCGGGAGCCGGATCGCGTTCTCGTCACCGGGCTGGAAAATCGTCCTCGGCAGGCCGCTAGTCTCGCTGCCGAATACGAACACCTCGCCCGGTTTAAAATCGCAGTCCCAAATCGTTCGCTCGGCAAAGCGACTAAAATACCAGTAGCGACGGTCAGGCGTTTGCTCGGGCAATCGCTCGCGAAGTGTTTCCCAGTTAGGAACGTCTTCCCAGTCGAGATGTTGCCAATAATCGAGACCCGCGCGGCGAACGCGTTTCTCATCGATTTGGAATGCCGCCGGTTGGACGATCCAAAGTTTGGAATTCGTGGCCACGCAGCTACGGCCGATGTTGCCCGTGTTTTGTGGGATTTGAGGTTGATAAAGGACCACGTTCGCCAGTCGCGGCTGCGACGAATGAGGCATTTGGTCGCCCGGTTGCACTGGAGCCTCTTGAGGGGCAAAACTGTTCTTCTCGGTCGTTGTCGTTTCGCTTGTCATTTCACTCTGTCGATTTTCTTCCATGCCGATTCAAGTTACCTGTGCAAAATGCCTGACGCGATTTTCGGTCAATGAAAAGTTCGCAGGCAAAAAAGGGCCTTGCCCGAAATGCAAAGCGGAAATCACGATTCCGAAGCTCAATGAACAAGTCGTCGTTGAAGCTCCGGAAGAAGGCCCTAAGGATAGCACGGGAAAGAGTGTTCTTAAACCGATCAAGAGAACCGAAACCGAAGTCACTCGCCGAGGCATTGCCATTTCCGTCGGTGCCGTACTCGGCGCCATTTTCCTTGCTGTCGGAATGCGAATGACGGGAGGAACTCCGATCCCGGCCCGCATCATCTTGGCGATCTTGCTTGCCCCACCGCTGGTTTGGGTCGGATACACGATCACCCGCGACAGCGAGCTGGAACCCTATCGTGGCCGAGAACTTTGGAACCGTGTGGGCATCGTTTCGGCGATCTTTGCGGCACTGTGGTTGATCTATGTTTGGGTCTCGCCTTACGTGCTCGACATCGACTACGCGTCGGAGATGGGGCTGATGAGTTCCGGAATTACGTTGGTCGTGATGCTGGGATTGGGAGCGATCGCAGCGATGGCAGCGTTTGAGCTTGAGTTCATCGGCGGACTCACGATCGCCGGGATCTACATCGCCCCAACGCTGCTGCTGGCGATTCTCGGTTCTGTGAAACTGCTGACGATCCCGACTTAGCCGAAAAGGCCGTGACGGCTGAACGGTATTGTCAGCCGTCGGGGTCGTCCAGGAGTGCTTGCAGTCTGGTTGCGAGCATGGGTTCGAGTTTTTCGAGCCACGAATCATCGATCAATCCGACGCCGATCATGTCACGAACGTGAACGCGATCTTTGTCTCGATTACTGACCAATTTCATTTCCAGTAACGACAAAAGCGAGACGATCCGTTTGCCTTCGATCTCGATCGAACGGTCCACCGTCGGAGCGGCAACGGGATAATCCGCGCGAACTCTCTCACCGGCCCAGATCACATGGATCGCTTGACTCGGTTTGCCTTCCGGGCCGTCAAGGAACATGGTGACGCCCATCGTCATAACGCGGACAAAACCGACGCTTGATAACGCCTGGGTGGCGGCATCGGCGTCAGCCATAGCCAGCAGAATGTCGACGTCTTTTGTGTTGCGAACCGCGCCTTCGTCACGAGTTGCGACCCAGGCCGCTACGGCATTGCCACCGATGATCGCATAAGGCACCTTGGCAGCCGCCAGTGCGAGACAAGCCCGCTCCATGCGTTCCCGAACTTTGTCCATCGCACTGAACATCCTGTCAAAGACGTAGGGGGCTTGCTCGCGAACTAAGTCATCGATTTGCTCGGGTCTCATGGAAGCAAGTATATCCGAACTTGACGTTGGGATTGGCCGCCTGCGAGAAAGGATTACAATCCTTTTATGAGCAACGCATCCCATCCCCTACCGATTTCGGTCCAGGATTACCTCGCCGGCGAATTGATTGCCCGACGGAAGCACGAATTCGTCGATGGCGTCGTGTATGCGATGTCAGGCGGCACGGTAACGCACAGCCGAATCGCTTCCAACGCTGTCATTGCGGTCGGTAGTCAACTTCGCGGCAAAAAATGCGAAGTCTTCAACTCCGATATGAAGGTGCGTGTTCGTCAAAGTCGCGGCACTCGTTTTTACTACCCTGATTTATCAGTCGTTTGTCAGCCCAATCCGCCAACCGATACGTTTCAGGATGCTCCGGTGGTGATTGTCGAAGTGCTCTCCGAATCGACGCGGCGAGTGGATCAATATGAAAAACGGGAAGCTTATCTCTCGATCGATTCGCTGCGAGTACTGATCCTCGTTGAGCAAAGTTTGCCCGCGGCAACGGTCTATCGGCGTCACGACGAAGGTTTTGATCGCGAGGTCTTTAACGGCCTTGATGCAACTATCCCGTTGCCTGAAATCAACTGCCAACTACCGCTTACCGAATTGTTTGCGAACGTAGAATTCGTTCCCATCGCGAACGAAGACGACGAGTAGTGACGTTCCAGGCCACCACGGGCCTGACGAATCGGCGTTTGTTCGAGTCATCTTAGGCAAAGCCATTGCGTCACTCTCCCTCTGGGACAGTCGAGCCCAAGCGAGAAAAGGGTCACGGCGACGTTCATCCGCGGTCCATCAAGGTTTTTGCCCGGTGCCCGATCACATGGAGTTATCGCAGTTCTCGCAAACGGGCATGCCGCAATGCCTCAATAATCCTAAGGCCGCGCGAATTCTTTGCGTGAATTGCCCTCATTCCGCTTGACGAACGGTCTGACAGTTCTTAGTCTGCGCATAAGTTTAATTTTGTATGGAGGCACTTGACCATTAGTAATTTTAATACTGTTTGGCTGGGTTGATGCAGTTTCGCCCGCTTGAGTTGTTCTGTTCCGTCGCTGAGTACCGCAGTTTTTCGCGTGCTGCCGGGGAATTTGCGCTCACCCAGAGCGCGGTGAGCCAAGCCGTTCAGCAGTTGGAAGAGGACCTCGGTGTCCAGCTTCTTGATCGAACTCACCGGCCCTTGGTACTGACACAGGCTGGGGATTGCTACTTTCGCCAAGTCCAACCGCTGCTTCGAAGTTATCACCGCATCGAGCAGGAAGTCCGTTCGATTGGCGGAAAGGTCGCCGGCCTTTTGAATGTCGGTGCGATCTACTCGATCGGTTCGGCTTACATGCCGGCTGCGAAACTGGAGTTTCGCCGACGTTTTCCCGACGTTAACGTTCGGTTCGAATACTCCTCCAGTGAAGGGGTGGCAAAGTTGGTCGAAGATGGAACCGTCGATTTAGGTTTTGTCAGTTATGCAAGGTCGTCGAGCAAGCTCAAGGCGATCGCTTGGCAACAAGAGCCGATGAGAGTGATTTGCGCTCCGGATCATCCGTTTGCAAAACTTCCTGAGATCGAAATCTCGCAGCTTAACGGTTGCGAGTTGGTAGGTTTCGATTCTTCGCTCAAGGTTCGTCGGGCTGTCGATGCCTTTCTAACGCGAAACGGCGTGACGGTTGACGTGACGATGGAGTTTGACAACATCGATTCCATGATTCGCGCGGTCGAGGCAAACAGCGGGATCAGCATCCTTCCCGAAGCGACGGTCCGCAAAGAGACCGCCGATGGTTCGCTGCGAGTGGTCGCCTGTAAACAGATGAAGCTTACCCGTCCGCTGGGCATCATCGTGAAGCGGGCGGGAAAACCGACGCGGGCGGCGGACGAATTCGCATCGATGCTGATTGGGCACCCGATGGAACCAGCTACCAAGCCGCCGAAAAACAAAAAAGGTTCAAGTTCCAATCCTACGGAGAAAGGCGTTTCCGTAGTTGCATGAGCCGTTTCAAATTGAAGTTCCGAAGACATTGGTTTGGAAGCGACTGCATATGCGGTCATCCAAACATCCCGTTTAACATTCACACTACGATTCCGATAACGGAAAGGACCGCGATATGAGCGATCTTACCCACCTACCACCCAAGCAAGGCTTGTATGACCCCGAGTTCGAAAAGGACTCTTGTGGTGTCGGTTTCATTGCCCAGATCAAAGGCATTCCTAGTCATCAGATCGTGCTCGATGCCGATACGATTCTGCAAAACATGGACCACCGGGGCGGGTGCGGGTGCGAGACAAACACGGGTGATGGTTCAGGAATTCTTTGCGGTATGCCGGATGAGTTCCTCCGCAAAGTCGCTAAGCGAGATATTGGGGCTGACCTACCCAAGCGCGGATCTTATTCGGCAGGTGTAATTTTCTTGCCGATGGATGCGTCCCAGCGAAAGCATTGCAAGGACACCGTCGAGCGCATCATCGCGGAAACGGGACAAACACTTATTGGTTGGCGCGAGGTGCCGCAAGAAACCGATTTCGCAGACATCGGTCCGGCGGCGAAAAAGAGCGAACCGTTTATCGAAATGCTTTTCGTGGGCGCAAGCGTAGGCTTGGATGAGGCCGCTTTCGAACGGAAGCTTTACCTCATTCGCAAGCAAGCAAGTCATGCGCTTCGGGGCGACAAAAATTTGTCCCAAGCGTTGATGTTCTATGTTTGCTCGCTCAGCACCAAGGTCATCATTTACAAGGGGATGCTGACACCGGCGCAAGTTCTTCCTTACTTTCCTGATTTGCGCGACGAAGACTTCAAGACACACCTCGCGATGGTGCATAGTCGTTTCTCGACCAATACGTTCCCTTCGTGGGACCGAGCGCAACCGCTTCGTTTCATGAGCCACAACGGTGAAATCAACACGCTTCGTGGAAACAAGAACTGGATGCGAGCACGCGAGGGTTCTGCGAGCTGCGATTTGTTTGGCGATGACTTGAAGAAGCTATTCCCTGTTATCGAACCGAATCTAAGCGACTCGGGAACGTTCGACAACGTGCTTGAGTTTTTGCTGATGAACGGACGCACGTTGCAAGAAGCGATGATGATGATGGTGCCCGAAGCATGGCAAATGCATGAATCCATGCCGGAAGAAAAGCGAGCGTTTTATGAGTATTTCTCTTGCATGATGGAACCCTGGGACGGCCCGGCATCGATCGTGTTCACCGACGGACAATACATCGGTGCAACGCTTGACCGAAATGGTCTCCGCCCAAGCCGTTACTACATCACCCATGACGATCGCGTCATCATGGCAAGCGAAGTGGGTGTATTGCCCGTTGATCCGGCGCTCGTAAAAGAGAAAGGTCGCTTGCAGCCCGGTCGAATGTTTCTGATCGACTTTGTCGAGGGACGATTGATTCCTGACGAAGAATTGAAGTCAGGCATTGCAAAGAAGAAGCCGTACGGACAATGGCTCCGCGAAAAGCGACTCCGTTTAAGTGATTTTCATCCCGAAGCGGAAGGTCATGGCTTCGACAGTGAAACACTGTTGCCGAGGATGCAGGCGTTCGGATACACGGCCGAAACGATGAACTTCATGCTTCGTCCGATGATCCAAGAATCGCGAGACCCCGTTGGCTCGATGGGCAATGACAGTGCGCTTGCTTGTTTGTCTGACAAGCCGCGCATGATCTATGACTACTTCAAACAGCTTTTCGCACAAGTGACCAATCCTGCGATCGATTCGATTCGCGAAGAGGTTATCATGTCGCTGGAATGCTACATCGGGCCTGAACGAAACTTGCTCGAATCGACTCCCGAGCATTGTCATCGACTGTTGATCGATCACCCGATCGTGACCAACGAAGAGATCGGCGCGATGAAGCACATTCGTGATACGGATTGGCGGAGCTGCGTGATCGATATCACGTTCGATCGCGAACTCGGTAAAGCCGGTCTGCTTCAAACACTTGAACGGATCGCCATCGAAGCCGAGGCAGCCGCCGATGCAGGAATCGAGCTATTGATTCTTTCGGATCGCGGCTGTTCGGCAACGCGAGTTCCGGTCAGTTCGCTGCTGGCCGTCGGAGCCGTTCACCAACACTTGATCAAGCAGGCCAAGCGAACTCGCGTCGGCGTGATCATCGAGAGCGGTGAAGCACGCGAAGTGCATCATCACTGCTTGTTGATCGGCTACGGTGCCGATGCGATCAATCCCTATCTCGCGTTTGAATCTCTATGGCAAGCTCGACGTGACGGATTGCTGACAAGCGAATTCAAGGACGATGACAAAGTCGTTTCGGCTTATCGCAAGGCGGTCGCCAAGGGGATGCTGAAAGTGATGGCCAAGATGGGCATCAGCACTCTGCAAAGCTATAAGGGTGCCCAGATTTTTGAGGCACTGGGTCTGAAGGATGAAGTCATCGAAGTCTGCTTCACGGGTTCGGCAAGCCGAATTCAAGGTGTCACGTTTGATATTCTTGCCGAAGAAACACTTCGGCGTCATTCGCTAGGGTATCCGAAACGGGCCGATGATAAGCTGACTCAGTTGCCGAACCTCGGCGAGTTTCATTGGCGAGCAGAAGGGGAAAAGCATGCCTGGTCGCCCGCCGCGATCTCGGATTTGCAAGTCGCAGCGAGGAATAACAACGAAGACGCATATTGGCGTTTCGCTCGGACGATCAACGAAGACAACAAGAACCGTTGCAGTCTCCGCGGATTGCTTGAGTTCAAAGAAGGCGTTGCCGGGCCATCGATTCACCTCGACGAAGTGCAACCTGCGAAGGAGATCGTCAAGCGGTTCTGTACCGGCGCGATGAGCTTCGGAAGCATCAGCGCCGAGTCGCATGAAACGCTCGCGATCGCGATGAATCGACTGGGTGGTAAGAGCAACACGGGTGAGGGCGGTGAAGACCCAGTTCGCTTCACGCCCATGCCTAACGGCGACAGCAAACGTTCCGCGATCAAGCAAGTTGCATCGGGACGTTTCGGGGTCACGATTGAATACTTGACCAACGCGGATGAGTTGCAAATCAAGATTTCTCAAGGCGCGAAGCCCGGTGAAGGCGGTGAGTTGCCTGGCAAGAAGGTCGACAAGAACATCGCGCGGATTCGTTACAGCACGCCGGGTGTTGGTCTGATCAGTCCGCCGCCACACCACGATATCTACTCGATCGAGGACTTGGCTCAGCTTATTCACGATTTGAAGAACAGCAACCCATCGGCCCGGATTAGCGTCAAGCTCGTCAGCGAGGTTGGCGTGGGTGTCGTCGCATCGGGTGTTGCAAAGGCTCACGCCGATCACATCTTGATTGCCGGTGATACCGGTGGAACGGGAGCATCGCCGCTGACGAGCATCAAGCATGCTGGTTTGCCATGGGAAATGGGGATTGCCGAAGCGCATCAAGTTTTGGTGCTCAATAACCTTCGCAGTCGTGTCGTCCTGCAAACCGACGGCGGTTTGAAGACCGGTCGCGACGTCGTTATCGCTGCCCTGCTTGGTGCCGAAGAGTTTGGTTTCGCAACGGCTCCGTTGATTGCGCTCGGATGCATCATGATGCGAAAATGTCACTTGAACACTTGCCCGGTTGGAATTGCAACGCAAGATCCAGAGCTTCGCAAGAAGTTTGAAGGTCGTCCGGAGCACGTCGTCAACTATCTATTCATGGTCGCTGAAGACGCGCGTCGAATCATGGCGAGACTTGGTTTCCGCACGATCGATGACATGGTCGGACGAAGCGAAGTGCTCCGTACCGATGATGCGATTAAGCACTGGAAAAGCGACGGGCTCGATTTGACGTCGGTTCTTGCACCGGCGGTAAAGATGCACGAAAACGTCGGCACTCGCTGGTCGATGCCTCAAGACCACGGCTTGGAAAAGTCACTCGACATGACCAAGATTGTCGACGCCGCAAAGCCCGCGTTAGAACGTGGTGAGGCGGTGATCATTGATTCGCCGGTGGTGAACATCAACCGAACCGTGGGAACGATTACCTCGCATGAAGTGGCGAAACGATATGGTCAAGCCGGTTTGCCCGATGACACGATCCGAATTCGGCTATCTGGTTCGGCCGGTCAAAGCCTTGGCGCTTTCTTAGCTCACGGTATCACGATCGAGCTGGAAGGTGACGCGAACGATTACGTCGGGAAAGGCTTGTCAGGCGGTCGCGTGGTTGTCTTCCCGCCTCGAGAAAGCAGCTTCGTGGCCGAGGACAATATCCTTGTCGGCAACGTTTGCTTGTACGGAGCGACCAGCGGCGAAGCTTACTTTCGCGGTCGGGCTGCAGAACGGTTCTGCGTCCGTAACAGCGGTGCGGCCGCGGTCGTCGAAGGCGTGGGCGATCACGGATGTGAATACATGACTGGCGGGCACGTTGTCATTCTCGGCAAGACCGGACGCAACTTCGCCGCAGGCATGTCGGGTGGAATCGCGTACGTCTGGGATTTAGACGGCAAGTTCAATTTGAATTGTAATTTGTCAACGGTTGAACTGGAGAAAATCACCGCTGGTGAGGAAGAGCAAATGGTAAAGGAAATGATTCAGCGTCACCAAGCGTTTACCGGCAGCGAACAAGCAGAACGAGCGCTAGCCGATTGGTCGTCGTTCATGAAGAAGTGCATCAAAGTGATGCCGACCGACTACAAGGCGGTTCTTGAAGAAGCCAAGAAGAGCCAACCGAAGCCTGAGCCTGCAACGGTTTAAGGTTCGATCTTCTAAAACAAAACGAAATATAAAAACATTAGGAAATATCATGGGTAAGCCAACCGGATTTACAGAGTTCGATCGCAAGAAAGTGCCTTGGCGTCTGCCAGTGGTACGAATCAACGACTACGACGAGATATACACCGAACCACGGAACGAGCAATTGCGAGAGCAAGGCGCTCGTTGCATGGACTGCGGCGTGCCGTTTTGCCAATCGACGACCGGGTGCCCGATCGACAATTTGATCCCCGAATGGAATGACCTGGTCTACAACAATCGCTGGAAAGAAGCGATCGAACGGTTGCACAAGACCAACAATTTCCCTGAGTTCACCGGTCGAACTTGCCCTGCGCCGTGTGAAGGTGCATGCGTGCTGGGGATCAATCATCCACCGGTGACGATCAAGAACATCGAGAATGCCATCGTCGACCGTGCCTGGGACGAAGGCTGGATCACGCCGCAAATTCCTGCGGAACGAACGGGCAAGAAAGTCGCGATCGTCGGCAGTGGTCCTGCGGGTCTCTCGGCCGCAGATCAACTGAATCAGGCCGGACACCATGTCACCGTCTATGAACGCGCCGACCGAATCGGAGGCTTACTCCAGTACGGCATTCCAAACATGAAGCTTTCCAAGGCTGCTGTCCAGCGCCGTGTCGACAAGATGACTGCCGAAGGAATCAAGTTCGTCACCGGCGCAAACGTTGGTGATAACGTCGATCCGAAGATGTTGATTGACGACTATGACGCGTTGTTGCTTGCTTGTGGAGCGACGAAGCCACGCGATCTTCCGCTTCCTGGGCGAGAGCTCAAGGGCGTTCACTTCGCGATGGATTTTTTAACGTCAAACACAAAGCAAAGCGTTCATGGCGATTCGCTCAACGGGTCCTTCATCAGCGCCGAAGGCAAAGATGTCGTTGTGATCGGTGGTGGAGACACGGGAACCGACTGTATCGGCACAAGCTTGAGGCACGGTTGTCGTTCGCTCGCGAACTTTGAATTGTTACCCAAGCCGCCGCTCGAACGAGCTGCGGATAATCCTTGGCCCGAATGGCCGCGAACTTACAAGGTCGACTACGGTCACGAAGAAGCTGAAGCAAAGTTTGGACGCGATCCACGCGAGTTCCAGATTCTTTCCAAAGAGTTCTTGGCGGATGAACACGGGCGGCTGCGTGGCGTCAAAACGGTCCAGGTGCTGTGGACGAAGACTGACAAAGGCGGATGGTCGATGGAAGAGGTCGCCGGTTCTGCGAAAGAGTGGCCGGCGCAACTGATTCTGCTCGCGATGGGTTTCCTTGGTCCTGAGGCATACCTCGCCGAAAAGCTTGGTATCAAGGTTGACCAGCGCAGCAACTTCGAAGCGAAGCACGGCCACTTCACGACCAGCATTCCTGGCGTGTTTGCCGCTGGCGATTGTCGTCGCGGTCAGAGCCTTGTCGTTTGGGCAAT
>Ga0335394_10008160_pt1 | contig 11819 bp, 13 predicted proteins | sample MAT03_FD_205741 | JGI IMG/M metagenome (GOLD analysis project Ga0335394, IMG submission 205741) | Freshwater microbial communities from Lake Fryxell liftoff mats and glacier meltwater in Antarctica - MAT-03 (spades assembly) (version 2) ... | reverse complement strand
TCTGGGTGTTGCCGACGTCGACAGCGAGCAGCACGGAGGCTCCTAGCGCTTGCGCAGGCGGGTGCCCACGGGTGAGTACCGGATGATGCACTGCAGGGCGCGCACGCCATCTTTCCAGCCGATCTTTTTGCCGTCGGCATACGTTCGCCCGGCGTAGGAGACACCGACCTCGAAGACCACCAGTTCCCTGGCCGCGACCTTGGCCGTGATCTCCGGCTCGAAACCGAACCGGTCCTCCTCGATCTCGATGGACTGGATCACCTCGCGCCGGAAGAGCTTGTAGCAGGTCTCCATGTCCGTGAGGTTGAGGTTGGTGAACATGTTGGACAAAAGGGTCAGCCCCTTGTTGCCGACCGAATGCCAGAAGTACAGGACGCGGTGCGGGCGGCCGGCCAGGAATCGGGACCCGAACACCACGTCAGCACCGTGGTCGAAGACCGGCTCCAGGAGGACCGAGTACTCGATCGGGTCGTACTCGAGGTCAGCGTCCTGCACCACCACATACGTTGCTGTCGCCTCGGCGAATCCTCGTCGCAGCGCCGCGCCCTTCCCCATGTTCTGCGGCTGGGCGAACACCCGGACGCGGGGATCGGAGGCGGCCAACTCACCGGCGATCCGCAGCGTCTCGTCGCTGGAGCCGTCGTCGACGATCACCAGCTCGGCGGTCCACGGGCTGGCCAGGACCCGCTCGGCGCAGGCCGACAACGTCTGTTGCTCGTTGTAGGCGGGCATCACGACCGAGAGGCACCGGTGGGGTTCGGTCACCCGGTCATCCTCGCACCGACGCCCCTGCGAGCAGTGAATCCGGTCTGGCCGATCTGCTCGGGGATCACGCCTCGATGTCCAGTCCGAGGTCCAGAACAGGTGCGGAGTTGGTGATCCGACCAATGGAGATCAGGTCGACACCGGTGGCCGAGTACCGGGCGATGGTCGACAGGGTGATCCCGCCCGAGACCTCCAACAGGCAGTGGCGACCCGGGTCGACCCGTCCGGCCTCGGCCACCGCCTCGACCACCAGCGCAGGTGTCATGTTGTCCAGCAGCACGGCGCCCGCGCCCGCTCCGATGGCCTCGAGCATCTGATCAATCCGGTCGCACTCGACGTGAACGGTCCGGGCCGGCCACATGGAACGCGCCCGGGAGACGGCTTCGGTGATCCCCAGACCGGTGATGTGGTTGTCCTTGAGCAGGATCCAGTCCGAGAGGTTCCCCCGGTGGTTGCGCCCCCCGCCGGCGCGGACCGCCGCCTTCTCCAACGACCGGAGCCCCGGCGTCGTCTTTCGCGTGTCCCACACCGTGGCCGGCCCGCCGACTGCCGATGCCGCCACGTACCGGGCGGTCTCGGTGGCGATGCCCGAAAGGTGGCCGAGGAAGTTGAGCGCCGTGCGCTCGGCCGTGAGGACCGGTGCCAGTCGGCCCTCGATCCGGGCAACCCGATCTCCGGGTTCGACCCGATCACCATCGGAGGCGAACCATTCCGAGCTCACGTCGGAATCGACCTGTGCGAACGCCTCGACCGCGCAGGCCCTCCCGGCCAGGACCCCGGGCTGGCGAGCGACACACCAGGCCACGGTCGTGCGCTTCGGATCGAGCAGGGCTGCGGTGAGGTCGCCCAGCGGGGTCAGGTCCTCGGCCAACGCAGCGGCCACCGCCGCTCGCACTGCGGCGGCGGGCGGATCCACGAAGCTCACCATCGGAGCAGTCTGGCCGGAATCGTTCACGTGGCTCGACGAGTTCCGGAGATGAGCCGGATCCGGAACTCGTCGTGGGCATCGCAGAAGTCCGATCGACTGTGGGCACCCCGGCTCTCCTGGCGGGCCTCCGCCCCGGCCAGCAGCGCCATGGCGATCTCGGCCAGGTTCCGGAGTTCCGCCACCGGCGGTGCCGAGCTTCCCGAGGGCGTTCGGGCCAGCACATCGGCCGCCACCAGCCGGGCCGACTCGAGGCTGGCGGCAGATCGGATCACCGCCGCGTGGTTGCTCATGGCCCGCTGCAGTTCGCGACGAATGCTGGCCACCAGATCGGGCGCCGGGTCGTCGCCCCGGGAGTCGGGTAGATCAACAGCCGGGAGTACGCGACCCCCGACGACGGTGTCCGTCGGCGCCACGCCATGGGCAGGGCCGCTTCCCAGGCTGCGCATGGCGCCGGTGTGACGAGCTCCGACCTGGCCCGCGACGATCGCCTCCACGGAACGCGCCCCGAAGACCATGCCTTCCAGCAACGAGTTCGAGGCCAGGCGGTTCGCCCCGTGGACTCCGGTGCAACTGGTCTCACCCACGGCCCACAGCCGCGGGATGGAGGTTGCCCCGTCGAGATCGACCACGATCCCCCCGCACTGGTGATGCGCTGCCGGCGCCACCGGCAACCAGTCCGTGGCCGGATCGAGGCCGGCCCGGTGGATGTCCGCAGCAATGGTCGGGAAGCGCAACCCGAAGTGATCCAGCCCGGTGGCGTCGAGCCACACCCGCTCCAGGTGCTGGTCGGCCATCACCTTGGTGATGGCCCGGGACACCACGTCTCTGGGGAGGAGTTCATCGACGAACCGCTGGCCGTTGCCGTCCCGGAGGAGCGCGCCGTGGCCCCGGAGGGCCTCGGACAGCAACGGGCGGGGCATGGTCGGGAGGTCGAGTGCCGTCGGGTGGAACTGGAAGAACTCGAGGTCGGCCACCGCCGCTCCGGCCCGCAAGGCCATGGCCACACCGTCGCCCGTCGCCACCGGCGGGTTGGTCGTCACGGCGAACAGCTGTCCGGCGCCGCCCGTGGCCAGGATCACGTGCCGCGCCCGCAGATCCCGGATCGAGCCGTCGGGCCCGGAGACCGACACCCCCACGCAACCATCGGCGTCCTGCAACAGCTCGTGGGCGAAGGTCCCCTCGTGCACCTCGGCCGCCGCAGCGCGAAATGCCGCGACCAGGGCCCGTTCGATCTCGGCGCCGGTCGCCGCGCCACCGGCGTGGATGACCCGGGCCACCGAGTGCCCGCCTTCGCGGGCCAGTTCCAACGCTCCTGCCTCGTCCCGATCGAACACCGCGCCACGGGCGATCAGCTGGTGCACGCGGCCGGGACCCTCGTCGACCAGGATCCGCACGGCCTCGATGTCGCACAGCCCGCCGCCCGCCTTCAGCGTGTCGGCCAGATGGAGGTCGACCTCCTCGACATCGCCGGACAGGGCGGCCGCCACGCCACCCTGTGCCCATCGGGTGGTGGCCAGGTCCAACGGCGCTTTGGACACCAGTCCCACCCGGAGGCCCGCGTCGACTGCGCCCATGGCCGCCGACAACCCGGCGATCCCGCTGCCGAGCACCAGGACGTCGAGCTCACTCACGTCGAGGTCCCACACGTCGACGCATCCAGCTGATCGCCGAACCCCGAGGGCGGGGAGATCGCCAGGTTGTCGATCAGCCGGGCCCGGCCGAGCCGGGCGGCCACGCAGAGCCGGGCCGGTCGGTCCAGTTCGATCACGGGCGAGAGCGTCACCGGGTCCACCAACTCCACGTACTCGAGGTCGATCAGCGGTTCCTCATCCAGGGCCTGGCGAACCGTGTCCAGAACACTGTGGACGGTGGCGTTGCGCTCCGACGTTTCGGACAGGACCCGCTGGCCGGCGAGCAGGGCGCGGTGGATCGCCGGGGCGGCCGCCCGTTCGAGCGGAGTCAGGTACACGTTGCGGCTGGAGCGGGCCAGACCATCGGGCTCACGGACGATTTCGCAGCCGATCACCTCGACGGGCAGGGCCAGATCGCGGGCCATGGTGGCGATCACGGCGAGCTGCTGGAAGTCCTTCTCCCCGAAGTAGGCGCGGCACGGGCCGGCGATGGCGAACAGCTTGGTCACGATGGTCGCCACACCAGCGAAGTGACTGGGCCGGGACGACCCCTCCATGCCCTCGGACACACCGGTGACCGTGACGGTGGTGGCCATGGCGGCTGGGACCATCTCCCGGGCCTCGGGCAGGAAGAGGAGCTGCGCCCCGGCTACCGAAGCGGCGGCGCGATCGCCGTCCAGGTCACGGGGATAGGCGCCCAGGTCCTCGTTGGCCGCAAACTGCAACGGATTCACATACACGCTCACCACGACCACGTCGTTCTCCGAAGCGGCGCGCCGGATCAGCGAGGCATGGCCGTCGTGCAGGAACCCCATGGTCGGCACCAGGCCGACGGTGGCGCCCGACGAGCGCTCATGGTCCAACTCCGACCGGAGGGCCGCAATGGTCGTGATCTCACGCATGACGGGTGGAGCCTATGGACGCAGGAGTTCGTCCGGCAGATCCGTCTCGGCCAGTCGGGCGCAGGCCATCACGCCAGCCAGGTATTGGTCCACTTCGTCAGGCGCCAACGCCGCCAGGTGATCGCGAACCGTGCCCCAGTCCCCGCGTGCGACGGGGCCGGTCAACGCGTTCCGGGCACCCACCTCGGACACCGAGTCGATGGTGCCACGCAGCAGGCCGAGGAACGCCTCAGCCGGGAGTCCGATCGACTCGGCCAGGCGTTCGACCTGCGCCCACAGCCCGGCCACATGGTTCGAGGCCACCACCGCCGTGGCGTGATAGCGGGCCCGGTCGCCCTCGGAGATCCGGATCGGAGTCCCGCCCAGCAACTCCACGACCGCTGACGCGGCGGCATCACCAGCGATCGCCCACGTTGCGTTCCTCAGCCGAGCGGCGGCGAGCTGGACATCGGCCGGCACGGACACCAGCGGGTGCAGCGACGCGACCCTGGGGTGATCACCCAGGTCGGTCAGGGGCCGCGCCCCCGAGCAGTGGCAGACCACACGGCTGGTCGAACGAGGGACGTCATCGGCCAACGCGGCGATGGCCCCGTCCGGGACGGCGAGCACGATGAGCGCCGCCGCGGCAAGGGCCTCGTCGCGACGATTGGGCTCGCTGCGACGATCGGGCTGGCGACCGGCGACCAGTTCCACCGCCACCCCGACGGCACCGAGCGCGGCGGTCAGCCCGGCACCCAGGCGGCCGCGTCCGACCACCACGACCGGCTCGGAAGCGTTCACCCCAACGGTTCGACCGGCCACACCCGACCGTCGGCCAGGTCGATGTCCTGGGTCGTCACCAGGTCCGGTGCCAGGTCACGGAGCGGGGTCAGCACGAAGCGTCGCTGCTTCCAGCGGGGGTGGGGCAGCGTGAGTCGCTCGGTGTCCAGCGTGACACCGTCCATCCAGATGATGTCCACGTCGAGTGTTCGCGGTCCCCAGCGTTCGGTCCGGACACGGTTCGCCGCACTCTCGATCCTCTGGCAGACACCGAGGAGGGCATCGGGTTCGATGTCGGTCTCCAGTTGGACGACCACGTTCAGGAACGCCGACTGAAGCGGCCCGCCCACTGCGTCGGTCTCGTACACGCCCGAGACTCCGACCACGTCCGGCAGGGAGTCGACGGCGGTCGCCAGATACTCGCGTCGCTCACCCATGTTCGACCCGATCGACAGGAAGGTCCGGCGTTGCATCAACGTCTCCGGGTGATGCGCACGCCCGAGGAGGCCAGGTCGTGGGCGACCGGTGGCCTGAGTTTTGTCAACGTGATGGTCACGGCGCTGACCCGCTCGTCGCCCGGTCCAGTACCGGCCAGGCCGACCCGGGCCAGCCGGTCGGCCAAATGCTCCATCAACCCGTGGTGCCGTTCGGCCGCGCATGCCACCAGCGCGTCGGTCAGGCCGCCGTAGTCGACTGTGTCCGCCAGAGCGTCGCTGGCCCCTGACGCGGCGAGGTCGACCTCGAGGTCGACGTCGACCCGGAACGGCTGCGGGCGAACGACCTCTTCGGGCAGGACGCCACACAGCGCCATGATCCGCAACCCGCGGAGCTCGATCCGGTCACTTGCGGTTGGTGCAGCGGCTGGCGCAGCCGGCTCAGGCATGCGGCAGTTTCGACGCAATGGCCACCAGGTCACGTCCGGGAGGACCGAGCTGGCGACTGGTCATGTGCTCGAGGAGGAAGATGGCCTTCGTCGTCTCGGGGATCATCTTCGACCAGACCAGGTAGCCCGCCATGATCCCGATGGTGCGGTCGCCCAACTCCTCGAGGTGGACCAGGACCTTGTTCCCGGCCGCCATCAGCGCGCTCAGCTCGGTGAACAGGGTCAGGAGATAGCGGGGGATCTCGTCCAGGCCGGGGTAGGGGTAGTGCCGCCAGGTCACGCCGAGCTCGTCGTAGTTGTGCAGGTTGTGGTTGGCCGGGATGATGCTGATCACGGGGGCGAAACCCTGCTCTCGCACCCAGATGATCTCTTCCTGTCGGCGGATCTTGCGATGGTTGGGGCCGTATCCGCCGGGCCGCTCGCTGACGGCCAGCTGATCCTGGATGACCCAGTGGAAGTGCCTCGGGGTGATCCCCTGGGCCCACTTTCCCTTCGGTGGCATGAAATGCTCCTCGTCGCCGCTCAGGCGGCTTGTGTCTCGATCGTCGGAATCTGTCCGCACACGACCGACCGGGCGTGGACGTGGGCCCGGACATCGTGGGTCCGGATCATGGCTGCGCCCCGCCACATGGCCCAGGTCGCCGTGGCAAGCGAGGCCTCGAGCCGGTCATCGGTGCTCACCAGTTCCGAGGCATGACGAAGGCCGACCCGGGCGTCGCTCTCGGTGGTGAGTCGGCCCATGGTCGACTTGCGACTGGTCCCCACCGCAACCGGGAGGCCGGTGGCCACCAGGACGTCGAGGTGGGCCAGCAGTGCCAGGTTGTCGTCGTGGCCCTTGCCGAACCCGATGCCGGGGTCGATCCACACCTCGGGAGCACCGGCTGTGAGTGCGGACTGCGCCCGTTCCACCAGGAATACCCGGACGGTCTCGACCACATGGTCGAAGTTTCCCGGCGTGGAGAAGTCGCGGGGTTGCCCCGCCATGTGCGTGCAGATCCACCCCACGCCCAGTTCTGCGGCCAGCGGTCCCAGGTCACCGCTCACGTCGTTGAGCAGTTCGGCTCCCGCCGCCACCGCTGACCGGGCCACTTCTGGTGACCGGGTGTCCACCGAGACACGCCGACCGGCGGTCCGTACGTCGCCGATGATCCGCTCGATCACCGGGATCACGCGGGACAGTTCGACATCGACCGACACCGGTGCCGCTCCGGGCCGGGTGGACTCGCCCCCCACGTCGATCACGTCCGCCCCGTCGACCAGCATGTCTCGCACTCGAGCGGCGGCAGCGTCCGGCGACGCGTGCTGTCCGCCGTCGGAGAACGAGTCAGGGGTGGCGTTCAGAACGCCCATGATCAGGGGGAACATCAGCGCCAATCGTAGGGGGCGGTGTCAAATCCATGCCGGAGAGGGTTCGACGCGCATTCCGACCGCCAGACACCGCACCACGGCGCGATGAAACGTCCGGACGGCGACCTAGCTGCGCAGGAACCCCATGGCCTCGGCCCGGGCGGACGGATCGGTCCGGAACAGGCCGCGAACTGCCGACGTCACGGTGGACGATCCGGGCTTGCGGACGCCGCGCATGGCCATGCACAGGTGCTCGGCCTCGATGACCACCAGGACACCTCGGGGATCGAGCACCTCGTCCACCGCTTCGGCGATCTGGGTGGTGAGCCGCTCCTGGACCTGCGGACGCTTGGCGAACCCGTCGACCAGGCGCGCCAGCTTGGACAACCCGGTCACCCGGCCGTCCTCGTTCGGAATGTACGCAACGTGCGCCGTGCCGAAGAAGGGCACCAGGTGGTGCTCGCACATGGAATAGAAGGGGATGTCCCGCACCATGACCATCTCCTCGTGGTTCACGTCGAACGTGACCTTGAGATGACGCAGCGCGTCCTCGTGGAGCCCGGCGCAGGTCTCGGCGTACATCTTGGCCACTCGCCGTGGGGTGTCGTGGAGCCCCTCCCGATCCGGATCCTCGCCGATGGCGAACAGGATTTCGCGCACTGCGGCAGTGATCCGCTCCTGGTCGACGGTCGTGACCGGCTCGATGAACACATCGATCGAGTTCAGGTCGCGCGCCAGACCCGGGTCGAGGTCGACCTCAACCATGTCAGCAGTTCGGGTGTCAGCGGTTCGGGTGTCAGCAGTTCGGATGTCAGCAGCGACGAGGTCAGCAGCCTCGACATCCAGATCGTCGATTCCCGTTCCATCGATGCTCATGTGAGCTCCTTGTTGGCGGTCAGCGCCGGAGAGAACCACGACCTACAGGGATCTGTTCCCCCCCGTGGTCTACGCCCCGCTGAGCAACTCAGCCAGGTCGGCTTCGTCGATCGACTCCACTTCGATGAGCCGGGTCGCCACCCGGTCCAGGCCGGCACGGTGCTCGACCAGTAACTCGGTGGCCCGAGTCTGCGCCTCGGCGACCAGACGGTGGACTTCGCGGTCCACGGTCACGGCGATCTCGTCCGAGACGGGGGTCGGCGGTCGACCGGTCCGGGTCAGGCCCAGCTCGTCCGCGGACCCGACGTGACGCGGTCCGATCTCGGGACTCATGCCGTAGTCCGTGACCATGGACCGGGCCAGGGCGGTGGCCCGCTCGATGTCGTCGGCCGCCCCGGTGGTGATCTCGTCGAACACCAGCGCCTCTGCCGCCCGGCCGCCGAGGAACATGGCGAGCCGATCGGTCAGCTCGGCCTGGGTCCGGGTGTAGCGATCCTCGGTCGGGAGCGACAGGGTCCAGCCGAGTGCCCGCCCCCGGGCCACGATCGACACCTTGTGGACCGGATCGCAATGGGGAAGCAGGTGACCGACCAGCGCGTGGCCCGCCTCGTGGAAGGCCGTGATCGCCTTCTCCTTCTCCGACATCACGCGGTTGCGGCGTTCGGGCCCCGCCATGACCCGGTCGATGGACTCGGTCACGTCGGCCAAGGTGATCGAGCGAGCGGACCGGCGCCCGGCCAGCAACGCTGCTTCGTTCACGATGTTGGCCAAATCGGCGCCGGTGAAACCCGGAGTCCGGCGCGCCACCGTGTTCCAGGAGACGTCATCATCGAACGGCCTGCCCACGGCATGCACCGTCAGGATGGCCTCTCGGCCCGCCAGGTCGGGAGCATCGACGGCAATCTGGCGGTCGAAGCGGCCGGGCCGCAACAGCGCCGGATCGAGGATGTCCGGACGGTTGGTGGCCGCCATCAGGATCACGTTGTCGCGATCGTCGAAGCCGTCCAGCTCGACCAGCAACTGATTGAGCGTCTGCTCCCGTTCGTCGTGGCCGCCACCGGTGCCTGTCCCCCGATGTCGCCCCACTGCATCGATCTCGTCCACGAAGATGATGGCCGGAGCTACTTCCTTGGCCTGCTTGAAGAGGTCCCTGACCCGGGCCGCTCCGACACCGACGAACATCTCCACGAAGTCGGATCCCGAGATGGTGAAGAACGGGGCATCGGCCTCGCCGGCCACCGCCTTGGCCAGCAGCGTCTTGCCTGTGCCCGGAGCACCGTGCAGGAGCACGCCCCGGGGGATCCGGGCGCCGACCGCTCGGAACCGCTCGGGGTCCTTCAGGAAGTCCCTGATCTCCTTCAGTTCCTCGACCGCCTCGTCGGCCCCGGCCACGTCGGCAAAGGTCACCGAGGTCACCGTCGCCCGACGGGCCTTGGAGCGGCCGAAGCGGTTGGCCCGCCCTCCGCCCTGCATCTGCATGACGAACCACAGGAAGACGCCGACGACCAGGATGGTGGGCACCAGGTCGTAGAGCAGCGAGGTGATCGCCGCGTCGTCCTCGTTGTTCCCCTCGACCTTGACGTCGGCGTCGAGCAGCGTCTTGGTCACCTCATCGGCGAACTCCGGCGGGAAAACCGTTCGGAACTCCGTGCCGTCGGTCAACGTCCCCTGCACGGTGTTGGTCTTGTTGCCCACCGTGGCGTCCTTCACACGGCCCTCGGCGACCGCCGTCTCGAACTCGTCGAGCCGCAATGGCTTGGGGTCGTCCCCCAACACGGATAAGGCCACCAGGCCCGACACGATCACGACCAGGGTGGCGATCCACACCCACTTCTTCTTGAGGATCGCCGGCACGGACATCAGGCCAGGGTACCGGCGGGCTCATCGCCTTCGACCGGCGGGCCCGTCACGGGGTGACGCAGGCACGCTCTCGAATGGTCGCCCGGACCTCAACCGGCGGCGGGATCTCCTGCCGGCAGGTAGTTGGCGATGAACGGCAGGTTGCGGTACCGCTGGTCCACGTCGAGGCCGTAGCCGATCACGAAGTCGTCAGCCACCCGGAATCCCCAGTACTTCACCCCGAGGGCATCCAGATCGGAGCGTTCCCGGGCCAGCAATGCGCACACCTCGAGCGATGCCGGATTCCGAGCTTCGAGATTTCGACGGAGGTACTTGAGCGTCAGTCCGGAGTCGACGATGTCCTCGATCAGGATCACGTGTCGTCCTGCGATGTCGGCATCGAGGTCTTTGACCAGGCGGACCACGCCGCTGGTCCGAGTCGAGTTGCCATAGGAACTGACGGCGATGAAGTCGATCTCGGTGGAGAGGTCGATCTGGCGGGCCAGGTCCGTCACGAACACGTAGGCGCCCTTCAGCACGCAGACGAGCATCGGGGAACGCCCCTCGTAGTCCCGGGTGAGCTCGGCGCCCAGTTCGGCGATGCGCTCCGAGAGGGTGGCGGCGCTCAGCAGCACCTCGCCGATCCCGCCGTCCGCACTCAGCCTCGCCACGACCGGGACCCTACCTGGCGGACCGGTCTACGGGGACCGGGGGGTCATCCCGCCGGATGAGACGCAGCCGATCACCCGTCCTCGCCACACGCCAACCCCCCACGACGTCGGCGGACACGGCCCGCTGTGCGGCCACGTCCAGGATGCGACCCAGTGCCGCCGAGTCCGGAGGGTGGACCGATCCGGTGATCTCCCGCCACCAGGCCCGCACCGCGGCCACTGCAACCGGGCGCGGCGCGGCCCTGAGAACCGCAGCGTCCACCGTCGAGTCCACCTCGGCTGCATCCCTCGACACGTCCGCCAACTCGAGGCGGCCGGCCTGATCGTTCAGCCACCCGTCGAGCTCCCGGTTGATCCCCGCGGTCCGGACCAGCAGCGGGACCACATCGCGCTGGGCGATGTCCGTCAAGAGCGGGAGCACCTCGTGGCGGATCCGATTTCGTCGGAACCTCGGGTCGAGGTTCGACGGGTCGGTCACCACCGCGAGCCCCAGCGCCGCGCACAACGCCACCGTCTCGGATCGACGCAGAGCGATGATCGGGTGGCCCGTCGGCGGAATTCCGGCCAACCCACTCACGCCGGCCCCGCGGATCAACGCCAGCAACACCGTCTCGGCCTGGTCATCGGCGGTGTGACCCCACACGGTGCCAGGCGGCAGGCAGTCCCGGCGGGCATCGCGCCACCGAGCCTCGAGATTCGGACCGTCGGGAACCTGGATCGCCACCGAGACCGACTCAGCACCCAGCACCTGGGCCGAGGCCGCAACCGAGGCCCCCTCGGTATCGGACCCGACCCGATGCCCGTGATCGACGTGGATGGCGGTCACGGGACGACCGGTGGCCACGGCGAGTGCGAGCAGCGCCGTGGAATCCGGGCCCCCGGACACCGCGCAGGTGATCGGGCCCCTGGTCGGCCCGAAGGCGCAACGGGACAGGAGCGCAGCCACCATCGGGTGGTCCAACAACCCTCCGGCGTCGCTCAGCGGGCCCCCGCCGCGGCCAGTCCGACACGGTCCAACCAGGCATCGGGATGGCGGATCTCGACCAAGGACGGTAGGTACTCCGCGCCGGAGAACGCCACATCGAGCGCTCGCTCCCCACCCGCCTGCTCCACCCGTTCGATGAATCGCTCGCCCTGCTCGTACTGGGCCATCTTTGCTTCGAGGCCGATCACCTTTTGGAGCAGGCGCGCCGCGCCTCCCGCTTGTTGTCGCCGACT
>Ga0335394_10008159_pt1 | contig 11819 bp, 8 predicted proteins | sample MAT03_FD_205741 | JGI IMG/M metagenome (GOLD analysis project Ga0335394, IMG submission 205741) | Freshwater microbial communities from Lake Fryxell liftoff mats and glacier meltwater in Antarctica - MAT-03 (spades assembly) (version 2) ... | reverse complement strand
AGTTGCCGCAGTTCTTCGGTGGACAGGTAGAGCAGGCTGCGATCGGAAAGGTGGGTGAGATCCACACGATCAAAGACGCGGTCGAACAGAGCCGTCTCGGTCCTCAGCCGACTCGCGATGTCGTCCAAGGCCGCTTCGATGCGTGGCCGATTGGCCCCTTCGACGATGAACACAATATCGTCGTCGCTGCCGAACTCGCTGAGGTAATGCCGCCAGCGAACCTGGCATTCCTTGTCGGCACTCATCAGGTCGTCGCGCTGGGTGCGATACGTCAGTTGCGTGCGTGCAAGTTGCAGCGACAGTCCGAGCGTAACAAGGCAAAAGCCGATCGCCAGCCACGGATGGCGGGCCACCCAGGCCGTGAACGCGATCAGAATCGCGGACAGGCGTGACTCGGCGGGAGATTCATCCATCGAAACCGGAGCGCCTCCATGCGGTTCCCAGAAGAGCGGGGGGGGATTGTAATCGGGGAGCGGATTTGCCACAAGACGAGGCACAAGACGTGAAAAAACCCCGCCGACCGCAGCTGGTGAGCATTGGTTGACGGGGCCGGAACAGAGAAGAGGCCGTATGGACAGGTGGGAAGTTAACTTCCGATTGTAACAATGTCAATCGAATTTTGTAAATTTTTCCTGAAGTGGCATCAACGAGGTGCGTACAAAGCGCGCAGCTTCACCATCAACGAATTGCGTGCGCCGCTCACTCTGTCGAATGCGTGATCGCTGGTACTTACGCCAATCGCGCCATCGGCCGCATTCGCCACCCCAGCGCCGGCACCCCGACTATCGCCATGGCCCAAGTGGCCGGTTCGGGGGTATCGGTCGCCGGCACTTCAAACGAAGAGATATAGACCGAAGTGAACGTGCGTATTGCTCCCTCTCCATCCCTGGGTCATTGGAATGCGAAGGTAGCAGTTTCGTTGACTGGCTGCAATGCGAGGGAACTGTTACTGGAGGGGCTTACACCCCCACTCCGTTTGATTCGCCTAAATGCCGTGATCGAAGATGCGGATGGCGCGGCCGTTCTGGAAGATGACGGAGATGTTCTTGCGGTCGTTGCCCCAGCGGAGGCCCTTCATGTCGGATACATCGAGCCGGATTCTCTGAACATCACCGTCGGCGGGGCCGCCCGACTCATTGACCAGAAGGTTGATCTCGTTGTTTTCCAGTGCCTTGCCCTTGCCCAAGACTGCTTCCACATCGGACGTGGTCATGCCCAGCTTCAGGCGGTCCGCCTCCGCCTTGCCCACGGAGTTGCCAATGCAGCCGCACAGCGAGACGACGATGATCAGGGAGACCGGCAGCATTCGAGACATCGAAGAAGCCCCGTGACAGTACTGGGCGAACCGTTCGTCAATACACGCCTACCGTCGTGGTCGCGGCAGTCTCATGGAACGGGCGGACGCCACTGATGCCGTCCCACGGGAACTTGTCGAACGGGGCTTCGCGTTCACCTTCATCGCGTTCCGGGAAGCGCGGCATGAAGAACTCTTTGGTCAGCGTCGTCAGCAGCGCCCGGCCGGTCTGGCCGTACTCGACCGACTTCGTGTAGTCGCCGAAGTCAACCACCTGTACGGCCGCTCGGGGCTGCGGAGCGTAATAGCTGATCTTGTAGCCGTCTTCCGGCCCGACGGGCTTCGAGCAGGCCAGGCCCATGAGCGTGTTGCCGTAGGTCGGCGTCATGTAGGTTCGGCCTTCGAGCATCTCTTCGCACGCTTCGCGCGTGAACTGCGGCGTAAACTCGGTCCCGCCCGAGAAGATGCCCGTGATGCCAGCGTCCGGGATTGAACGCATCGAGCCTTCGGGGACCGGGAAGCCGATCTCGCGCCGCTTCTCTTCCAGCTTGCCGGCCCGGAGTGCCTGGTCGAGCGCGGCCAGCAGTTTGGGCGTCGTGAACATGCACTTGATGTTGTGCCCGGCCGCCAGCACGGTGATCGCCTGATCGATCGCGTGTTCCTTGTACAGTTCCGCCTCGGCAATCTTGCGGGCCTTGATTAGCTTCACGACCCACCGCGGGTCGAGATCGACGCTGAAGCAGATGCCGCCCCGATGCTGTGCGAGATGCTCGATCGCCAGGCGCAGGCGGCGCGGGCCGGATGGCCCGAGCATCAGCCAGTGCGACCCTTGCGGGAAGAACTCTTCGGGCAGTGTTTCGCTCATCATCTCGTAGTCGATCCAGTGATCTTCAACAACGATGCGCGACTTGGGGATGCCCGTGGTGCCGCCCGTCTCAAAGACGTAGACGGGCTTCTTGCCCCAGTAGGCCCGTGGCACCCATTGCGAGATGTTCGTCTTGGGCGAGGCCCGCAGCCATTCGTCCTCGAAGAGCGGGAACAGTTTCAGGTCGGCGAAACCCTGAATGTCCTTGAGCGGGTTGAACTTGTAGGTCTTGGCCTGCTCGATCCAGAACGGCGTGCCCGTATCGGGGGAGAAGTGCCACTGGACAATCTCGCGAACCTGCTTGTCCAGCGCCTCTTTCGCGGCATGGACCTTCGCGGAAAGGGTATCGCTCACGGGTAACCTCGATCGGTGAAACAGTACAGGTGGGAAAGTCGGCGTTGAATGTATTATTAGCCGGTCGCGGACAAAAGCCAAGCGGCAGTTCTGGACGTTCGGGGCACTTCGCATAGACCACGCCGGTAAGGACCTGTTTTCGCACGAAACGTCATGGAGCATTCCGATGAAGAATCTGCTGGCTGCCGCTGTCGTCCTGTCCTTCTTCACCGCGGTGGCGAAGGCGCAGGATGAGAACCCGTTCAAGAAGGCCACTGTCGGCGAATGGGCCGAGTACAAACTCGACACCACCACCAACAATATCAAGCTGAACGGAAAGATGCGCATCACCGTGAAGGCGAAAACCGACACCACGGCCACGATCCGTACCACCGTGAACATCAACGATCAGGAAGTCAGCGCCCAGGACACGACGATCGACCTGAGCAAGCCGTTCGACCCGACCTCGACCACGGGGCTGCCCGCCAGCGCCGAAGCGAAGGTCGAAAAGGTCGGTGAGCCGAAGACAGAAAAGATCACCGTCGGTGGCAAGCAGATCGAGTCCACACTGCAGACGGTCAAAGTCACCGCGACGGTGATGGGCAAGCCGTTTGATTCGGAGATCAAAGTCTGGACCAGCAAGGATCTCCCGCTGGCCGGCCTGGCGAAGATGGACGTCCGCTCGAAACTGGCCGACATGCAGATCACCTACACCGGTAGCGGCATGGTGGGGAAGTAGTAGTCCGCACTTTCACCGGCGAGGCCAACAGCCTCGCCGATCAGACAATTCAAGCATGCAAGTCGTGTCGGAACAAAAGCGTGGATTATTGTGACAGAGCAAATTTCGTCATTCTGTTGGATGCTCTGAATTCCACAGGCAGTACAATCGGTACTAAAAGCAGGTTTGCGCGGGCTATACAAGTTACGTTGACCTTGGCGCTTCCGGGAAAGTGTGTTGAACTGTTTATGTGAGAATTGCTCCGTGGAATCTGCCCAATAATCCGCTTGGACGCACATTGTTGAAGTGGGCACTTTTGTAAGAAACGAGCCTGACCAGTTATTGGCCTGCACGGTCACACGCCGGCGGATCACGATCTGCGCCAACAATAATTCTGGCACGAAATTCACTGCTCATCAACAGTTGATTCTGACATTCCGTTACGTGCACACCACCTTTAAGGATTGATCCATGCGTCATCGTCGTTCACGTCCGGCCATTCAGCGTTACTCAAGGTGGCTACAGGGCCTCGGGCTGACGGCCGTTATGGGAGCGGTCCTCGTCGTTTCCGGTGCACTGTGGGCGGAGTCATCGGGAACCGAGGCATTGCCGGTGCCCAAGGAAACGACAGTGGCGAGCGCGGCATTCGACAGTGAACGCTCTATCAACCTCGATACGTCCCTCGTCGTCGTTGTGGACGAATGGGAAGCGACCTCCAACGGCACGATGAGCAAGAAGGTTATCAGCAAGAAAAAGTACCGTTACAACCAGTACCGGAAGCAATACTGGAGCTTTTATAACTTTTTCCTGCCGGTCTACGGCGGCATCAAGGACTATAACGCAACGTTCTACGACCAGTTCAACTTTTACTGGAGCTACTACTACGCATTCAGGCTGCAGCAGCAGATCTTGAACAACTCGGCTAACCCCTGATTGGGCCGGTCACTCACTGTCCGGTAGAAAAATAAACCGCGCCCCGACTGTCCGGGACGGGCGCGTGTATTCCCGTGGTTCATCGCGGAGCGCGCACATGCCAACTGCCGCAACGATGCCTGACGTGCGGCTCAAGCGGATTTAGGTACGCTGACAGGCGGTGCACATCCGCTGAAAGGTCAGCTCGCGTATTCCCTGCGGCACGAGCCTCCGCCACGCTGGGCATGTGGACAGGATTGTGACGGTAATCCGTAGCACACCATTGACATGTCCGATTTCCGTGCACCTCGGAACTGGAAAAACTACGACGATGTCGTCATACTCGATCACGGTGTCGCGAGATCTCCGCTGAACTGATGAACCCACGGTGAAATAATCGTGAATTCCGGAGGTACCTCTCCGTCGCGATGGGATGAGCGGCTTCGCATTGCGATCGAAGCGATCCTGCTCGCGATAGTCGCTATCTCACCATGGCCGAATGCATTGCAAGATGCCGGTCCCCGGCTATTCATTTCGATCGGCCTGGGCTTAATGCTCGCTCTCTGGGCAGCGAGGTTGTTTATCAACCCGTACCTATCGAAGCGGGGAAATGGCCCTTTCTACTGCCTCACCTGTTTTGTTTTGTTGGGTGCAATCCAGTTGTTGACGTTGCCTGCGAACGTCATCTCGGCTGTCTCACCGGGATCGGCCGAGATTGTCCAATTCTACCTGCCGGACAAGCATGAAGTTCTCCCCGGCGAAGCGGCCGGTGCAGCCAAATCGTTTAATCCCTTGTCGGTAAGTCCCGGCGATTCGAGGGAGTTCCTGATGAACGCACTCGCCATGGCCTCGCTTTACGGCGTCGTGCTGCACAACCTCACTTCGGCCAATGCGTTTACGCGTTTCGCCTGGGTGTCCGCCGTCAACGGCGTGCTGGTTTGCCTGCTCGCGTTCGCGCTGCGAATTTCAAACCACGGCCACGTCCTTTTCTGGCCTGTTCCTCCGGCGGGATCGGCCGACTTCGGTCCGTTCGAATCCCGAAACACCTTCCCCTTCTTCATCAACCCCTGCATCGGCCTCACTCTCGGATTGCTGTTGGCTGGGGTAAAAAAAGTCAAATCCGTGCTTCACGATGGTTCGCTGATCTGGTTGTTCGCGGCTGTCGCCCTGATGTTGACCGCACTGGCCTTCAGCTTCTCCCGCGGCGGTATGCTGGCAATGATCGCTGCCCTCGTGTTCGGCGTGGTCTTCAGCCTGCGTTCCGGCCGGCAACTCGCCTCGCTGGGGCAGTTGCTCTGGCTCTTGCCCGTGGTTTTCGTGGCAATGGGCTGGCTTGGCTGGTCCGCGTTGGAGCAGCGCTACGAACGATTGTTCGAGAATCGGGTTGATGTGGATGCCCGTTACAAAGTCTGGCAGGATTCCCTCAACCACTTTACCGGCAGCCCAATGTTCGGCACGGGAAACGGCAGCTTCCGTGTCGTCGAACCGCTGACGCGAACGACCATCGGCGCGGAGACCGTCGATTACGACAACGCACATAACGAATACGTCGAGGCGCTGGTCGAAGGCGGGGTGCCGCGATTGCTGGTGACGTTGGCGCTGATCGGTTCCGTCACTTTCGCAGGCGTGAGGAACTATCGCCGATGCGCGGGCCGTACGTTGAGTTGGCTGATCCTGGGTGGCCTCGTCGGCTTCTGGGCGATCACGCTGCACAGCTTCGTTGACTTCGGCATCCACTACCCGTCGATCGCGATAACCGTGGTCGTCTTGATGGCTCAACTGGCGAACGCCCGAACCGCCAGCGATGAGGCCGACCGCGGCCGGGTGCCGTACCCCGTCGCACTGATACTGGCCGCGCTCTTGATCGGCCTCGGCGGATGTTTGGTCAACAACGGTATTCTGGCGGATCGCGCGCACCGCCATCGCGTAGCGGCCAACGCGGAAGACGGCAGCACCACTGAGTCCGCCTTGCGACGGGTGGCCTATCTGGAAACTGCCGTGCGCAGCCAGCCCCGATCATATTCGTACCGCTTCGACCTGAGCCAGGCGTACTACGACGCGGCGCGCATGGCCGAAAATCGCGATGAAGCGAAACGTCTGCTTCGTGAGTCGCTGCGGGCTGCCGCCGCCACTCGCGACCTCGCCCCGACATTCGCCAAGCCGCACGTTCGCCTCGCCCTGCTGCGCGATCAGTTTCAGGAAGCGCAACAGCCGATCTGGTATCTCGAACGAGCAGTCCGTTCCGCACCCAGCGACCCGATGATCTGGTTTGCGTGCGGTAAACATCGCTACGACAGCGGCGACTTCGACGGAGCCTGGCGCGACTGGAAACGGTCCCTCGCGCTTCGCGACACTTTTCTCGATCCGATTTTCAAGGACGCCTTCGAACAGATCACTCCGTTTGAGATTCTCGACAAGGTGCTGCCCGAACGACCCGAGTTGATCTACAAGGTCGCCCAGCAGATCATCCGTGATTCCGGACTGCCGAGCCGCCTGTTGGCCCCGTACTTCAAGCGTGCTCTCGAACTGCTCGATCAGCGCGAAGCAAACCGGTCAGCGAAAGACGAAATGCTGCGCGGCATCCTCCTGCAGAACCTGAATCGGCCTGCCGAATCGATCGTCGCCTTCCAGCATGCTTTGGAGAAAGACCCGGCAATGATCGACTGTCGGCTGAAGCTGGCCAATCAACTTTACGAAAGCTCACGGTTCGAGGAGGCGGCGAAGGAAGCCATGCTTGTACTGAATCGCGACCCGTTCAATCAGGAAGCCAAAGAACTTGTGGCAGTGCTCGAACGTGAGTTGGAGTTGCTGAAGTAGAAAACGACAGCAGCGAGGCCCATGGCCTCGCTGCTGAACGGTTCGTCGCGAATCAATCACTTCTTACCGACCGCGAAGATCGACTTTTCGCTCATGATGTACAGCACGCCGTTGGCGACGGCGACCGTGCTGCGGATCGGTTCATCGACGGCGATCTTGTCGAGCTTGTATTTCTTGTCCACCGCTTTGCGGACCTCGATCAACTTCTTGCCGGCCGTCTTCTCGTCCGGTTCCATCGAGGCGATTTCGACTTCGTCCATCGCTTCGGGTGCCTTGTCGTGCTTGAAGACAAACAGGTCGCCATCCTCGTTGCCGATGAAGATCTTGCCATCGACGTAGTAGGCCGAGCCCCAGATGGCGGACTTTAGGTCGAACTGCCAGAACTTCTTGCCGGTCTTCGCATCCAGGCAGTGCAGATAGCCGGCCAGTTCGCCGATGTAGCAGACGTCGTCGACGATGCAGGCGGAACTCATGGTTCGGCCGAACACGTAGTCGCGTTTGGCGTACTTGCGTTTCTCTTCGCCGCCGTAATGCCAGACGACGGCGGTGTTCGGGTTCGGCTTGGTCTCGGGCGGATCTTTCTTGGCGTCGGTGACGAGTTCGGGCGAGATGTCCCCCTTCTTGCCGGCCACGTCGAGGCACCAGAAGTGGCCGATGCCTTCAAAGTGTTCCGGGTCCTGTCCGGTGCCGATGTAGATCTTGTCCTTGTAAAGAACCGGCGTGCCGATGAAGTCGCTGCGGGTGCCCTTGCCGCCGAGTTCGTACTTGGAATCCTTCGGGTTCGCATCGAACTTCCAGAGTTCGTCGCCGGTCTGCGGATTGAATGCACGCACCCAGCCGTCGCCGCCCGGGAAGATGATCTGCGGCACGCCCTTGATCTCGACGTAGCACGGGTTCGACCACTGCCCGTGCATGATCGATTTGCCCGGGGCGTTACTCTTCCAGACCAGCTTGCCGGACTTCTTGTAAATGCACAGGAAGCTCGGCGCCTCGGGCGACGGCAGGTTGATATGCCCCTCATCGACACCGTTGGCGGTGACGAAGTAGATGAGGTCGCCGACGATCAGCGGCGAACACGCCGTCATGTTGTGCGGGAACACGTTCAGTTCTTTAATCATGTCGTATTCCCAGATGATGTCGGCATCGGTCTTGTCCTGGTACTTCTCGGTCTGGATGCCGTCGTTACCGTTGGCGAAGCCCGCCACGTCGGCACAGACGATCGTGCAGCGATTAGTGCAGTAGTACACGCGGTCGCCATCGACGATCGGTGTGGAGCAGAGCCCTTCACGCGGCCAATCTTTCACCTGGCCGTCCGGCAGCTTGTCGTGGACAGATTGCCAGAGGAAGTCGCCGGTCTTCTCATCGAAGACCATCAGGATGCCCTTGTCGACCGGCGGGCCGTCCGGATCATCGTCGGTCGCCTTGCCGCGATCGCGTTTGTTGCGCGGGTTCTCGTTGTTGGTGCCGACGTACACGCGGCCGTCGGCGATGGTCGGCCCGCCGTATGCGCGCGAGCCGAGGGTGGACTTCCACTTGGCGGCCTCTTCGACCTTAAAGCTGCCGGGGATGTCGGTGTCGATGGAGTTGACCATGTTGCGGCCGGGCGTGCCGCCGAACATGGTGTGATCGCTCTTGCCGCCACCGATGGCGGCAGGGGCATCAGCGGCCGCGACCGGAGCGGCGTTGGCGGCCGGGGTACTAATTGGGGAAGGCGTTTGCGTGAAATGCCACGCTCCATAGCCCACGGCGGCCAGGACAACCGCCGATCCGATCGATTTGGTCCACATGCACATAAAGTCGACCTCTGTTCAGGAGCCGGTGAGGAGTTTATTCCATCTCGTCCGCGATGATTTCATCAAGAGTCCACCCACAAGTCACTGGGAACGCAGTTATCGGCAATTCGGTCTCTGCGGCCGCGCGGCGGCGTGCGATCAAGTAGGCATCATCCAGCACGGCCATCCCGTGGTTGTACAACGTCCTTGACGATACGATGTCGAGAATTTCGCTCCGCTGTTCGATCAGCGTCGATTGCCATGAGCCCGATCGGCGATCAGGCTGGAACTCCCATTTAAGCAGATGCGTGAGAAGTACCGCCAACCTGCTCTTCACCTCTCTCCGATCTCGGCTGGCCATATCGGAAAGATACTCCGACAGGTGGACAAGATCCATCTCTACGGTACGATTCTCGGCTGCGAGCCGCGACATTTCGTCCAACCATGCCACCTCGTCGGCCTCGTACAAATCGTAAAGACTGGCAGCACGCATCTCGATGCAGGTTTCGGGCAGTTCGGTAGTCAGAGTATCCATGGCTCACTTCTTATTCGGCGTGATCGTCACGTTGTCGTAATACGCTTCGGCTCCGGGCTCGGCCTCGTTGGCGTTCGAGATGTAACCGTACACCGCAGCTGAGCCTTCGCGGTTGGGACGCGGGTCGGTCAGTTCCATTGTCCACTTGTCGGGTTCGGGGGTGCCGCGTTCCCAGATCTTGCCTTTGACGATGGCATCTTTTTCGCCCTGTTCCACCGTCAATTTCACACGATACCACACGCCCGACTTCCAGTTGAAGTTCTCTTCGACGCCCACGCGCCCCGGGGGCAGCGGGGTCGGCAGCGCTTCCCATGTGGTCAGGCGCACCTGGCGGTCGCCCTTCTCGTCCGTCTTGCCGTCCATGATGAAGATGTAGCGGTTGTTACACAGGCCCAGGTCGGGGAACTTATTGCGGACTTCGACGCCCTTCAGGTCCGCTTCAATTGTGTAGCCGGTCGAAGTCGGCAGGGTGATGTAACCCAAGGCGCGTGCCAACGGCGGTCGTGGATCGGTATTGGTCTTCATCAATACGTTGTTGCTGGTGCCGTCGGCCAGTTTCTCCTGCACGACGCGGTATTTGCCCTGCGAGTTGAGCCAGCCGCTGGGGGCCGCCCCGACGGGAACCTTCTCGAAGTCCTGGGCATAGGGCAACTGGGCGACCACGCGCACTCGGGCGCGTGCGGTCAGCATCCCGCTGGTCGCATCGACGTAGGCGTGTTGTGCGGGCTTCTTCGGGTTCACGGTGATCTTGCCGGTCGCTTCATCGAGAGTGGCATCGAGCGGCGGCGGATTCACCGTGGCCCCCTTCGGCAATGGCGGAGTCGGCAGGTTCCACTTGGCATCCAGCTTGGCGTTCGTGAGTAGCTGCCCCTTGGCATTGAAGGCGCGCAGTTCGAACTCCTGGGTTGCGCCGGGGATCAGGCTGACCTCGGCCGGGTAGACCTGAAGTTGGGCCGCCACTTCGTCCGTGACGGGAACTTGCGGCGTGGCACTTCCCGATACCAACGCATACTCGCGCGGCTTGCCGATGCAGTACAGCTCATCGCGGGTGGCGATGTAGACTCGGCCATCGGACACCGACGGTGTGCAGTTCGATTCAACGAAGCCGCTCGCGCCCTGCTTGTTCCGGAACGTGACCGGCTCCGTCTCGTCCGGCTCGCTGCCGTCTTCCTTCAGCTTGATGATGTGGAACTTGTAGTTCGTCTCGGAGATAAAGATCTTGCCATCGGCAATCAGCGGAGCGCCTCGGGAGACGGTGCCGTAGTTGTACTTCCAGAGCATCTTGCCCTTCTTGGCGTCGAAGCAGAACAGCTTGGCCCCGTCGTCGGGAACGTAGAGTTTGCCGTCGGCGAGGCCGAGCGACGCCAGACCGAAACGGATGCCCTTGGTGAATTCCCAGACGAGGGTCGGCTTGCCGTTGACGACCTTCGAGGCATCGACGCAGATCACGCGGCCGACTCCCGTCTTCGCACCTTCGGGGTTTTCTTCGCCGTGGGCGGCATAGACGAAGTTGCCATCGACGACGGGCGACGGGTTGATGACGCCCACGGCGAACGGGTAACTCCAGACACGTTTGCCGGTAAGCACCTGGAACGCATGAATCGCGCCATCCGCGCCGCCGCTGATAAGCAGCCGTTCGCCGTTGATGTTGGCAATGACCGGGTTCGAGTAGTAGGTGCCACGCAGCTGGCCGGGCACTTCAGAAATCCAGACCACGTTGCCGGTCTTGCCGTCGAAGGCGAAGAAGCGGTTGCCGCCGATTGCCTGGTTGCCCCAGGAACTGTTGACCAACCCCATGAAGACCAAACCCGAGTCGAACACCGGCCCGCCGCCGACGCGACCGCCGTAGCCGGTGGCCCGGCCGAACTCTTCGGTCAGTTGTCGTTGCCAGAGGATCTTGCCCGACGTCGCATCGAGGCAGACGAGGAACCCGGCCGTGGTATGGGCGTAGATCCGCTTGTTTTTCGCATCGCCCGCCAGCGGAGCCCAGCCCAGACGGTTGGCGACGATGTCAGTGTGGAACACGTTGAAGAGCTGTTCCCACTTCTTCTCGCCGGTCTTGGCATCGAAGCAGGTGACTCGCTCGCCGATCAGGGCCTTCTCTTTGGCGTTGGGCACGCCCAGCGGTTCGTTGTCCGCCCCGACGATGTAGAGCAGCCCGTCCATGACGAGCGGCGTCGAACGGCATCCATAGGGCTGTTTCCAGATCAGGTTGTTCTTGCCGACTGTACGCGGATCCCATTCATCGGGCAGATCCTTTTCGGACGAGTAACCTGTCTGCGACGGGCCGCGCCAATGCAGCCAGTCGTTGGCGAGCGCGGAACTGCCGACGGACAGCAACAGCGTCAGAACTGCCGGGGTGAAACGCATGGCCAACCTCACATGACTGGGACACCGTGCCTCCCGTGGGGATGCACGCGAAACGACTTCATTCAACTGTATTTTACAACGCGCCGTGCCTTCATCTCGAACCTGGGTAATGAGCCGGCGGCGACGGCGGCTACTTCGACGCGGAACAGCAACTCGTCTCGGATCGCCCGGCTGACCGCTTCGGCCAGCGGGGCGGCACTGGC
>Ga0335394_10008156_pt1 | contig 11820 bp, 7 predicted proteins | sample MAT03_FD_205741 | JGI IMG/M metagenome (GOLD analysis project Ga0335394, IMG submission 205741) | Freshwater microbial communities from Lake Fryxell liftoff mats and glacier meltwater in Antarctica - MAT-03 (spades assembly) (version 2) ... | reverse complement strand
TGGTAAAATTGCTGTGTTTAAATAATGGCTTTCTGCCCAACTTAACTGAAGACACAATCTCACCCTCTCTTATTTCTGGCAACCGGATGAATATAAAAAAACCTGCTATTACCAAAACAACTATACCGATAATTAAATATACCGTGGTTACGTTATCAAGGTTGTTACTGTTCCCTTCACCAAAAAAAAGTTTTGCTGCTATCAATGGCCCTATAATGGTTCCCACTCCATTGAAGCTTTGCGATAAATTTAAACGGGCGGCTGATTTTTCAGGTACACCTAAAACTGTTATATAGGGATTTGCGGCTGTTTCCAAACAAGCCAATCCCGAGGCGAGAACAAAAAAGGCAATAAGAAAGAAATTAAAATTGGCCTGTTGTGCAGCCGGATAAAACAAAAAGGCGCCGCTGGAAAATAAAAGCAGCCCTATAATTATTCCTTTTTTGTAACCATACCTGTTCATAAACATCCCCGCAGGAAAGGCCAGTATAAAATAAGCCCCAAAATAAGTTGCCTGCAATAATGTTGACCTTGCTTTGGTAATATTCAGTGTTTCCTGAAAATGTTTATTTAAAACATCAAGCAGTCCGTAAGAAAAACCCCACAAAAAAAATAAAGAGGTAACAAAAATAAATGGCAGCAAAAAGATTTTTTTCGACATGTAACCGATTTTTAATTAATATCACTTAAGAACTCCTGGTTAAATTTTGAACCCCGAAATGTAATAATCTATGCTTTGATAACTGTCCGGTACTGTATGTAGACATTTTTCGGACCCAAGTTTCAAAAACCTAAACAAATTATTTGTTGATACGAAGGATATAAAAAAGGACCACTACTTTCAGGACAGTTATTTAATGAATTGTTTATGAGAAATATATTTACCCCCTAAATTTCATTTTACTCATTTTATTAAATGGGCAGGAAAATCATCAACCGTTTCGCAGCCAAGCTGCTCCATTACCTGCTGCAATTGCACTTTTAAAATAGCAATGGTATGTTCACCGCCCTGCTTGCCCAAAGCACCTACGCCATACATAAACGGCCTGCCCATAAAAGTAAAACAGGCGCCGGATGCCAGGCACCTTGCAATATCCGGGCCCGAACGGAGGCCGCTATCAATCATCACTTTTATTTTATGGCCGTATTTATCTGCTAACTTTTTCAATGACTTTATAGAAGATTCGCCTGCGTCAATCTGCCTGCCGCCATGATTGGAAACAATAATACCATCTACACCCAATTCAATTGCTTTTTGAGTATCTTCTTCATTTACTATTCCTTTTAATACCAATGCGCCTTTCCACATTTCCCGGATGGGTTTTATTTTTTCCACATCAATCCTTCCTGTAAACGTTTGGTTCATAAACTCACCAAGTTTGCTCATGTTTAAACCTTTTGGCATATATGGTTTTAAAGTTGCAAAGCCAGGTATGCCTGCTTTCAATGTTTCAATTCCCCACCATGGTTTTCCCATTACCTGCACAATATTTCTTACAGACATTTTTGGCGGCATTGCCAAACCATTTCTTATATCCCGTGGACGAAAACCAAATGATGGAACATCTACTAACACTACCAGCACCGGGCATTGTACTGCTGCTAATCTTCTTATTATATCATCCCTTAATTCATTTTTTGTAGGATGATATAATTGAAACCATGCTCTTCCTTCAGATAATTCAGCAATGCGTTCGATACTGCTGGTAGATACAGTACTTAATATGTAAGGGATATTATTTTTCAATGCTGCATTAGCAAGTATCTCCGGCGAGTTTGGCCATATCAATCCCTGTAAACCTATAGGTGCAATACCAAATGGTGCATCATATTTATGGCCAAATAAATTTACACTCATATCAAGGCCACTAAATTTTTTCAAATAATCCGGCATCAGTTGCACTTGCTGCAAATCAGCTTTATTTCTTGCTAAATTTATATCTTCATTACAACCCCCTTCGAGATAATCAAAAGCAAATTTTGGTATCCGTTTCTTTGCTTTCTTTTTCAAATCCAGTACTGATGGATATTGAGGATTGTAATTGAGTATTATTTTTTTCTTTTCCATTTATCAATTGTTACACAAAATAAGATTGTATAAAAAAAATTAATTACCAGGTTCTGTTTGTAAGAAAAGTTCAGATAGCTGGTGGCGCTTTAATGCAAGCATAGCTCCCATAGCAGAGCCAAGCGGCATGGATGAAGACAGGATTTCAAAGCTGGTTAATTTTTCAGAGAGGATTTTTAGAAAAAGGTTGTTGTCAACAAAGCCGCCATCAATAAATATTTTTTTAACAGCAGTGCCATTTATTACCAACCGTATTTTTTCAACCTGTAACTGAACTAATTCTTTCATTAAATGATGATAAGCTTCTTCAAAACTGTCGAACCAGCTTAAATCCATATTGGCCATTTTTGCAATTTCATTATCAGAATGCTCAATACTTGTCCAGTTAAATAAAGGAGAAGAAGTATTCTTTGCTTTTTGATATAATGCTTTATCAAAAACAACATTTTTATGATAGGTATTATCCACATCAAAATGAAGTGAAAGTTTGTTTATCCAATTATTGTACTCTTTACCCATGAACAATCTTGAAGCTTTTACTTTCCGTCCATCGGGTTGCATATAACATAAACAATCTTGTTTTAATTCATCTTTTGTTAACGCTGTATCATTAAACGGATTTAAGCAAATATTCCATGTACCAGTAGATAATAAAATGAAAGGCTCCTTACTGCCGGAAATATAAGTTAGTAAAGCAGCAGAACTGTCGTGTATTCCCATACCAATCTCTGTGCTTTTACCCGGCATTAAAAAAGTTTTAACAGAGCAGATGGGAGGAAGCAATTCAACTAAACCTTCCTGGTACATCCAATCATGAAAATCGTTGTGCTGAAAATCCCACATACCTGTATGGCAGCCAATGCCTGTGTACTCACTTACTAAAATACTACTGAATAAAAAAGAAAGATATTGCGGCAGAAATACAGAGTATTTTATTTTAGAAAACAAATTCGGCTTATCGTACTTCAACCAGTATAGTTGTAACCCGGTATTGAGCATTCCCAAAAAGGGCGAAGCGGTTTCTTCGGCCCAACTGCCTGCCCCATCATGAGCGAATTTAAATTTACTAATAATATATGGAGGGATTGCTTTTGTATAATTATATAAAGGTGTAACCGGTTTGTATTCTTCGTTAAGATGAACCATGGTAGCTCCGTAAGCAGAAAAATTAAGGGCAATTAGTTCATACTTTCCATTCTCAATAATTGCCTGGTAAGTTTTAAATACCCATTGCTCTATTAACTGCAAATCATCTGAAGGATAACCATCATCATCTTTTATTTCATCAAAACGAATGTACTCCTGCTGTACTTCATTCAGGTTCTCATCGAATAAAAAGAATTTTTTATTCGTTTTTCCAATGTCGAATATGGCTGTAACTTTTATTTTCATATCCTGAACTTCTATAATCCTGTTGAAATAATTTTTGTCCCTCTTTCAGCAATCAATTGCTCCCTTATTTTTAATGAACGGAATAATTGTAATGGCTGCAATGCACCGCCCGCTGTTACTCTTGCTTCTGCCACCAGTGGTCTTACATCGGTTCTGTAAGCAGCCTGCAACACTTCCTGTGCCCTTGCGGAATCGTTTGTATCTTGTGCTTCAACCAATGCAGTTTTATCAACCATCAATGCCTGTGCATAAGCAATCATGATGGCTTCTACTGATTGCAGTAAATCTTCCAGCGGGTCTTTTACATTGTGGCTTGCATCAATCATCCATGCTAAATCTGTAGCATGATTCATTCCTTTAGCATCCATACCTTCCACCAGTTCATTAAAAATTAAAAACAATTGGTATGGGTTGATGCTGCCAACGGTTAAATCATCATCCCCATATTTACTGTCGTTAAAATGAAAGCCTGCCAGTTTGTTTTCCATCATCAGCAAAGAAACAATTTGTTCAATATTGGCGTTGGGTAAATGATGACCAAGGTCTACCAGTGTGTATGCTTTATTTCCAAGTTTACTTGTATGTAATAAAGATTGCCCCCAATCTGCAACGGTTGTTGAATAGAAATTGGGTTCATATGCCTTGTATTCCAGGAAAATTTTCCAGTCTCCGGGTAATGCTGCATATATCTCCTGCAAACTTTCGAGTGTATTCTGAAATGCTTTACGAAAATTCAATTGTCCCGGAAAACAGGAACCGTCAGCCAACCAAACTGTTAAGGCTTTTGAACCTAATGCAACTCCATTCTTAATTACTTCAATATTATGTTCAATTGCTTGTCGTCTTACAGACTTATTTATGTGTTGCAACGAACCAAATTTATAACTATACTGCTGACCCGGCTGATCCTGAAAAGTATTGGAATTAACCGCATCAAATTTTAACCCGTGTTGTGCAGCAAGTGCTTTGATGGCATTTGTATCTTTTGGAATATCCCAGGGTATATGCAATGAGATAGCGCCACTTGACTGATTGAGTGCATGTAGTAAACCAACATCCTGAATTTTTTGCTCTAAGTTAGCCGGCTCACCTCCTCCGCTAAAGCGGCCAAACCTGGTGCCACCTGTACCCAATGCCCAGCTTGGAATGGCCACCTGGAAGTCAATTAATTTTTTAAGCACTTCATCAATATTGCTGACTGAACCTGAAACAAATTCATAATTACGTTTATGTTCAGCAGAATAACTTTGATTCCGTTCTTCAATGAATGCTTTGTTCAAAATCATTTTCTATAATTTTTATTTAATGCCAGTTTGAATTTACGGTAAATAAATTACATAATTTAAAAGAATGGAAACAGGAGAATTATCTTCACTATCTTCCATGATGTCTTTCATATAAGCCCACCATTTTTTCATTACAGGATTTGCTGGTAAATCAGTTAATGCAACCCAGTATTTGTTTTCATCACACCAAACGATGCGTTTGTTGTTTCATACTAATAAGATTGCGTATTCACTTATGTATGTTGCTTATACTAAAGCTTCCAGGTTAGGCCATAAAGATTCATGACTCTTATTATATTCTTCTTTAAAACTTTAAAAATTGCATTTTAAAAGCAATACGCTTAACCATTGATTTTGCTGATTGATCAGCATCAGTTAGACTTCCAGCTTTAAAATTTTCGATTATAAATATATTTGATCGTTAAAATAAAATAAAAAGGTTGACAGATTAGAAAATCATCAACCTTTCTGATTGCTGCTTATAATGATCAAAAAAAAACTCAAGCATCATACCTCTTTCCCTTCTCCGATAGAGAAGGGACGGTGCTTCATACCTTTAATAAGCTTTTTATCTTCCATATCATCATCAAAACTTTACTAAACAGCAACTCATCCTTTCCACTGCTTATTAAGTGCTTTCAATTTTAAAAGTCTTTCAAAGTCCCCTTCTGGGGATTTAGGGGGGCTTTACCTCACAAATGCCATTGCCACACCACCATCCACATTCAAAATATTTCCGGTAGATTTATTTAATAAACCGCCTACAAATGCGAAACAGGCATTAGCAATATCTTCGGTACTTATAACTTGGTTTAATAAAGAACGGCTGGCATAATAAGATGGCAATTCTTCTACACTAATACCGTAAGCCTGTGCCCTGCCTTCGGCCCAACCTTCATTCCAGATATTACTACCGGAAATTACCGCATCAGGATTGACTACATTTACACGAATACCATCTTCCCCCAATTCAGCAGCATTTAAACGACTCAGGTGCAATTGAGCCGCTTTTGCAGAACCATACCCTGCATTATTGGGACCGCTCACTAAAGCATTTTTACTTACTATATTAATAACATCGCCGCTCTTTCCCTGTTTCCGCATTACAGCAACAGCTGCCTGTGTTACAAGGAATTGTCCTTTCACTAAAACATCATACAGCAAATCCCAGTCCTTTTCAGTATGCTCTTCGAATGGTTTTGAAATCGAAAGACCTGCATTATTCACTATTATATCCACTCCGCCAAATGCTAAAGTAGCCGCATCCAAAGCTTTTCTTATCGTTTCGGCATTGGTAACATCCAATATTTCAGAAACAAAAACATCTTTTCCATATTGGAGTTTAAATTCTTCACTTGTTGCTTTCAAACGCACCTCATCTTTATCATTAATAAGAATACAGGCACCTTCATCTGCAAACTTTTTAGCAATAGCTTTCCCAATACCCCCTGCACTACCGGTAATAAGAGCAATTTTTCCCGATAATGCTTTTGGCTTTGGCATTCTTTGCAGCTTTGCTTCCTCCAATAACCAATACTCTATATTAAAGGCTTCCTGTTTTGGTAATGATGTGTATAATGAAATTGCTTCTGCACCTTTCATTACATTGATTGCATTAATATAGAATTCTGCTGCTACTCTGGCTGTTTGTTTGTTTTTTGCAAAAGCGAACATCCCAATGCCGGGATAAAGAATAACAACAGGATTAGCATCACGCATTGCCGGACTATTGGGATGTTTGCAGGAAGTATAATATTCTGCATATATTTTTCTATATGCCTCAAATGCCGGTTTAAGTTTTTCCCGTACAGAAGCTGCATCTTTTAAATCTTCGTTTGCTGATAAAGGAAGAACCAAAGGAGTGATCTTGGTTCGAAGGAAATGATCAGGACAACTTGTACCCATGTGAGCTAATTTATCCAGATCATTAGAATTGATATATTCTAATACACGTTCATCATCGGTAAAATGGCCAATCATACTCATATTAGAAGAACAAAGCCCCCTTAAAAAAGGAGCCAGCATAACCGCCTGCTGTAATCGTTGTTCCGCTGGTAAGGATTGAATTTTATTTCCCCCAAAAACCGGTTTGTTTTTACCAATATTATCCTGCAAGTAGTCGGCGCACCGTTCTATTACTTCTAATGTATTGATGTAACTCTCATAAGCCGTATGGCCCCAGGTAAATAAACCATGAGACCCTAAGATGATTCCGTGGATACCCGGATTTTCATCTATACATTTTTTAAGTTGCAAGCCCAGATCAAAACCTGGTCTTTGCCATTTTACCCAGCCAACAGTACCATTAAATAATTCTTTCGTTATACGTTCACCATCTTTTGCAGCAGCAATTGCTATGGCTGCATCCGGGTGCAAATGATCTATATGTTTAAAAGGAAGAAAACCATGTAATGGAGTATCAATTGATGGAGCTTTTGAATCCAGGTCATAGATGCAATGATTGAATAGCTCCACCATTTCATCTTCATACTCAATACCACGGTATACATTTTTTAAAGAACGTAAGCGATCGACATACAAAGCAGCCAGGCCATTTTTTTTCAACGTTCCAAGATCACCACCTGATCCTTTCACCCACATTACTTCTGTTTCTTCCCCGGTCAAAGGATCTTTCGCCATTGCTTTGCAGGATGTATTGCCCCCGCCATAATTGGTCAACCGGAGATCAGCACCTAATAAATTTGAGCGATAGATCAGCAAGGCCACTTCATCACCATTGAAAGATGCTGCTGTTGAATCATCCCATAAGTAGCTTACATGACTGAAATTTTTTGTAGCAACACTTGCCGAATCGCTTTTCAAATCTGTTTCCTTTATCATATACTTTTAAATTATAATCAATTTCCATTAACTTATGAAAAATTATTTTTTCAGTTTTTATACCTAATCAATAATTACAACGATATCCTTATCACCTATAAAAATTGACCGTATTTATTAACTTACAGAATGGCCAAATTAAAAGTGAACCATGCCTTCATTTATACTTACTGTCCAAGCCAAAATTTTAAAAACTATTTAATTATTTCATTCCAGTTTATTTCATCATTATGAGAATGTGTAAAGCCAATAGCCCGTTCTGCATCAATTGTTTCTGCATCTCTAAAAGCCATTACGTAAGTTTTGCGCCATTCATTGGTAGTATTTCCGCCGGAACCATGTACAATTTTTTCATCATGAATAGTAATGCTTCCCCTTGTGACAGGAAGGTATAAAATCTCATCAGCTTCTTTCATTTCTATCACCAGAGTGTGGCTTTCATCCCTACTTATTTCATTATCGCCATCAGCATTGCTGTATTTTTTTGGGGAATGTTTTCTTAAACTGTTCTCCTTATTGCTTCCGGGAACTACCTGAAGGCAACCATTGTCAACAGTTGCATCATTTAATGCAAGCGAAAATGTTGCAGTCCAGGTATTGTCTGTTTTAGGCCAGTAGCCTAAATCCTGATGCATGGAGAACTCGGCACCAGCCTTGTTAGGTTTCTTTCCTAAAAACTGTTCATAGTCCATTGCAGCACTACCTTCGTACAGCTGATTGACTATATTTTGTGCAATTAAAAAAAATGTATTATTCATCAGCTCCGGGCAGTATTTGCTGGGTAACATAGCATTTACCAGTTTAAAATCTTCTATTGGCGTGCCATAAGGTTGGCTCATATCGCAAAAATCTTTTTTCATTTCTGCTGCTTTACTACCCGAAACTAAGGCATCAAAATAGGGTTCAATTGTTTGTAGTTCCGCTTCAGTTAATACGTCAGTTAAAATTAGATACCCCTTTTCGCCATACTGTGTCACTTCTTCAGGTGTTACAAAGTAATTGTTACCTTGCCTGCGGTGATGGCCTGATGATGGTTGACTAGCTTTTGTCATTGTTGTATTTTTTGTTTTTATAAATATTAATGAATAATCCTTCAAAACATATTTTAGAATATGGAAGAGTTTATTTTAAAAATTATCTTTAAAAACGATTTCTTCGTTTGATATTTAATAAACTAACTCGTATAAAAATCGAGATTTGTGCTACTTTCATTTCAATAATTATTTGATCGAATTACCATATCCTACCAGTAATACAGAAAGAATAATGGTAATGATACCGACAATCACTGTTGTTTTTGTTTTTTTGCTTACCCCTTTCCATTCTTTTAATACGAGACCCCACATATTAGCTACAAGGATTATAAAAGCCATATGCAGAATCCATGAACTGGGCCCATTTCCAAGTTTACTTTCACCCATACCATAGAAAAAAAACTGGAGAAACCAGGTAGTTCCTGCCAATGCGGCAAACAGATAATTGGACCTTAAAGGAGTCTTTTTGTTGGTATAATCACCGAAAGTTTTATTCCGGGCATTCAGGATCATGCACCAGATAAAATTGGTAGTAAGCCCTCCCCATAATAACACAACATAGATCACATTATTGCGGAATAAAAACTCGCCTTCACCGGGGTGGGCAGTTGTCCATACTTCATTCGCCACCATGGCCATAGGTTTACCGGATTCAAGACCAAAATTGAAGCAGGCACTTAATACACCCGATACAATGGAAACAAAGAGACCCAAACCAAATTTGTATTCAGTTTTCATTTTCAAGCCGTGTAAATCATTCATAGTACCAGCACTTAATTGTCTTTCTTTCATCATTCCGGCTTTTCCGCAAAAAATAATACCAATAATACATACAATTAATCCTGCTAAAACAATTAACCCCCAGCTGGAACCAATCAGCATGCTGAATGTGTCTTTACCTTCTTTAGGAAATACATCATAATAAACTGATGGTATCAGCGAGCCAAACACCATGCACAAACCCAGGATAATACTGCTGCCGAGTGAAATACCAAGATAACGAACACCCAAGCCATACGTTAACCCGCCAATGCCCCAAAGCAAACCAAATAAATAAGTGATCCATAGTGTGGCAGTATCAGTTTGTTTTATAATATCAATAAAACCCGGAATGGTTAGGTATGCCGCAAGTGGGGGAACAATAAGCCAGGAAAATAGTCCCCCTATGATCCAATAACTTTCCCAAGACCAGCCCTTTACTTTTTTAAAAGGAATATAAAAACTGCCGGAGGCAAAACCACCGATAAAATGATAGATAATCCCAAAAATTACCTGCATATAATGTTTACTGAATTATAAGTTAAATACAGCCTGCTGTAAAAGTAATCATCAGTTTAAATGTATCTGTTATGGACTGTCATGATTCTAAATTGACAAAGAGATATTTTTACTATCTTCAAAATCCGAGAGCCTTTTATCGTATGAGTTGTTATTCAACTTTAACTCTTTATTAATTTCACATAAAGGTTTAAAGCGCTTTATAAATATCCAAAGCGGTTTGAAACATGAAGGTCAATAACATGAAGATCAATAATATATACAAGATAATCACGGTAGATGAACTTTCCGCTACCCCCAAATATATGCAACTAGCGAATTCAATTATAAAAGGAATAGATGAAGGTAACCTTGAAAAAGATGAAATGCTACCATCCATTAATGAATTGAGTTATGAATTTGACATTGCTAGAGACACCGCTGAACGGGCATATAAGCACCTGAAAAAGTTGGGTATATTAGGCTCGGTTCCGGGTAAAGGATACTTTATTCTGAATACAGATATAAAGAAACAACTGAAAATATTTTTACTATTTAACAAACTGAGTTTTCACAAAAAACTTATCTACGATTCTTTTGTTGAATCACTTGGCAATGACGTTTCAATAGACTTTTACATTTACAATAATGATTTCCTGTTATTTAAAAAACTGCTTACACAAAGAAAAGAAGATTATAATTATCTGGTGATTATTCCGCATTTTGTGGAAGGTGGGGAAAAGGCATATGATATCATTAATTCATTACCCAAAGACAAATTAATTTTACTGGATAAAAAAATCCCTAATATCACAGAAGAATTTGGCAGTGTTTATGAAAATTTTGAAAAAGATATTTTCGGTGCCCTGGAAAAAGCCAAACCACAGCTCAGTAAATATCACACTATTAAAATCTTATTCCCTGAATACTCCTATTACCCTTTAGAAATATTAAAAGGGTTTAAGCATTTTTGCCAGGAATATGCATTTCATAGCAAAGTTGTTTATGATATAAATGTTGAACCTCTTAAAAAAGGGGAAGTTTACATTAATTTAATGGAAGCAGACCTGGTAACCCTGATTGAAAAAATTATTTCCAGTAAACTAAAAATTGGTAAAGATATTGGTGTTATATCCTATAATGATACACCGCTTAAAAAAATTATCCTTTCCGGCATCACTACTATTTCTACCGACTTTCAAATGATGGGAAAATTAACTGCTAAACTCATCCTTGAAAAATCGAAGGCCCAAATTGAAGTCCCCTTTTATCTTACCCTTAGATCTTCATTGTAAGTTACATAATAAAATTTCCTGACTTTTGCCCGCACTGATCCTCTGTTAAACATAGACTTCGGAGTAACATAACCCAAGAATTATCTTTCTGAAAATTACTTCAATAAAGATTATAATTAATCAGATAATCATAACAGTTCATAACAGTTCAGCAAGGCTCAATTAGTAGTTTTAAATTTTTATTTATAACATTATTACACGCAATAGTCTTAGCTTATTCTAAAGTTGGAAGAAAAAATATTTCTCTTAATCCGTGAAAAGAATCCTGAATAAATACAGCCGAATTATTACCGAAGATATAAGCCAGCCCTCTTCTAGAGCAATGCTTCATGGAATAGGGCTTACCCGTGAAGATTTAAAAAAGCCACAGGCAGGAATTGCAAGTGCCGGTTACGAAGGGAACCCCTGCAACATGCATTTAAACGAACTTGCAAAAACGGTAAAGGAAGGAGTACAAAATGCCGGTTTGATTGGATTGATATTTAATACCATTGGTGTAAGCGATGCCCTTTCCATGGGAACAACAGGTATGCGCTATTCCCTTCCTTCACGAGATTTAATTGCTGATTCTATTGAAACAGTAGTAAGTGCACAATGGTATGATGCAGTAATCCCAATAATGGGTTGCGATAAAAACATGCCGGGAG
>Ga0335394_10008142_pt1 | contig 11830 bp, 15 predicted proteins | sample MAT03_FD_205741 | JGI IMG/M metagenome (GOLD analysis project Ga0335394, IMG submission 205741) | Freshwater microbial communities from Lake Fryxell liftoff mats and glacier meltwater in Antarctica - MAT-03 (spades assembly) (version 2) ... | reverse complement strand
GCTTTCTGCGGCACGGTTGTGCGCTGCTTGGGCTTGCCTGCCGGTTCGCCCTCGTCGGTGCTTTGACGGCCACCGGAGAGACGTTGATCGCCGGTCGCCATCCAGTCATCTCGCATCCGCTTAATGATGGCGATTGTCGAACTGCGCAGCACCGTCTCATAGGTAGATTGGTCGAATTTGTCACCGTGGGCGCGTACACCTTCCTCAAGTGCAGCGGCGACAAGATCAGCACGATAGGCACGCCCATCAGCGGCCAGCGGTTCAAGCTCGATGAGTTTGGCACTGGCATCGGCCAGCTTTGGTTCAAGCGCGCGCAGGCGACTGAGTTCGGCACCTTCGGTTTGTAGTGCCGTGACAATATCCGCTGAAGCGTCAAGCCCGCGCACCTCGCGAATTTGGTTAATTACTTGTTCAAAATCCATTGTTTTGTCTTTCTGCTGGCTTACAGCAAACTGACGCCTAGTCGGTAGTTTTACCCGATAGCGCTCTTCGATCATGCGTACAGCGTCGGGTTTCATGCGCCCTTCGGCTGCTTCGCGCTCTGCTTTGATTACTTCTGCTCTAGGTGTAGCGCCGTCGAACACGCTACTAACTTCGGAAAGGCGCGCATTATGCACGGCGTAGGTTGCAAGTTTTGCGCTGATAAGATTGCCTTCTTTGACCTCGTAGCGCAGGCCCGGGACGTGTACGCAATCCCAATCCCAGATGCTGCGGTTGCACAAATCACAAGTTTGCTCACCGCCGTGAAAACCAACTGAGGTATCTTTGAGTATGCCACTACGCAAGCCGCCAATCAGGTCGTCTGTCGTAATGTCGTTGAGGCGCAGCCCGGGAATGGTGTAGAAGCTAGCCACAACGCGTGTGCGTGGCGGATCTTGTGTGTCTTGCAGCGTGGCCTCAAACGACCGGCCAAATGGCAGTTCGTGATGCTTATGCCCAGGCAGGAAAGACACCCCGGCACGGGCATCATCGCGGAAATTGGACAGGGTACTCAGCGCCATGTGTGACGAATAGGCGTCGATCAGGTCCGATGAGATTTCGGCGTCCCAAAAGAATGGCGTTTTTTCCTCAAGGATTGCCGGATCTAACGCGTGGCGCTCTTTGATGATTGCCAGCAAATCAATCTGCCGTTGTTCGGATGGACGCAGGATACGCGCTGGAATTGTGAAGGTTAAGCCGGCTACGTCTAGTTCGCTCATGTGTTTATTTTTCAGAAACAAGAAAGAGACTTATTTAGTTATATTGGCGAGCTTGGGCATTGAACCCAACTACACCCCTAGGAGGCCGCGCCCCTTGCGCGCCGCTCGCCAATATAATTATAGAGAAACCAATATACTTATTCTATCCCTAAAAGTCATTACTTTTAGGGATGGCCTGACTTCATCTGCATTGCAGCGCTCACGGCTAATTCAAACGCCGACGCCGCGCCGGTTTTCTCTCTGATGTTGCGGACATGGCTATAGACGGTATGGCGGCTGATAATCAACTGCCGCGCTATGATGATCTGACTTTTACCCTGAGCCAACAGGGTGACAACCTCTGTCTCTCGATCTGTTAAAAGTGACATGTCCACCTCTCCGCTATCCTTACAATGGCTTCGCTTGCCGGCAATCCACAACATGCGTCTGGCGTGCGTCTCGCTCTCTGGGCAAGGCAGATTCAATAATCTCTAGGCGTTCGCTCATGGCATTAATCACATCCACCATAGCATTGTGCAATGCTCGCATTTCCTCGCCAGATATTGCATGATCAACATATTTCAGCTTTATCATCGTCAAGCTCCTATCCATATCGTGTTGGGAATTATCCAGTCAGTTAGATCGGGCCGGTAGGTGCATCGGCAATTCACATGGATGGGTATCTGCAAATAAGACGGGACATCATTGACCACCATCCGTTCGCCGTGAAGCGGCGCGCACAGTTTGCAAACGGCCCGATCTTCGCGTGTTACGAAAAACTGATACGACACGCTGTTCCGCCAAAACGCCTCGCCAATCATGTTAGAAACGCGCCGCGTTGTTTCCGTGATAGCAATCATTCCACTGCGCACAAATGACCAGCCACGAATCAGCACACCCACCACGTTAGATACGCCATCGGCTAGGCTCCTAGTTAGGCCGGTGTTCGCCTGAATGATACCCGTCACCAGATCATCGATGGTTGTGTCGATCAGACTCAGTTCGGTGCCTTGCTTTGTCATCATGGCGGCGTGTTCGTCTAACTCATCCAGATAACCAGGATTTGTCAGGCGAAACATACCGGCAATGCCTAGATCAGACAAAGCAATGCTACCCCCTAGATTGGCGGCTCTACGTCCGTAGCGGCGCAGTACCTCACGTATCGGCTGTGTAGCGGCTGCCTCTTTGTATCGACGTTTCAGCCATGTACGCAGCTTGCCCGCCGTATCGGGAACTTGTGCGAATCCGTTGCGGAATGGATACCAATATAGATCACGTAACGCTGGCTCTAACTCGGCTTGCCATTGATCGCCAAGTGCGATCTCTTCTGGCAAGACTTGCTCACGCAACGACAGCAGCCCGTCATAGGCACGTAGCATCTTGCGCAAACCCGATTCAAGCTGCGCATCAATCGGGTTTGTGATAGCCATCTGTCCGCACAACTCCCAGCGCTTCCGCTACTTCGGCACGACCTACACGTAATTCTGCCAGGAACGCTTCAGCGCTGCGTACAACCTCCATACCCTCACCATCTCCCTGCTGAATTTCCAGCGGCGCTGGTGCTTGCATCGTCGGCGCTTCTTCCACGGCTGGGCTTCCGGTGATTGCAATCGATGCCTCGTCTTGCGTGATCCAGCCCTGATTGCGCTTCTCGCGTTCGTTGTTGATTTGCATGGTTTCAGTTTGCGCATCACGCAGCATTTCTGCGGCACGCAATTCGGCAAACACAAAGCTAACTTTCGCCTGGATGCCCTGCGCTTCTAGTGCCAACGTGAATAGGCGATTCAGCATGGTTTCGGCATAATGTTGGATCGACTTTATGCCAGTGACGAATATCTCGTACTGGCGCGTGCTTTGTACATCGCCGGTTGACTCAGTGATGCCTAGTAACAGGGGCATCGTTTTTGATGCCCGTGCCGACATTCTTTCTAATGCCGTGATAATGCTGTCGATACCGGCCAAGCTGCTGGAATCCACTGCGCCAACAGGCCGGTTTACGTTGACATTGCTGGTATGGATGTATGCATCGTCGGGCTGCAACTGTGCGTAGGCACTGCTTACCTGATCAACCAAGTCGCCAACCAATGCGTTAAACGATTCGGGGTTCTGCGCTAGATGTGGCGCTGATGCCAGCAACTTGTCAACGTCGATACTCAAATCGATCCTCGGATAGCCTTGCTGTTGAATCACCCGCTTCAAGTCGTGCATGACGCCAAGCAGAAACAGCGACGTAAATAATGTGGGGGCGGCCAGCGGTCTGCCGTACGGCGTGCTTGGCATCGGGTCAATCGGAATGTAGCGGAATGTCGGAATGTCTAGCGGCTTGAACTCATACGCCTGCCATTGCCCGGGTTGCCATTCGTCGCCGCTACCATCGGGGCTGCTGCGTCGCCGGAAGCGAATCGACGCCGGATCGGGTGTGGCTAAATCGAGTGGCATCCGACCGCGCTTGTCCAACACGAGTTCTGCACACAATGCGCCACGCATAAATGCGCCGGTAAAAATGCGCCCGATTACGACATCGAGCGTGCCGTATCTATCGTTAAGGCGATTGACAAATTCATCAGTTGCCGCCTGCCCGCGCTTGTCTGGCGTGTCGCTGCCCAGCCGCGTGACTTTCACCTCAAAGCCAGGATTGCACATGCGCAGAAAATCATAGTGCGCGCGACTGACTTCCGGGGACAAATCCACCAACATTTCGAGTAACTTCGTTGGCGCAATGCTATCAAAATCTTTAGACGAAAAGTTAAGCAGGTGCCAATTGCTTTCGTAATTGTTCGGCGGCATCACCACCCAATTAGCGGCGGCGTAACTGTTCATATCATCCACCGAAGCGCGCCCGCTTGGTAATGCACGCATTGCTATCGGCGGCGCTGTACGTTTTGGTAGGAAGCGCCGGAAAAAATCATACCAGGCCATATGTTACCATCCTCTTGCTTTGCCTTGAACTAGTGGCATAACCGGAATAAAGAACAGGAATTCCGGTGCCGCACACAGTACGAATCCGTCACCATCGTCCGGCGATCTACCGTGCTTATCTTTGAATTGCTGCTTGTCGGTCAACTTTTTTACAGACTTTCCGCCCTTATTTACGAACTTATAGGCACGCTCAGTCAGATCCGATTCTAGCAATACGGGCGCATTGCGAATACACAGGCTTTTTAGTGTCTCGCCAGCGTGGGCATACATCTCGGTACCCAAATCATAGTAGCTCGCCTCATTCTTGGGCACGCCGTTGAAATGAACCTCATGCAATGCAATGGTGAATTTGTTGCGCAGGCCCATGTCGATCTTCAACGGGTCCAGAATGCCGGAAGCGTAGCCGCCGCCACCATCAGCGCGCACCTCAATGCGCTTGACGCCCAGGTTGCCCAGTCGTTCAAACAATAAGCGTAACTTGTCCAAATAGGCGTTCGTGTCTTGCCCCTGGATCGCCGCTTCCCGCCACAGTACGCCATTGTGCCGACAGTAGATCGTACCGAAGTCGGTGCCGTATCTAGCCACATCAATGCCGATATAGGCGACGGTTGGTTCATGTCCGACCGGCTGGCGCTGCGTGGCCGCTTCGTACCGGCCAACTGGCACGAATGTATTGTCGGTGATATTCGCCGGTGCAATGCCCAGTACACGAAACATGTATTCGGCGTCAGGCTGGTAGATTGTGCCAGGTTGCCAAGGTAGCTCAAAAGTGTGCCCGTCTTCGTTGTGGCTATCCACCTCGATGGTGTGTTCGGCCAACATACTCGTCACGTATTGACGACGCACCGCCCCGGGCACGACTTCCCGATCTGCCAACACGTTTGGATGATACAGACAGGAAATGCGGAAGCTCACCACGTCGTCGCGCGTCCGTTGCCGGTAAAATTTACTGGTGCGCGTGCGTGGATTCGCCAACATCAGCACAATGGCAATGCCACCCGATGTCATGGACTCAACCGCGTCATACACGAAGTCGGTAATTCCTTCCGCTTCATCCAAGATAAACATCAGGTACTTGCCATGCTGCCCCTGCACACGTTCGCTACCACTGCCATTATTGTTGTTCGTGGCGCGCCCCTTTGCGAAATGGTCGGGCCGGAATTTGAGTTCGGGAATCTCCATTACGCGCCCAGGTAAATCATGCGCCCGACGATCCGTTCTGATTTCCTTCCAAAGCAGATCGTTGATCTGCTCGGCGCTCGGCGCAAATGAATAGATAATAGCCGGTGCACATGTGTCGAAAAAATGCGAGAAGATGCCGGACGCTAATTTGGTTTTACCTATGGTGTGTCCGGCTTCAATCCGTATCCGATTCTGAATCGTCTGCCCGGGTTGCCAGTAGCGCAGTTGCTCGGCTGTCAATGTGCCTTGCTCATAGTCATAGCGCTCATGTAGTTGACGCAATGCCAGTTCATACGCCTGCACGACCTCAACTTGTCCGGGATTCGCAATGTCCCCGGCCCAAGGATGCCAGCCTAATTTCTCGATAATATAGCGCAGCGGATCGAAGCGGTATTGACCGAACATGGTGGCACCAGTTAGGCCGCGCCGCCTGCGCTCTTTTTCGACTCCAACCTTGAACTGCAATTCGTTCATTTCAACACCTGTTCAAGCGATTCGCCTGCATCCAATCGGTCAAGCTGCTCGTCGGTCAATGTGGACAATTCAACATTCAGATTGATCTGCCTGATCTTCATCTCTTCCGGCACTTTGCCAAAGGCAACCTCAACAAACTTCATTTGTAGCGCCGGGTTGCCACTGGTCGCCCACTTGCGCAGGATGGCCTCGGCTACGGTGTAAGGGTTGCCGTCTTTGCCGGGGATAACCTCATGGCTGATCTCTTGGGCCAGGGTGCGCAGCGCGTCGAATGTTACCGGCCTGCCTTTCCGATTTATGCGCTTGTCGCCTTTGGTGAATGGTTTGAGATTATCTTTCCCTGCCACTGATCCCCCACTGTATAACTATCGGCCTATTTCACTAACACCGGCTCGATGCCGGTATGGTCTGCGAATCGTTGAAGCGCTACCGCAACGTACGCGGGCGAAAGTTCCACGGCTCGACATTTGCGCCCAAGATTCTCGCAGGCGATGATCTCAGGAGCGGTGCCACCGAACGGAACATAGACAACACTGCCGGTTGGCGAGCTGCTCTTAATGGCACGCGCTATCATGTCGACAGGCTTGGGCGTTGCGTGCTCGTGTCTGTCTTCACCTCGCAAGCGATCAAATCGCCACACGTTCGTCATGTTGTCATGTGTGTTGTCGAAATAAGCGCGGGTTGCGTAAAACGCCTGTTTGAGGTCATCGTGTTCCCGTTTGAGGTCATCGTGTTCCCGTTTGAGATCGTCGTATTCCCGCTTGAATGCGTCGCCGTTTGCAGATGTTTGGAGCTTACGATAAGAAATCTCGGTCAAAAATCCCCATTGACTAATTGTGAACCAATGTTGCCACATATGCGCCTTGCCACCGTGCTGGCTTGCTTCTTTCATCGTCCAACCTAAGCGCTTTCGCTCACCGTCAAGATACGCCCGTATCGGCTCCCAACCCTCCCAATAGTTATCAGCGTTATTATTAAAGCCCTGTTCGCCTAGCATGAAGAATAAACAATTTTCTTCTGGGAAATAACTGCGTTGCTTCTCAGTACCAACACCAAAGCCGCCCCCGCCCTTATCCCATACAATCTCATTGCGGAACGTCAACCGTTCGCTGTCACGCAAGCCGCCGCAATACCATAGTCGCCACAAGTCCTCAGCGTTCCCCCAAATATAGGCGCTTGCGTTGTCCTCTAAATGTGGCCGGCAGTTGCGCCACCAAGCCATTTGAAAAGCATCGAGCTTTATGCCGTACAGGTTATCGTTGGCGATCCCTTCGTTTTCCTTGCCCATGCCATACGGCGGATCAGCATGACACAGGATCGCTTTCTCCCCACCCATCAGCCGTGCCACCGTCGCCGCGTCCGTGCAATCGCCACAAATTAGCCGGTGATCACCAAGCTGCCAAAGCTGGCCTAATGAAACATCCCACTTTGCGCGCAACTCCTCGGCTTTGTCTATCTGTGGCTCTGTATCGCTGCTTGCGTCTGCCTCTGGTTCCTCTATGCCCAACTCAAATGCGTCAAAGCCCCACGTCAACAGGTCATCTACCTCAAACTCGTTCGCCAGAATATCGAAATCAAAATCGCCGGTCGTGCCGCGATGGAGATACACTGTGAGCCGTTCGCGCTCCTTCTCAGACAGTGGGCGGCTTGCCACACGCACATCAACCTCATAGTCAAGGCCGTATGCACCGGCTAGCACAGACAATCGCTGGTGCCCGTTGTAGAGTTCGCCGTCATTCGGCCCAATCGCTAGCGTTTCCACCTGGCCGAAGTCTTGCACCGATTCGACTAAGCGTTCGGCTTGCTTGTTTTTGATAACGCGCGGATTGCGGGGCCACGGTTTGAGGTCGCGGAGTTTGCGCTTTTCGTTCGTCCAGGTGATTGGCTTACCCATCGGCAACACCCGCCATCTGTTCAATACTAAATCGAGCTTGTGCCCTACCCGTTAAGCCATTGCCCAACGTGCTGTTGTACGTCCAGCTAACGGTAATCACACGCTGTAGCGCGTTTCCGGCAATCGCTAAATCGTCGCCGGTCAGTGCGAAGACCACCGTTGCCGCGGGTGTCACCACTACGGCGGATCGATTGTTGATGACGGTGCCGCGCCGGTCTGTTAGCATCCAAGTTATGGTAAGCGGTGTAACGGCGGTGCCGTCTTCATCGGTAAACGGGCCAACTGTAACCTTGGCCGTGCCTTTTTCCGCTGGTGTGACACTGATGTCAATCATTGTTCGCAATCCTCAAATTCAATTAGCGCATTCGGCATGGACATAGACATAGGCGTAGATGGTGTTGTCATAGCGAACGTCACGCCTGGTATCGACATAGATACAGACGCAGACGGCACCGCCATGGCAAACGCTGCGCTAGGTAGCGACATGAGAATTGTGCCGATGCAAACCTTACCTATGGCAACGTCGCGGTACGGAAAGTAACCGAACGTCAGCACGGATAGCGCATTGCCTAACCAGCCGCGGCTAGCTATCCGCTTGAATCGGTTCATCAGCTTGCCACTCGCGTTGTATCGGTCAAGGTGTGCGTCACGTTGGTTACACCGGTTGGATCGTCGTACACAATGCTGGTTGGATTCTGCGCATCATTGGCAGTGGAATCGCCAACCGTTACCGACCATATATTCAGCATGGCCTCCTCGAATGTTTTGCCGGTCGCCACCGCGTGCGCCATGATTGCGGCCACGACTGCGGCGGCGCTCGGTTGGGCCGCCGTGATTGCCGTCTGTGCGTCAGTGACGTTTGTCGGCGTGGCGAACCCTGTTGCCGTTACCCATGCGCCCGCGCCATGTGTGCCACTCAGTTGCGTGTCAATCTGCGCGACGGTTGGCGGTGCTGTGGTCAAGCTACCACCCGTGATCGTGCGGATTGCATTCGACCAAATGTCTGCAATCAGTGTGCCGAAACTGGACAGCGTGCGCGTGCTGTACTCCCATATTTGTTGCGCAGTCGGCGCGGCTGGCGGGATCGTCGCCTCGGCGTAATCTGTGCCAGATATACCCCAAACGATATATCCGCCAGCGTCCGGTGCAACCGCGCCGTTGTCTTTGCGGTAGAAACCAGGCACGTTCGTTTCTACAACGCCGGTTGTGCTGAATACACTATAGACAGTTTCGTCCAAATTTAGGACGCGAAAGCCGATAGCTTTAGTCGTGTGAGGTGGCCCCAAATCAGCCGCTGCTGCTGTTGTTTGCGCCATTGGTTGCCTCTGCTACGATCATGCAGTCGGCCACATGGTTATGCCCGACAAAGTCACTAATATTCGACGGCTGGCCGCTACGAATGCCCACAGCGATGATGACGATTTTCAGCCCGTTGTCAGCTAGATATTTGGCAATGTGGGCACGATGCTGTTCGATGGTAAGTGGTACCTCTGGTTGTTCGGTCACGGCAGCACCTTGCGGAAAATGTCACGCCGGAATTGCCCCGGCTCGTTAATCCATGCCAGTAGTGCCTCAAAGCCGCCAATCAGTGTTGTCAAATCAGCGCCGTCAATATGTTTTAGTTCGCCCTCGAACGTCAGCACCTTATACTCCCCTGCGTGCGGGTGTTGCGCTACCAGCGCCTCTGCCTGTGTTAAAACCGATTCCAACGATACCGCCTGTGAGATAAGTTTGCTTGCTAGATTGCGCTGTTTTGATGTCTGGTCAACTGCCATAATTTCTCCTATGATTGTTTAACTAATCCTAGAGCCTGCAACGTTGTAATCACATCGTCAACCGTGCGCCCTGCTCCGGTCGCGAGCACCTGTCTGGCAATCGGCGTGACTATATCGTAGAAACTGAGTAGCGCCCCGCCGCTGTTAGCGCCCCACGTGATCGGCTTGTGTTCGGTTGACGTGTGGAACGCCGTCACGCTGCCACGGGTTGCTCGTGTTGCGTCCGTTTTGTCGGTGTACTGCCACAGAAGCCGCCCGACATTGCGTGCTGTGGTGCTTGACTGCATCCACACAGCCAAGCCGCCATCGGTGTTGACGGCGCTGGTTCCGTTAACCATCATAGCGATTGCACTGCCATTGTTGACAATATCGCCATCGTTCGGCGTTGTCGGCCATGTGCCGGAACGAATGCGCAGACTGGCCTTTGCGCTCGCCCCCGCTGGTACATCGAGAAAAGACGTAGGATTGCTTTGATTGATGCCGATGCCACCACCATCCAAAATCGTGAATCTCTCAACAACCGAAGTATCAAAAAACAACAGTCTGTTGTTGGGAGAGTCTGCTGGCCCTCGATTTTGGATGAACCAACCTTTGTCAACGCTGGCAACTCGGCTTATCAACCGCAACGAGGTCGAAGAGTTGGCCGCTCCTGATGTGAAAATAACAGTTGGATCACCATTCGGGTGCGACACGGTTAATCCGGCAACGCTAAATAACCCTGAGATTGTTAATTCTCCGGCAGCGCCAAATGTGTGGGTGGGTGACCCTGCACCGTTCATGAACAGGATATCGGTTCCAGTCGTGCGAATAAAGCGGGTTCCGCTCGTGTTTTTAATGGTAAAATTAGGAGAAAGCGTCCCCCCTGTGTTCTCAAACAACAGCCCGTTGCTAGGCCCACCTGTATCTGTGATGATACTAAACGCTGAGATGGTCGGAACGCCACCAACGGAAAACCTCCCATTCGTGCTATCGTAGTAGAAATCCTGAGTTGTACCATTCGCACGGTAAAACCCCAATGCGTTTGTGCTATTGGCGGATGGATAGATTTTTGATGCAATGATGCCATTCGTGAACGCCTGCGCTTGACTCGTTGCGCCGGTCGTTGCGCCGGCTGCTAGTAGGTATGCTGTATCCGCCTGCGTCGCCATCGTGCCCAAGCCCAGCGTACCTCGTGCTGCTGTAGCGTCGGTATCATCCACCAGCGTTGCACCATATGCGCTGATACCGTGCGCCGTGGTCAGCGCTTGGTGCGTGGTGAATGAAGATGCCAGCGTGTATTGACCGTGCGGATTCGCAGCAGCAACGTGCGCAGTAATCAGTCCAGCCGCCGTGCCTACGGCCTCAAACGCTGCGCTACTCAACCCGTCCAGCAAATCAGCGTCCAGACCGCTACCGCTGCCGTCTACAGTCAATAGTTTACTGAGGAGATCCGCTGCCGTGTAACCGCTTGCCAGCAGATATTGCGTGTGTGGATTTGACAAGCCCACGTGCGCGGTAATCAGCCCAGCGGCCACGCCAGCAGATTCAAGCGCCGCCATCTCGAATAAGCCGGTAGTATGGTTGTACGCAATGCCATAGCCATTGGTGCCCGCGCCTAGCGTTAGGTTGGCATCCTGTTGGTCTCTGATTCGTTTCGGGATAATACGGGCGACGGTCATTTTCTATCCTAGCCTCGGGTGTTTGCCGAACGTGACGCATTGACTAAGCGCCCCTTGAAAATATCAACCGCGCCTTCGATGATATTGCGGAGGGCACCGATGTTGATTTCGGGATGAGCCTTTTTCAGTTCATCCAGCACGTACTGCAATTTCCGACCGTTTGCCGTGTCCCATGTTTCACCTTCGCGCGGCTTAATCATTTCCTCAGCGTCGATGACGAGCTTCAGCGCCAACTCGAACAGGCTTGGTCGTGCTCCCCCATCGATATTTCGACCACGCCACCATGAGTAAACGGACAGACCGCCACTCAAAACAAGAAACACTAAGATTACAACCATTGACGTATCCATGCTATTCCCCTTCTATGCCATCTAGGTTTGCCGGGCGCTCTATGCGTCCAGTTATCATTAATACCAAATCGACTAGATTGCGCGCTCCGGTTTTGATATAAATATAATGTTGGTGTGACGCAATGCTCGCTAGTGGCACACCAAGATGCTGACCAATCTCCTTGCCAGTCACATGCCCAGCCAACATAGCACGCACAACCCGTTCTTCGGTTGGCGATAAACTCAACCCGTGCCCCTGGCCCGTTTCCATCAGCACACGGCGGTTAGGCTGGTCTTTGCGTTTCACGATCATGCGATGCACCTAGCCGACTTTCAGCGAAGACGTGTCAACCTTGATGAAAGCCTTTAGCGCCGCGATAGCTGTCGGCGTGCCCGTAACCGTCAGGCTGGATGTGTTGGG
>Ga0335394_10008138_pt1 | contig 11831 bp, 10 predicted proteins | sample MAT03_FD_205741 | JGI IMG/M metagenome (GOLD analysis project Ga0335394, IMG submission 205741) | Freshwater microbial communities from Lake Fryxell liftoff mats and glacier meltwater in Antarctica - MAT-03 (spades assembly) (version 2) ... | reverse complement strand
GGGCGTAGCAAATCAGCAACACGCCCATCACATCCTTGGCAACGGCCTCGGGTGCCCACTTGAGAAACAGCAGGCCGATGGGGATGCCGAAGAACGAGGCGAGGATCAGCCGCCAGGCCGCGCGCATATCCACCGAGCGATGATCCATCAGCAGCACCACCGCGCCCACGCTGAAACCGCACAGGCCGACGATGGGCGTGGCGGTCGCAAAGCCAATCAGCGGCGCCAGCAGCGGCATGGCCACCAGCGCACTGCCAAAGCCGATTGAGGATTGAATAAATGTGCCCAGAAAGATGATCGCCAGCACCAGCAGAATGAGGTGCAGCGGCATCAGCGCCCCAGGATAAATTTCTCGATGGCCACGGCCGCACCGTCTTCGTCGATGGTGGGCGCGATCCAGTTGGCGGCCGCCTGGGTGATGGGGTTGCCGTTGCCCATGGCCACGCCGAAGCCCGCCCACTGCACCAGGGTCAGGTCGTTGCCCTGATCGCCCACGGCCATCACATGCTCCTGTTGTAGGCCCAAGTGATTCGCCAACCATTTGAGGCCGCTGCCTTTGTCGGCCCCCAGCGGGTTCACCTCCACAAACAGGGCATGGCTTTGCACCGTGTTGGCGCGGGTGCCGACGTATTCTGTGATGGTGTGGAGCGCGATGGGCGTTTCCTCGGCCGGCAAAATGAACAGCACCTTGTCGGGTTCGCGGCCTTCCAGTGCCGCGCACAAGTCCGGCGCAACTCTGGGGCCGAGCGCAACCAGATCATAGAAATAGTCTGGGTAGCGCTTGTGGGTGATGAACACATCCTCGCCGCGATACACCACGGCGTGCCAGCTGGGATGGCGCTGCTCGAACTCAATCAGGCTGCAAGCCAGCTCGATGGACAATGTTTGCTCGAACAGGGTGGTCTCGGTGTTGAAGTCGTAGATGGTGCCGCCTTGATGGCAGATGGTCGGCGCGTTGGTGCCCAGTTGCAGCGCGAACTCGCGGGTGGACGACACACTGCGGCCGGTGGCGATGGACACTTTGACGCCCTGAGCCATGGCCGCCTGCACGGCCTGGACCACGCGCGGGGTGAAAAAGAAGCGCTCGTCTACGTGGTTCAAGGTGGTGCCGTCGAGGTCGAGTGCGAGAAGTTGGTAGGGTGGCATGGTGGGGAAGTATTTAGTAGTCAGTAAACAGTAGTCAGACGTAGGGGCGTGCGGCGCACGCCTGGTGAAACGCTCGCACAAAACACGGTGAGGGCAGAGCTTGTGTCTGAAGAATACAGCCAAACCAGCAACTCACGGCGTTGAGCTGTGTAGAATCTTGACGTAGTGTTCAGGCGGGGTTCTGTTTAAGGGGGAGCGATGTCTATGCAAATCAAACGACAACTGATCAATTTCGTGCGCGGCGCGTGCGCGGCCATGCTGATGGTGGGCGCGGCGGCTTGCGGTGGCGAATCGGCCGCAACAGCCGTGCCAACGCCAGCGCCGACGGTAGAACCCACCCAACTGGCCGAGCCGACGCTGGCACCTTTGCCGACTGCCGCGCCGACCGTCGTTCCCACACCGGCCGCAACCCTGACGCCGACTGTGGCGGTAGCCAGTTGCACCAATCGCGCGGCCACGGTGCGGGATGTGTCGGTGCCCGATGACACCGTGTTTAAGCCTGGAACTATTTTTACCAAAACCTGGCGCATCCAAAATTCCGGCACCTGCGCATGGGATGCCGGCTACAGCGTGGTCTTTTTTGTGGGCGACCGTTTGGATGGCGCCGGCACGCCCATTCCCGCCACTGCTCCAGGTCAGGATGCCGTGATCAACGTCAAGTTGACGGCTTCATTTGCCCCCGGCAAATTCAAGGGCTACTGGAAATTGCGCAGCCCCAGCGGCCAGGACTTTGGCACCGGTGCCGCGGCGGATGTTCCGTTCTGGGTGCAGATCACGGTGAAGCGGTAAATTACGCCAGCGCGCGCACGAAACCGCCTTCGGCCACGGCTTTCTGAAATGGCTCCTCTTCCAACTTCAACCCAAAACCGGGGGTGGCCGGCACCAGCACCTGGCCGTTTTGAATGCTATAGCCCGGCGCGTTCAAGCCCGGCGTCACTACCTCATCCCATTCCACCAGCGCAAAGTTGCGAATATCGGCGGCCAGATGGCACGACGCGTAGTTGCCATAGTGGGTGCCGTAGTGGTGCGGGGCCGAGCGCACATTCCACAAATCCAACTGCTCGCCCAGCGCCAGCCAGCGGGTGAAGCCATAGCTCCAGTAGTCGTATTGCACCACATTGATCAGGCCATCCTGCGCCCAACGCAATAGCTGAGTTGATGCTTCGCCTTCGCCATCGGCCACCAATGTGGTCAGCCCCTCGGCCTTCAACCAGGCCTGTAAATCGCGATAGAGCACGGCGTCTTCGTGAAAGGCCTCTTCGATCCAGAACAGATTGCACTCGGCGGTCTCTTTCAACACGCGTTTGGCCAGGTTCAAGGTGTAGCCGTTGTTGGCGTCGATCATGATTCTGGCATCCGGCCCCACGGCCGCCCGCACGGCTTTGATGACGGCGATATCGCGGCGGGTGCCCTCTTCCACCGGCATATGCCGCGCGCCACGGCCCACCTTGATCTTGAAGGCGCGGTGGCCCAGGGCCACGCCGGCCAGTGCTTCTTCGGCGATGAGCGCCGCGCCCTCATCATCGTTGCTCAGATGCAGATCGTCGATGTAGAGCGAGGTGTCGTAGCACGGGATGCGCAATGGCTCATTGACGACGTGGCCGGCGTTGGCTGCCGCCAGGGCATATACCGGTTTGCCTCTGCGCCGTGCGGCCATATCCCACAACGGGTAGTCAAAAACCAGCGCTTCATCGGCCACCCCGTGCGTGACTGAAAATACTTCATCGAAGCGGCGGCCGAGAAGCTTTGCGGCCTGATTTTCGCTGGGCCGGCAGATGCCGAAACCCGCGGAGCCATCATCGGTGGTGATGCGCGCAAGAGGCACCTGAACCGTGGGGCCATGATCACCAAGCCGGGCATTGCTGCCGGCTTTGCGAGGCCGCTGTCCTTCCAGCGTGCCCCATTCAATTGAAACAATCTTGGTGTTATCCATCAAGGCACAGGTCAAAAAGAAGAATGAAGAATTGAGAATTGAGAAATCGGAAGTTTGCAATCAGTCGTGAGTCTCCTGATTTCTCAATTCTCAATTCCCAATTCTCTTACCGTGTCAGCGTCACCTTGCGCAGGCCGCGCGGCTTTTCGGTGTCGAAGCCTTTGGCGCGGGTGAGATGGTAGGCGAAGAGTTGGGCCGGGACAATGCTGACGATGGGTGAGAGCCATTCCGGCAAACCCTCTGGCAACCGCAGTGCTTCATTGCCCAGGGCCAGTGCCTGTGGGTTGTCGGACAAGACCAGCACATGCGCGCCTTGTTCTTTCAAGCGTTGAATGACGGCGACAAGGTCGGGCAGCACTACGCCGCTGGGCGCAACGGCCAGCACGTGGAATCCTGGCTCGACAATGGCGATGGGGCCGTGTTGAAAATCAGCGGTCGAATACGGTTCGGCAAACACGTAGGCCAGCTCCTTGAGCTTGAGCGACCACTCCATGGCCACGGCATAGTTGTAGCCACGGCCCAGCACCACGCAATGATTCATCTCGCATAATTCCTGGGCGCGTTGTTCCACCTCGGCCTCCAACTGCAAGGCCTGTTCCACCGCATCGGGGATCTGCCACAACGCATTCAGGTGCGGCGCATCGGGGTCCATGGCCGCAGCCAGGGCGGCCACGGCCAGCAGCTCGGCGGTGAATGATTTGGTGGCTGCGACCGCCTTCTCGGCCCCGGCATTCACATCCAGGGTGTATTCGGCCGCGGCTGCCAGAGGCGAATTCACGTCATTGGTGATGGCCAGCGTCAGCGCGCCCTGCTTGCGTCCCTCGGCAATCACACTGACCACATCCGGCGACTGGCCGGACTGCGACACGCCGATGACGAGCGCATTCTGGAGCCTTGGCCAGCCGCCATAGCGCGTGAACAGCGAGGGTGCTGCGAACGCCACCGGCAAATGGTTGAGCGAGCCCCACACATATTGGCCGTAGACGCCGGCATGGTCGCTGGTGCCGCGCGCCGCCAGAAACACAAAATCCACTTTACGCGCCGCGATGGCTTGGGCAATATGTTTGGCCTGATCAAGCTGGGTGTTCAGCCAATTTCTCAAGACGGCCGGTTGTTCAAAAATTTCATCGCGAAGCGCCATGGGGCTTACTCTACTGTATCCCGTCAATTAATGGATAACACTGGTGGGCAGCAAGAATAGGCAGCAAGATCGTGCACGTGCACGTGACACGTGCACGATCTGGTTGCCTCAACGAGAATGTGACTATGAAGATCAAACAAATGGGCCGCACCGGCCTCAAAGTCAGCGAGATTTGCCTCGGCACCATGACCTTTGGCAATCAGGCCGACGAGCCCACGTCGTTCGCGATCATGGATGTGGCCGACGCGGCCGGGGTGAACTTCATCGACACCGCCGATGCGTATCCTTTGGGCGGCGACCTCGAACAAACCGGCAGCACCGAAACCATCATCGGCAACTGGTTGAAAGCGCGCAATAAGCGTGATCAAACTGTGCTGGCCACCAAGTGCCGCGGCCGCATGGGGCCGTTGCCCAACGATGAGGGTCTGAGTCGCCGGCACATCATCAAGGCCTGCGAGGACAGCTTGCGCCGGCTGCAAACCGATTACATCGACCTGTATCAATTTCACATGCCCGATGTGAACACGCCGCTGGAGGAGAGCCTGCGCGCGGCCGATGATCTGGTGCGGGCCGGCAAGGTGCGCTACATGGGTTGCTCGAACTACCCGGCCTGGCAGATGATGCAGGGCTTGTGGCTGAGCGACACATACAACCTGGCTCGCTTCGACTGCGACCAGCCGCGCTACAACATGCTGTTTCGCATGATCGAGGACGAGATCGTGCCGATGTGCCTGGCCAACGGCGTCGGCATCATCGCCTACAACCCCTTGGCCGGCGGCATGCTCACCGACCGCTATGTGAACGCCAATGCGCGCCAGACCAGCAGCGATATGCGCTTCGGCCTGAAAAATAGTGGCGAGCTGTATCGCAAGCGCTATTGGAACGAGGCCATCTTTGATGAGGTGGAACGGCTGCACGGATATTTCGCCGGCAAGGGCAAATCGCTGGCCCATGTGGCTCTGGCCTGGGTGTTGATGCGGCCCGGCATCACCAGTGCCATTCTGGGGGCCAGCAAACCCGAGCAGCTCACCGATAGCCTGGGCGGCGTTGATCTGGCGTTGGATGTAGATGATTTGGCCGCGTGCGAACAATCGTGGTTCAACCTGCCGCGTGAGCAAGACACTACCGTTGCACGGCGATGAGCACATCACTTGACCAGACGCTGGCTGCGATTGAAGCCGATGCCGAACGGCTCGGCTTCATCTATTCGTCCGACAACCTGACTGGCAACCTGCTGGCCGTGCTGGCGGCCAGCAAGCCGCGCGGCCGTTTGCTGGAGCTGGGCACGGGCCTGGGCCACGGCACCGCCTGGCTGCTCAGCGGCATGGATGCGCAATCGGTGCTGACCACCATCGACGCCAACATCCAAAACAGCGACACGGCCCAGACCCACATCGGCAACGACAAACGCGCCAGATTCGTGGTGCGCGATGCTGGCGCGTGGCTGGAAACCGCGCCAGCCAACGAGTTCGATCTGATCTTTGCCGACGCGCCTGAAGGCAAATATCTCCATCTGGAAGAGGCTTTGTGCGCCCTCAAACCCGGTGGTTTCTACGTGGTCGACGACATGCGCCGGCTACAGGATGGCACGGATGAGTATGCGGTGCCGGCGGCCGAGTTGGTGCGCAATCTGTCGGCGCGGCCCAACTTTGCCGTGGTTCAAATCGATTGGGCCACGGGCATTCTCGTGGCCGTTAAAACGAAATGAGCGGTCGGAGCGCCTGATGAAAGTTAGGTAACAAAACTGGTAAAGCGCGAAGCATCAACGAAAGTTTTTACATAGCAACGTCATTCCCGCGGAGGCGGGAATCCAGAACTCACAATTACGGTAGCGTCGGGGTTATGCCTGGATTCCCGCCTCCGCGGGAATGACATTGGAGGCTATAGCTTCCCTGTCTCTAAGGAAACAATGACACCCATGAAAAACAAACCCATCAGCATCGGCATCGTCGGCATGGGCCAGTTCGGCGTGCACTTTGTCGAGCTCTATCAGCGCCACCCCCTCGTGCAGCGCGTCGCCCTGTGCGACATCGACCCTAACAAGCTGGCGGCCGCAGCCAAAAAGTTCAGCGTCAGCGAAACCTATGCCAGCCTCGACGAGATTTGCAACAGCGACCTCGATGCGATTGCGATCATCACCCAGCCGTGGCTGCACGCGGCTCAGGCCATTCAGGTGATGCAGTCGGGCAAGCACGCGTATTCGGCGGTGCCCATCGTCTCGCCGGCCAGTGGCAATGGCGATGAAACCCTCGACTGGTGTGACCGGCTCATCGACACCGCCCGCCGCACCGGCCAGCGCTACATGATGGGCGAGACCACGTATTACCGGCCCGAGACGATCATGTGCCGCAAGCGCGCGGCCGAGTTTGGAAACTTTGTGTTCATGGAGTCGGAGTATTTGCACGACACGTGGTTGCCGGCTTGCAACCTGATTGATGTGCAAAAAGCGCGCACTGGTTTGAGCGAGGCTGAGATTTACGCTGCGGGTTTTGATGCGCCGATGCACTATCCGACGCATTCCACAGCCGCGCCCATCTCGATCATGCACGCGCATGCGGTGGATGTGGTCGCGTTCGGCTACTGCCATCCTGGCGACACGTTGTTTCGCGCCGACTCGCCCTTGCGCAACCCGTTTAGTCACGAAACGGCGTTGTTCACCATGAGCAACGGCGCGATTGCCCAAGTCACCGAATCGCGCCGGAATGGGCATGTGGGCCATGAAGGTGTGGTGCGGCTGATCGGGACTGAGGCCAGCTATGAGCGCGACACGACCGATGAATATCGCGGCCGCTGGATCACCAAAACGCAGTCGGCCTCCGTCGAGCCGCGCGACTACCGCGATCTGTTGCCACCACGCTTGGCCGAGGATTTGGGCGGCCACGGCGGCTCGCATGCCTACCTGGCCGATGAGTTTGTGAATGCGTGTGCTGAAGATCGCCAGCCCACGGTGAATGCGTGGGAAGCCGCGCGCTATGTGGCTGCCGGTGTGATGGCCCACAAATCGGCCCTCAAGAATGGCGAGCGCCTGCGCGTGCCAGATTGGGGTGATGCGCCTTAGAATGGTTGCTATAGACGTTCAGATAAGTAAATCAAAAGTCATCGCTCAAATGGCTTGTTTTTAGGCACCTGGGCGACGTTACGTTACAAATTCAAATCTGAAAATCTATAGCAACCAGCAACCAGCAACTAACTACCAGCAACCAACATGCTCTATACCAAACTCGGCAACACCGGCCTCAAGGTCAGCGAACTGTGCCTCGGCACCATGACGTTCTTGTGGACGTCGGACGAAAAAACCTCATTCGATGTGCTATCAGCCTTCGTGGCGGCCGGCGGCAACTTCATGGACACGGCCGATGTCTACTCGCGCTGGGTGCCTGGCAACCCGGGCGGCACAGCCGAAACCGTGATGGGCAAGTGGTTGAAGGCGACCAACACGCCGCGCGAGCAGGTGATCTGGGCCACCAAGGCTCGCAGCCCGATGGGCGACAAACCCAACGATCAAGGTGCGTCGCGGGTGCATTTGGTGAAGGCGTTGGAAGACAGCTTGCGCCGGATGCAGACTGAGTACATCGACCTGTATCAAATTCACTGGCCGGACATGGAGACGCCGCATGAGGAGACCCTGCGCGCGCTGGACGACATGGTTAGCAGCGGCAAGGTGCGCTATGTCGGCGCCAGCAACTACCCGGCCTGGTGGCTGACCAAGAGCCTGTGGGTCAGCGACGTGCGCAATCTGGTGCGCTTCGAGTCGTTGCAGCCGCACTACAACCTGATGCACCGCGCCGAGTTCGAGCGCGAGTTGATGCCGCTGTGCAAAGACCAGCACATCGGCGTCATTCCCTACAGCCCGCTGGCCGGCGGCTTCCTCACCGGCAAATATCGCAAGGGCCAGCCCATTCCGGCCGGCTCGCGTGGCCAGAACAACGAGCGCATCGCCAAGTGGGCCGAGAGCGACCTGGGCAACAACACGATTACGAAGCTTGAAGAGATCGGCAACGCGCACGGCAAGACCATCCCGCAAACAGCGTTGGCCTGGATGCTGACCAACCCCGTCATCACCTCGCCGATCATCGGCGCGAACACGGTTGAACAGCTCAACGACACGCTGGGCGCGGCCGAATACCGGCTGAGCGATGACGAATTTAAGGCGTTGAATGCCGTTACTAAGTGGGATTGAAAGAAAAGACTCTAAACTCTAGACTCTTTCTTGAGTCTTGAGTCTTGTATTAACCATGAAACTAACCCTACCCAGTTCCTGGCCGATTCTGATCTTCGCGATCCTGTTTATCGTGTTGCCGCTATCGACGATTCCTGGCCTGTTCGACTTCATCTTCGTCATCCTCGGCCTCATCACCATCGCCATTTTGGCCATGCTGATCTGGTCGGCCATCTCCTCGCGCAGGGCCGTGCAGTAGTCTGTCAAAGCAGGGTCTTTAAGTAACAACGTCATTCCCGCGAAGGCGGGAATCCAGTGCTAAATCAACTGTCGCGTCGGGGTTATGCCTGGATTCCCGCCTTCGCGGGAATGACGGCTTAGGTTGATGGGTTTCATGCCGGCTCAGGTTCGCCCCTGGAGCAGTCCAAGGGCGTTCGCTTGACAGGACCACTAAGCAGCGAGTAGGCAAATCCTAGGAAAACGAAACAGGGCGAGTGCAAGACTCGCCCTGACAATTTCATTTCATTCTTGCGGAGGCTTATTCGCGCAGGAAGTCGCGCAGCTTGCGGGCGTGTGCGGGGTGCCGAAGCCGGCTCAACGCCTGTGCCTCTATCTGGCGCACCCGTTCGCGGGTGACCCCCAGCTTGCGGCCCACCTCTTCCAGCGTGTAGGTCTCGCCATCCAGCAGGCCGTAGCGCAGTTGCAGAATGCGAACCTCGCGCGGCGGCAGGGTGTCGAGGATGTCGCCGAGCTGCTCGCGCAACATCTGGCTGGTCACCATCTCGGCCGGCGCGGGGCTGTCCTCGTCGGGGATGAAATCGCCCAACACGCTCTCTTCCTCGTCGTCGGTCGGCGTCTCCAGGCTGATCGGCCGGCGCGCCACCTGAATCATCTGCTCGGCCTTGCGCACGGTCACGTTCAACGCTTCGGCCAGCTCCGCCACGGTCGGATCGCGGCCCAATTCCTGGGTCAGCTGATGGCTGGCGCGCAGGAGCCGGTTGATCTGGTCGCCCATGTGTACCGGCACGCGAATGGTGCGGCCCTGGTCGGCGATGGCACGCGTCACGGCCTGACGAATCCACCACGTTGCATACGTGCTGAACTTGTGGCCGCGCCGCCAATCAAACTTCTTGGCTGCGCGGATGAGGCCGATGTTGCCCTCTTGAATTAAATCGAGAAACGGCACACCGCGGCCGATATATTTCTTGGCCACCGAAATCACCAGACGCGAGTTGGCGTTGATCAAGTGCTCGCGAGCGGCCATGCCGTCGTCGCTCTCGCGCTCACGCAGTTCGCGCACCACGACCGTGATCTTGAGATTCTCGGCCATCTCATCGCGGGCGTCCTTGCCGCGCTCCATGCGCTGGGCCAGGTCCACTTCCTGCGGCGCGGTCAACAAAGGAACGCGGCCAATTTCCTTGAGGTAGAGGCCAACGGTGTCATCGGCTTCGATCGCTTCCAGAAGATTGTCGCTGTTGCGCTCGTTCCACTCCTCGTCCTCATCGTCATCGTCGTCGACCATCTGGTCGGCGGCTTCGTCCTCGTTGCTGACGATGGAGATGCTGGCATCCTGCAGGGCCGCAATGACTTCTTCCATCTGCTCGAGGTTCTTCTCGGCATCTGGGAACAAGCCCAAAATATCGTCATAGGTGACGAAACCACGCTCGCGGCCGATGTTGATCAACTGCTCTTCGGCGGTCAATTCATCAACCGTGATCTCTTCGATGGCCTTGGGAGACAAATCCGAGACCATGGTCGGCGTCATGTGCGGCACCAGTTGCGCGCCTCCCGATAGCGATACCGGCCTGGAGCTATCCGTAGGAACCCTGACGGGTGCAACAACGACAGTCGTTGTCGTAACCGAAATAATATTCTTGCGAGGTGAGGCGCTGGCCGAGGCCGCAATGAGAGCAGCCGTGGCCATGGGCGAAACTTCAGTATTATTTCGCTTGCGTGAAGACGCAGACGAGTCTGACGAGGACGACGCAGACGTTGAAGCACGCGTACTGCGTTTAGCAGCTGGGGCTGTACTGGGGCTAGGAGGAGTGGTTGCAGCCTTGGCAACTGTTTTTTTGGCGGCTTTGACCGGCTTATCGGTTCCGACCGTCTTAGGGGTTACGCTTTTCTTTATCGCCATCTTATACAAAACCGAATTTACCAACCTAGGGTGGGTGAATGAGATGGGTATTAAAACTGCGCAAAGCTTAAGAGGCCACAACCCAGACACCGTTCACTCTGCAACAATCACAACTACACACCGCAACGCTCACCGCCGCGCTTGCCGTCGCGCTCACGCGACCAAATTCGCAGGGGGCAAATTCGCACTTTACAGAAACCTAGAAAGATAGTAGTGATTGCGAAACGGCTTGTCAAGCAGATATGGTATGGATGAAGTGACCAAAGTAAGACCGGGTTGCACCTGGGCCGGCTATTTGATCGGTCTGAATGAGGTGTTTTTGGCTAAATTTGAGCCGTAACAGTTGTATTAAATTGCGCAATAAGTTTTTTTATTGCGGATGCGCTCCGGGGCAGATGTGGAGAATTACATAAGAGTGCAACTATCGGCCATAGTAGGCCACTACGACGTTGCTCTCATTCAGTAATTCAATTCGGTAGCCTGTGCTATTGGGGTAGATTTTGATGCCGCTGGTCACGCCCAGGAATTTTGCTCCACACGCGTTGTACTCGCCCGGCAACGCCACAGGCCCAACATTGGTGCCGGTATACACGCGGCAACCCTGTTGTGCCAGCAGTTGCAACTGGGTGCCGGGTGGATTGGACAGGTTGTAAACCTGAATGCCCACCCGAATCTTCCAATCCACTAATGTGACGGGCGCGGCCCCGACATTCAAAATATCGAGATATTCATCAAAGGCGGTGCCGGCAGCTGCGTTCACGTTGGTGATGGCAACGGTGCCGGTGACGATGACCGCGCCCGACTGGCCCGGTGTTGCCGAGGCCGTCGGCGTTGCGGTCGCGACGGCCGGATCATTGGTTGTGGTGGGGGTCGGGGTGCCTGGAACTGGCAACGGCGATTGCAAGACAGCCGTGGCTGTGGTCGTTGGCCCCTGATTTTGAAGCACGGTTGCAGTCGGCGTGGGTGGCTGATCGGCCGGGGGGGGCGGTGTAAAGGTGGGCGGTAGCGCCGTTGGAATATCGGGTGGCGCAGGCGTGGGTGGCTGCGTCGGCAACACCTCGGACGGAGGCACATTGGCGGTGGGTGCTGCCGTTGGAGACGCGATGTTTGACGCCGCCAGTGCCAGGGCTGTGGCGGTGCCGGCTTCCGGGGAAAGCGGCTCGGCCGTCAAGGCAACTTCGACTGTCGTAGTCAGTTCCACCGTCACCGTCAACGACGGCGTGACCAGTCCCACGGGTTGCACACCAAACTGGCGGGCATAGGCATCTTCGATGATCTGGCGGGTGGTGCCGGCGCTGGGCCGGACGGCCAGGAC
>Ga0335394_10008136_pt1 | contig 11832 bp, 9 predicted proteins | sample MAT03_FD_205741 | JGI IMG/M metagenome (GOLD analysis project Ga0335394, IMG submission 205741) | Freshwater microbial communities from Lake Fryxell liftoff mats and glacier meltwater in Antarctica - MAT-03 (spades assembly) (version 2) ... | reverse complement strand
ACCGAACGTCTGGTGATCCAGCAGTAAGCCATAGTAGACCGAACGGTTTACCAACACATTGGAAAGGGCCATCTCGAAAGAGGTGGCCTTTTTCATTGGTGACCGACGGATCCACTACATTGGTTCCAGAATTCCGGCCACATGCGCTACACCTTGATCCTTTTGCTTGCGACCACTGTACTTTCCAGCGCGGTCGCCCAGAATACCGTAGGCCTATTGAACTACGATGCGGCCAATACCACGGATGGTTATACGTTGCTCTACCCCGCGGACCAGCACACGATCTTCCTGATCGACAATTGTGGTAGTGTGGTCCATTCCTGGACCGATACCACCTACAGTCCCGGCAATGCAACCTACCTGATGGAGAACGGGGATGTGGTGGCTTGTGGAAAACGATCAGGGGTGGTGAACCCGGTGATCGACCGGGGTGGTGCCGGCGAAATGGTGGATCGCAGGAATTGGGATGGCGAAACGATCTGGCGTTACACGTACAACACGCATAACGTCCGCATGCACCATGATGTGGCCATGATGCCCAATGGTAATGTGTTGATCCTTGCTTGGGAACTAAAGACCGCCGATCAAGCAGCCCACAACGGCAGGGACACGACCGAGACCAACGGGCTTGCCGTGTGGCCGGAACATATCGTTGAAGTGCGTCCCACGGGCATCGATACAGGTACCATCGTTTGGGAATGGCACGTTTGGGACCATCTGGTACAAGACTTCCAAAAAGACCTGCCGAACTACGGTGTGATAAGCGAGCATCCGGAACGGATCAACATCAATTACGCCAGCGATAATGGTTCTGATCGGCTCCATGCGAACTCCGTTGACTACAATGCCGATCTGGACCAGATCCTGATCAGCGTGCCCAATTTCAATGAGGTCTGGGTGATCGACCACAGCACGAATACCGAAGAAGCGGCCGGTTCCACAGGGGGCAACAGCGGCCATGGCGGCGACCTGCTCTACCGTTGGGGTAACCCGGCAGCCTACAACAACGGAACACCGGAGGATCAGCAGTTCTTCTTCCAACACGATGCGCGCTGGTTGGGTCCGGGTCTTGCACCGAACGACCCTGATCTGGGTAGGATCCTCGTGTTCAATAACCGCTTTGGCACGACATACAGTTCCGTGGACATGATCATTCCACCGCTTAGTAACGAAGGGACCTACACAATGTTGAACGGACAACCCTTTGGTCCGGCATCCCCGGTTTGGCACTACACGGCACCAACGCCTGAGGATCTCTTTTCACCGGGGCTGGGAAGTACACACAAACTGCGCAATGGCAACTTCCTGATCGGTACCGGCAGACAAGGGCAAGCGTGGGAAGTACATCCCAACGGGACAACTGTTTGGGAATACAAAATACCCATGGACCAAGGTGTGCCAGTGGCCCAAGGCACGGTCTTGGACCAAGGGCAGGCATGCTTCCGCGCTACGAAGTATGGTACCGATCACCCGTTCTTGAGCACCGTTGCGTTGCCCTCTTCGGGGTACATCGAACTGGAGCCGGATACGGCGTTCTGCGGATCATTCACCGTGGCTGTGAACGAATTGGAACCCACACGGCGTGGATCGATCTTCCCGAACCCGACCAACGGGCTTGTGACCATCAATGCATCGCCCGGTGATCGGATCATGTTGATGGACCTCGCTGGAAAGACCTTGATGAATGAACGGGCCATGGGCACGGTCGAACAATTGGACCTTTCAACCTACACTGCGGGAACGTACATCGTACACATCGGGGCCGGAAAATACCACCGGTTGGTGCTACAGAAGTGATCACGGTACGGTCGGGCAATTCCTTCAGCGGAACCGCGAGCGAATGAACAAGACCAAAAGCAAACAGCCCAAGCCGATCAGCGTCCATTGCCACCATGGCATGCCGGGGTGCAAGTTCGCGATAGGTGCCACATCGCCCACCAGGACCATGCCGGCCCAATAATACGGCAGTGCCAACTCATCCTTCGCAGTTCTTAAATGGTCCAGTTTGGCTTGGCGAAGGGCAACGTTCTTCGGCAAGCCTTGGGCGAGCAATTCGTAGAACCGGGTGGTGATCGCGGAAGAAACCTTTTCATCGATCTTCCATAACGACATGACCAGGCTAGGGCAACCAGCGTATGCAAAACTGTGGGCCAACGACCGAACACCTTCGCCATCGTACTTCTTGCCTGTACCGGTTTCGCAGGCCGTTAGCACCGCCAATTCCGCGCGCAACTGGAGCTTGTAGATCTCATACGCATGCAGGTAACCATCCTCTCCGGTGTTGTCATTCGATTTGCTCAACACCAACTTGGAATACAACGGTGAAGCATTGTTGATCTCGGTGTGCGTGCCGAGATGGATGATGCCATAGTTGCCTGCCATGGATTTGAAATTCCCTTCGTTCGCATCCTCCGCTACCATGACCTTTGCAGAGAGCGTGTTGGAAAGCCCTTGGGCCGTAAGTACCGCGAACGGTTGCTGGATGTTGGACAAGAAGACCCGGTCGATGTTGTTGCTGTCCTTTACGGTGGAGATGTAACTGCTCTTCAGTGCATCGGAAAAACCGGGGGCCAAGGCAAGGGCCCCTTCTCCCCGTTCCCGCTGTAGTTGCTTGAATTGGATCGCGGTGCTGGCGGAAAGCAGATAGGAGATCGTGAAGTCGTTGATCAACAAATGTTGTTTGAAGTCCTTGGCCGTACACGGTGCATTCAACAGTGCCTCGAAATTGAGGTAGTACAGTTCATCATCGGGAATGATGAGCAATTCGCTGTTCTTCAGCAGTGGAATGACCGGGGCGACCACGCGTTCGTAAAGCTGGTACGCGAGTTCCAAGAAAGCATCCTGGTCCCTCGCCGAAACGGCTTCGTTCAGCTTGATCACCAACTCACCCGTACCTGCCTCCGGTATCCGCACCAATTCCGATCGGTCCTTTTCGATCACTGTGATGAACAATGAACTATCACCCTTGGAGTAGGCGATCAGACTTTGTTCCGGGGAGAGCAGATGCTTCTGTACATCGGCGATCCCATAGCTGCGTTGCCCATAACGCAACTCGAAGTAGGCCGGGTATGTCTTTTGAAGTTCTTGCAGGAACACGGCTTGTTCTTCGGCATGGTCCACGTAGGCCCCTTCCCCGTCCGCAGTTCCGCTCGGCTGATCCTCGTCCGGCGCTGTGGCCTCGATCAGTTGGGCCTCACGTTCCAAGATGCTATCGGGAACATTGGAGAATGACATGCTCGTGATCTCATTCAACCTGTTCTTCAGCAATATCGTCCGATCTCTTTCCGACAGCTCGAACACCTTGTTCTTCCATTGTTCCCCACCATCACGCTCATACTGCTCAACGGCAATGGTGCGCGCCAATTTGAACGTGTTCCTCTGCGCTCCCAAGAGCAGCAACTGGGACTCCTCATCGTGCAGTGCGGTCTTGTTCAGGTTGAGCGCAAGGATCGCTTCATCCAGATCAGCCAAGAGCGTTGTCGCCCTTGATCCGCTGGTTTCCTTGCCTCCGTCCTGTTTCTTTCGCGCGATCATCGTTTTCCGGTAAATGGCATCAGGCAGCAAGTGCGGCAGCACCTCGGTTCGTGGAAAGGGCCGGTCCGCCGATGGCCTTCGGTCGCGAAGGGTTTCGATGGCAGAAAGCACACTTGCCTCGGCGGAATCCATTTCACCCAGCGCGCTGTAGGCCTCGGACAGGAGTATATCGCATTGTGCCAATTTCCGGTGCCCCGCACCATGGATCAGCTCGAATTGCCTGCGTGCCACTAGCAGGTCCTGCACGGCTTCACGGTAACGCTGTTGCGCGATGTACTGTTCGGCGCGCTCCATGTGGATCCGTGCAAGTCCGGGATCGGTGGGTCCATCGGCCACCACATGTTGCACGGCGATGCATTGTGCATAGAGCGAATCCGCCCGGGCAGCGTTGCCGTTCTTGGAGGCCAAGTACGCCATGATGGAGAGGGACCGTGCCGTGTACTCACTGTTCCACCCGTAGTGGTCGATGCTCGATCGCAGGTTCCCGGTTTCGAGTTCCTCCGCTTTCTTGTAGTCACCTTCGGCCAATGCCAGCTCCGCGTACAATTGTTGGATGTACATGAGCCTGGGGTCATCGGGATCCAGCACCGAGGAACGATCGGCGTAGGCGAGGTCGACGTAATGCCGCGATGTGGCATACTCTCCCAAACTATGGTACAACGCCGCCAAGTTGCCATAGGTCCTTGATCGGTTCATGATCGCCTCATCCCGACCCGAAGGTTCTTCCGCCGTGGCGGCAACCTTGGTGTTCAGCGAAATGTTCCGTTGGTAATATTCCTTGCTACGCACCAGGTCGCCGGTGCTTTGCCACATGATCCCTAAATTGCCGTAGGTAGTGGCCTGTCTGGAAATACTTGTCATATCGGTGGCTTCACCAAGTAGGTCAAGTGAGCGCAGGTAGTACGCTTCAGCTTCTTTCGTACGGCCCAAATGCCAGTAGGATGAACCAACACCATTGCAGCTCTCGGCAAGTGCCAGCGCTGGAACGCTGTCCGCAGCTTCGTAGATCGAAGCGGCCTCCAGATAATAGTGTGCGGCCTTCTTGTGGTTTCCGAGTGCGGTTTGATCGAAACCCATATACTGCCTGGTCTTGCCGCGTACCACTGCGCTTAGTCCGTGCGCCGCATCCGCCACTGCGATGGCGAGCGAATCCACGCGAATGGCCCCAAGAGGCTGCCCCAGATCATAATACAACCAACTAAGGTCCGCCAACATCTCTATCCTATGCAGGGGGGCGGGATCGGCCCGTGCGTTCCGTTCGTAGAACGCATTCGCTCCGGCAAGACCTAGATCCGCAGTGCTTGTTTTCCACAGCGCCCTACCGTATTCATAACAATAACGATATACGGAATCGACCCACGTTGTGCCTTCGGCATCCTTCAACTGTGCTTCGATGGCAACCAACACCCGATCATACTCTTCCGCCTTGTAGAGGGAATCGATCGCGTGGTCCCGTGCGACCAGCTTCCGCAGTACTGCGGAATGCCCAACATCTTGGGACCGCACGCCCAGCGCGAGAATAACCAAGAGGAGGAGCACCGTACCACGCATTACTCTTTCAATAGCTCCTGAATGGCGGATACTTCCGCAGCGTAGGGCGATCCGGATGCCACCTTGAAGTTCTGGACCTGCTCCGCATCATGCATGTGCACATAAGCAAGGAACAGCCGCCATTCGGCCTTATCGTGGAAAACAGACTTCGTGTCCGCGGAAAGACCTTGATACAATTGGATCGCTTCTACGACATTGACATCAGCCATTTGCGCATTGGCCAAATAGTAGCGTAAAGTGTCGTTCTGTGGGTCGTTGACAAGCAACACGTTCCATTTGGCAATGGCCTTCGGATATGCACCCATTTTGTAATCGACCATGGCATCGTGGAAGGCCGCATCGTTGGTCGCGCTCATCGGCACGGGCAGGCCGGGGTCGGCAACGTAGTATTCCGCAAGCACTTGGTCAAAAGCATCAGGTCGAGCGAGGAACCACCAGGCCACTCCAAGCAACAGTGCAACACCTGCCGCAATGCGCAGGACCCACAATGTTGAAGCACGCCGTACCACCGGTGCCGGGCCGACCACCGGATCCGCTGAGGCGTTCCGCTTGGAGATCTCTGCGATCGTGCGCGAGAATCCGCCAAGCTCCACGGCAAGCATATTCTCACGTTGCACTTCAACCTCTTCGCGCAGGTCAAGGTCACTCGCCATGCGCTCTTCGAATTGCGCAGGTTCCGAAGACCTTCCGAGAAGGTACGCCTCGATCTCTTCGAACCGTGCGATATGCAATGCTTGTTGTTTCATGCTTCTTCGCCTCCGATCAAGTGTTTCAGGTTCCGTAATTTCATCATGCACCGGTACTTTATCGTTCGTATGCTTTCCTCTTCCACTCCCATGACCAGGGCTATCGTTGCCAAGTCCTTCCTTTCGAAATAGAATTGGTCCAATACCGCACGGCACTTCTCATCGAGGTTGCTGTACACGGCCTGCAAACGACGTATTCGTTCTTCAGCATCATCGGCCAATTCCACCGTCTGTGGAATATGCTTTTCATCCACCATGGGCGCGCTGTGTTTGTGTCCCGCCGATCGAAGCACGTCCAACCATTTGTTCTTGGCCACACGGAACAGATACGCTCCTGGATCGCTGGTGACATCCTCCTGCAATCGGCCTTCCTTCACGTTTATCCAAAGCACCGTAATGGCCTCTTGGAACACGTCCTGCGCGTCGCTCACCGAACCCCTGTTCTGAAGCACATATTGCCTCACCGTAGGAAAATGTGCGGAATAGAGGGACTCGACCACGGTAGGGTCGTTCCGATGCAGGCCTTGGATCCATAAAGACCCGGACTGCGTGCGTATGTTCTTGGGCCGATGCACGGGGAGGTGCGCTGCGGTCACGATAATACGCAATATGCGAGATCTGAGGGATCATGGTCAAATCGCCGGGCTGCAATACCCCGGTAACAATACATCGGAGAGGTTATGGAAATGTGAACAGGAAGGGAAGAAATGAAGAAAGGAAGGAGGAAGGAGGAAGGAAGGATGGAAGGAAGACACAAGACACAAGTCACAAGGCTGAAGGGACAAGGGGGGGCCGGTGGGCGTGGGCGATGGGCAAGCCGAACCAAGTTATCCTCGTCTTGGCTATTCAGGTTTGCTCGGCGGCGAAACGCTTGAAAAGGGACGTACGGCCATGATCGCGAATGACGCTTTCCAGTTGATCGCATTCCCAGATCCGGAAAATTCTTTGGTGTGATCGTTCACATCGTGCCATGATCGCCGATGTACAGTAGACCACCGTCCCCATTGACCATGACGAGCGCCATTCAAACGACACACATTCCTACCTCGAAGAACCCGCGCACCATGGTGGTGATGTTGGCGGTTATGGAAGGCGACAACCTGAGCGATGACCAGTTATACTCCGGTGCGACCGGATATGTGCTCCGCAGTGAGGACCCGCAAATGCTGCTCGCGGCGATCCGCGAATTGAGCAACGGGAATGATCCAGTGCCCGCCAACATTGCCCAAAAAGTAACGCTGCACATGCGGCCGGCCGAACAGGACACCACTTCCTTTGGATTGAGCCACCGGGAAAAGGATGTACTAAGAGCGCTGGTGGAAGGGCTCAGCTACAAGATGATCGCCCATAAACTGGGGATCACTTTTGAAACGGTGCGCAGCCACATCAAACACATCTACTCCAAAATGAGCGTGAACAACAACACCGAAGCCGTTGCCAAGGCGATCAACGGTTTCGTTTTCGCGTGAAGCGCTAAAGGACCTGTCCCACCCTTCTCGGGATCCCGTTCCGAAAGCCCCCGTTCTCTAAACTGAGGACGGGGGTTATTGGCTTCCGGCGAAGTGTACTGAACAGCGCCGAAGTACCTTTGGACCGTGCCAGAAATGCCAACGCCTCCTCCTGCGATCCGGCGGGACGGGCCCATCGTCTTCTTCGATGGGTATTGCGGACTCTGCAATAGCTTCGTTGATCGCCTGTTGGTGTGGGACGAACAACATGTACTGCGCTTTTCGCCTTTGCAAGGCTCAACGGCTGAAGTCGTACTCCCGGCCCAAATGCGTGCGGGCCTTGGAACGGTCGTTCTCGCTGCGGGTGATCGTATTTACACACGTTCCTCCGCCGCTTTACGGATCCTGATCTTGTTGGGGGGAGCCTGGAAACTGGTTGCTGTGTTCCTGCTCGTACCACCATTCTTGCGCGATGCCATTTACGATCTGATCGCAAATAACCGCTACAAGTGGTTCGGTAAGCGCGATTCGTGCCGGATCCCATCCCCGGAAGAGCGCGCGTTGTTCCTTCCCTGATCCATGAACGGGGATCGGGGATCATGGTCGGGTAAGACCATGACCGCTAACGCAATTACCTTCGCCCCATATCGCAATACCCATGCTCCAACTTGAAGGCATCGTTAAACGATTCGGTACATACACCGCGCTGAACGGGGTTACCATGGACGTGCCGACCGGCAAGGTGTTCGGGTTGCTTGGACCCAACGGTGCAGGTAAGACCACGTTGATCCGGATCATTACCCGGATCACCGGTGCCGATGAAGGCCGAGTAATGCTCGATGGGCGCGAAATGACCCGCGAAGATGTTGCACACCTCGGCTACCTGCCCGAGGAACGTGGTCTGTACAAAAAGATGAAAGTGGGCGAGCAAGCACTCTACCTCGCACGGCTGAAAGGATTGTCGAAAGCGGAAGCGAGCAAACGGCTGAAGGTCTGGTTCGAACGTTGGGAAATGAGCGGTTGGTGGAACAAGAAAGTGGAGGAGTTGAGCAAGGGAATGGCCCAAAAGGTCCAGTTCGTGACCACTGTGCTGCATGAGCCCAAGTTGCTGATCCTGGACGAACCGTTCAGCGGTTTCGATCCGATCAACGCGGAACTGATCCGTAGCGAGATCCTTCGTTTGCGCGACACCGGCACCACCATCATGCTGAGCACGCATGGCATGGCCAGTGTAGAGGAACTGTGCGACAATATCGGGTTGATCGATAAAGCGCGGCTGATGTTGCACGGCAATGTCGGTCAGATCCGAAGGGACTTTTCCACCAACACCTTCCGCATCGAATACAAAGGCACGAAAGTGGCTTTGGCGAACGCACTTTCCTTCACCGGCGAACTGATCGACTGCGAAGAACGGGATGGACAGGGTACCGCACGGGTGCGTTTGGGGAAAGGAAGCAAATTGAACGATGTACTGCGCCAACTGCTCCCGAGCGTCGAACTACACGGCGTGCATGAAGAGATCCCTAGCATGCACGACATCTTCATCAAGGTTGTCAGCGAGAAGGATCCTGAAATGGTGACCCAAGGCATGACCGAATGATGATGTGTGCAACAGCTCTTCTTCAACGCGATAAATGAATGCAACTGATCCTTCACCCAGAGCGAACCACTTGTTCGGATAACCCTTCACCCTCTTTGGACAACCGCTTGAGTCCCCATTCCAAATGAACAAGATCCGGCTCATCATCTGGCGCGAATTCATCACGCGTGTTCGCAAACCCAGCTTCTTGATCATGACGATCCTGGGTCCAGTGCTCATTGCCGGGGGGATCCTCCTAACGGCCTACCTGGGCATGCAGGACGACAACGATGAGCGGGTCCTGGTGATCGACCCCGCCCACATCATCGCGAACAAATTGAAGAACGCGGACAACGTGTCCTTCTTCGTGGACAACAACGTATGGGCCGATAGTGCTTTCAAGGAAAGTCCGTATTCGGTGATGGTGCAGTTCAACGACGATGTGCTGAACGAGCCGGTCGCCAATATCTACTACAAGGAACTACCCAGTTCCATGGTGCAGCGAACGATCACCAACGAGCTGGAAAAGTCCATAGAGCTGGCGAAGTTGCGCGAAGGGAACATTGATGAAGAAGCCTATCGACGGGTGAGAAAACAACTAAAGGTAAAGCTCTTCGATATTGAGCGGACCGGCGAGGAATCATTCGAGCAAGAACGCGCCATGGTCGGTTTCTTCTTCGGCTATTTCATGTTCATCTTCATCTTCATGTACGGCGTGCAAGTGATGCGCGGCGTTATGGAAGAAAAGCAGAGCCGCGTGGTGGAGGTGCTGATCAGCAGCGTGAAGCCGTTCCAATTGATGATGGGTAAGATCATCGGGATCGCACTGGTGGGCTTTTTGCAATTCATGCTGTGGATCGTGATCACCACCACGGTGGCCACCGTCGGGATCGCCACCATGGCAAACGACAAGTTCGACCCCGCAACACTTGCACAGAATGGCGTTACCGCGGAAATGGGCCAACAGATCGCAGCCGAGGGCGGGGCGAACATGATCCAGGAAAGCTCCATCCTGAGCCTGATCGACCAGATCGACCTGCCTTACGTACTTGCCGTTTTCCTCTTCTACTTCATCTGCGGTTATCTCTTGTACAGCTCCTTGCTCGCCGCCATCGGAAGTGCCGTGGACAACGAAGCGGACACGCAACAATTCATGCTCCCGATCACCATACCCATGATCATCGCCATTTTGATCGCGCAAATGGGGGTACACAATCCGGGAAGTGCTGCGGTGTTGTGGTGCAGTTTCATCCCCTTTACCAGCCCTATCGTTATGATGGTCCGCGTTGCCATGGGCAATGCGCCTTTGTGGCAGTTGCTCCTGAGCATGGCGATCCTGGTGGCCACGTTCATCGGCACTACGTGGTTGGCCGGGCGCATCTACCGCACCGGGATCCTCATGTACGGGAAGAAGCCCAGTTGGAAGGAGCTGGGGAAGTGGTTGATGTACAAGGGTTGAGGGTTGAAGTAGGCTGAGAGGTTAAGAGGTTGAGAGGTTGAGGGTTGGCCTACTTAACAATTTCATCAAACTTCGTCCAGTGGTTTGAGCATGACGGCATTCAACCTTTTCAACTGCTCAACAACCTTCAACCTCTCAACCTCAAAATGCACCCCTACGCCATCATCGACCTTGGCACCAACACGTTCAACTTGCTCGTGTTCGAGCAGCGGGCTGATGGGATCCGCGTTCTCCACAGTGAAGAGGTTCCGGTGTTCCTGGGGAAGGACGGCATCGAGAAAGGGATGCTCGCCGACGCAGCGATCCAACGCGGTCTTGCTGCGTTGCAGGTGTTGAAGGAGCGGGCGAACGAGCACGGTGCTACGTCGTGCAAAGGCTTTGGCACCTCGGCCCTACGCAATGCGAAAAATGCTGAAGCGCTCATTGTTCCGGCCGGGGATATAGGCATCCACATCAGCGTAATACCCGGTGAGGAAGAGGCCGAGTTGATCCTCGCCGGCGTACGACAAGCCGTGCGTTTCACTGGCAAGCCCGCGTTGGTGATGGACATCGGCGGCGGCAGTATCGAATTCATCCTGGCCACGGAAAAGGCGCTGATGTGGAAGCACAGTTTCGAACTCGGTGTTACCCGGTTGCGGGAGCGTATCCCGATCAGCGAACCGATCACCGTGGACCAGGAAGCGCGCATTGCAGCGCACCTCGATGATCGTTTGGAGCCGCTCTACGCGATCATTGAACGACACGAACCGCATGTGCTGATCGGCAGCGCCGGCAGTTTCGATACGTTGGCTGCGATCGTCTCGGCCTCGCGTGATCAACCGCTAGACCCAAATGCATTGACTCGGAAAATGGCCGCAGATTACGCAGATGGCGCAGATTCGCGTGATCAACCTTTTTCACCAGATGTGTTGACCCTCCCCTTTTCCGCCATGGAATTCGATGCGATCAGTGATCGGCTCCTGCGCATGGATCGTGAAGAACGCATGTGCGTGCCCGGACTTCCGGAGCACCGCGTGGATACCTTGCCCTATGCGCTGATCGCGATCGAACGTGTGCTCACCGCTGGAGCGATCCGTGACCTTGCTTGGAGCAAGTATGCTTTGAAGGAAGGGGCGGCATTCCGGATGATGCAGACTTTCTAAGGCAACTGTTGCATCCGCACCGCCGAGGCCACACTTCCACCGATCGCTTGCAGGATCACATCGCGATCGTTGCCGATGCCGGTGTAGCTAATGATGCCGTTCATGTTGATGTCCAGCGGGCTGTAAACATTGGTAACGGTGTTGGTGGCCACGCTGCCACCGATTGCCACCAGAACAGGATCGCGGTCGTTGTTGAGGCCAGTGTATTGAACGGTGCCGTTCCGGTTGCCATCCCCGGGCCAAAGGCACATTGTTCCGTTGATGTTTTGTCGAGCGTTGATGCCGTAGGTTGCTGTGGCTGGGTTGGTGAAATCGACGGTGGCTGGTGTTGAAGAGAGAGCAATGGACGATGCGGACATTACGCCCAAATGAT
>Ga0335394_10008135_pt1 | contig 11832 bp, 13 predicted proteins | sample MAT03_FD_205741 | JGI IMG/M metagenome (GOLD analysis project Ga0335394, IMG submission 205741) | Freshwater microbial communities from Lake Fryxell liftoff mats and glacier meltwater in Antarctica - MAT-03 (spades assembly) (version 2) ... | reverse complement strand
GGTGACTTGCCGGGCATGATCCAACTCGTGACGCACAAGTGCAGTCAACGACGACTTCATCATGAGACACCTCTCTTTGCGCTGCACTGCGCTTGCTGACGTGGCCCCCAGCATACTGTCACCTCCAAGCATGCCCATCGGGCACGCCTGTTCTGCCTATGCCGGTGGATGCCTACGCTCGTTGCCATCCCCGCTTAACTTCACGGAAGCAAGGCTCGTGGGCACGATCGGCGTCTCGCGCTTCCGTCACGAGTCGATCAGGCGATGCGGATCATCTTCTTGTTGACGAACTCGTCGATACCGAGCGTGCCGAGCTCCCGACCTGAGCCTGAGCGCTTGACACCGCCGAACGGCAACTCTGGGCTGTCGGCGAGCACGCAGTTCACGTAGACCATGCCGGCCTCGATGCGGTCAGCGACCCGCATCGCCTGTGCCTCGTCGGTCGTGAACAGGTAGGAGCCGAGGCCGAACGGAGTGTCGTTGGCAAGCTCGACCGCTTCGTCTTCGTTGTGCACCTTGAACACCTGAGCGACGGGGCCGAAGAACTCCTCGTAGTAGGCCGAGTTGCCGGCGTCGACATCGGAGAGCACAGTGGCGGCGAAGAAGTTGCCGTCGCGAGTGCCGCCCGTGACGAGAGTTGCCCCGCCTGCGACGGCCCGTGAGACCTGATCCTCGAGGCCTTCTGCCGCACTCGCTGACGACAGCGGTCCGTACTTTCCACCCTCGACCATCGGGTCGGTTGGATCGGTGGACGACATCTTCTCCTTGAACAGCGCCAAGAAGTCGTCGTACAGCGAGTCCAGCACGATGAAACGCTTGGCGCCGTTGCAGGACTGTCCGCTGTTGTCGAGCCGAGCATCCACCGCCATCTGCACGGTGGCGTCGAGGTCGTCGGTGCTGAGCACAATGAACGGGTCGCTGCCACCCAGCTCCAGCACGACCTTCTTCAGATGACGGCCCGCCTGTTCGGCGACGGCCGCTCCCGCGCGCTCGGATCCCGTGAGGGAGATCCCTTGCACCCGAGGGTCGGCAATGATCTCGCCGATCTGATCCGCAGTGACGTAGAGGTTCGTGTACGCGCCCGCCGGGAACCCGGCATCCACGAAGATTTGATGGATCGCCGCCGCCGACTCCGGGCACTGGGATGCGTGCTTGAGCAGGATCGTGTTGCCGAGTATGAGGTTCGGTCCGGCGAAGCGCGCAACCTGGTAGTACGGGAAGTTCCAGGGCATGATGCCCAGCAGAACGCCCATCGCGCTCTTGCGGATAACCGCGGAGCCCTCGCTGCCCTCGGCCAGAGTGATCGGCTCATCTGCGAGCAGAGCCGGTCCATTATCGGCGTAGTACTGGTAAATGTCGGCCGAGAAGTCGACCTCGCCGAGCGCGTCCCCGATCGGCTTGCCCATCTCGCGCACGATGGTTTCGGCGAGTTCCTGACGGCGCTCTCGGTGCAAGTCGGCGACTTTGGTGATCAGGGCGGCACGGTCGGCCGCTGTGGTTGAGCGCGACCAGCCGCGGTAGGCATGGAAAGCGCCATCGATCGCGGTGGCCACGTCGGTGTCGGTCGCGGTCACGTAGGACCGGAGCGTCTCGCCGGTGGCTGGGTTGGTCACTGCGTACTTGCTCATGAGGCTCCTCGGGGAATGAAGAGTGCACGCGACGCTCACCCGATCGGGAGGGCCGCAATGCACACCTCCTCCTACTTTACGGTCAGTGGCGGTCCTTACGGCGATTGATCGCCTTGTGAAGGCTTAGAGCCCCGAAGGCGGATCCCAGATCGCCCAGAGCGCGTCGGCGATGGGGAAGCGATTCGACAGGTGTCCGTTGCACATGACCGCGATCACGGTCTCGCGGTCGGCCGAGACGGTGAAATCCGAGACGTAGCCGCCCATCCGACCGGTGTGTGAGAGGTCGCCATCCGTCTCGATATTGATGCCAGCCGCGTACAGCTCGCCATCGCCGTCGTCGACCGCACCGTCCGCGTAGTCCTCCTTGATGAAGTCCCCCGCTCGATACTGGTCGCCCCAGCGAGCCAACTCGGACGGCGTTGTGATGATTCCGGTGTGGCCGTAGGACGTCCACCCCGCAATTTGGAGTTGGAGCTTGTCGTCATACGACAGCGCGATGTCGGAGCCGGTGACGGTGGGCGCGAGAACCATGTCAAGGCCGAGAGGGACGAAGATGCGCTTGGCGAGAAAGTCAGGGAGCGCTTGACCGCTCACCCGGCCGACCACTTCAGCGAGCAGCACGTAGTTCGAGTTGGAGTAGAGAAACCCGGTGCCAGGCTCGAGCTCATCCTCGCGTCGGATCGCATCCAGCGTTGTCTCCTGATCGGCAGGCTGACCAAAGCCGATGCCCACCTCGTCGAGCTCGACCCAATAGTCGGGGATGCGACTGGTTTGATGCATCAACTGGTCAAGTGTGACCGTCGCACCCCAGGCGGGCAGATCGTCGACATATGCGCCGATCGGATCGGCGAGCGAGAGCAGTTCCTCCCGTTGCAACATGAGCACAGCGGTGGCGGTGAACTGCTTCGAGATTGAAGCGATATCAAAGCGCGTGGCCGTCGACGCCGGCGTGCCTGCTGCGAGGTCTGCGAGACCGGCGGCGCCCGCCCACACGACCGCCCCTTGCTTAGCGACCGCGGCGGAGCATCCGGGCTGCTGGTCTGGAACGAGCTCGCCGATGGCCTTATCGCTGAGTCGGCGTTGCTCGACAATCTTCTCTTTGGCCAGCGCTGCCTCACCCGGAGTGCGATCCGCCAAGCGAGTTTCGGGAGCAGCGGCGCACCCCGCGAGGAGAGCGAGCAGCCCGGCGCCGAGCGCCAAAGCAGCCCAAGGCGAGATCTTCACAATGCCAAGGTAGCGCAGGCCCGGTGAGAGATTCGGGTGCGCGTTTCGTCGCGCTTCTCGGTGGTTCGCCCGCAGCCGACCGCAGCAGCAGACTAAACCGGCGCGCGCTCCTCGGCCACGCTGTTGCCGCCATCGACAACGATCGTTTGGCCGGTCACGTAGCTCGCGCCAGGGGAGGCAAGCCAAGCGATGACGGATGCCACTTCGTCCGGTGTGCCGCTGCGTCCGATGGGTACCAGCGCGCCCTCGATTGCCTCGCTCGGCAGTTGCGAGCCGGTCGCGATCCAGCCAGGGGCAACCGCGTTGGCGGTGATTCCGCTGCGGGCCTCGTCGACCGCGAGGGCGCGGGTGAGACCGGCGAGCCCGGCCTTGGCTGCCGCGTATGCGACATCCCCGCGGCTGGCCATGACCGTGCCGCTCACGCTGGTAACGGTGACGATGCGACCCCAGCCGGCCGTGCGCATGAAAACGATGACCGCGCGGGTCGCGTGGAACGCGGTCGAGAGGTTGATGGCAATGCCGCGGTCCCACTCGACAGCGCTCGACGTCACGTCGCCGTGCAGCATCTCCGCGTCGCCGACCGCGACCATGCCAGCGTTGTTGACGAGGATGGTGGGCTCGTGCCTGTTGGCTTCGAGGGCCATGACTAAGGCTGCCGCGCTTCGCTCGGTATCGAGGGTGCAGACGATTCCGGATGCCTCAATCCCCTGCCCGACCAACTCGGCGACGCGGTCATGTACGCGGTCGGTCGTCGCCGTCAGGATCACTGAGGCGCCGAGCTGACCGAGCATTCGGGCCGCGGCGAAACCGATGCCGCTGGGGCTGCCTGCGCCGGTTATCAGAGCGGTGCGGCCGGAGAGTTCGAACGCGGTAGGGATGGTCGCGGGGACAGCGTGCGGTGCGGATGCCATGGCGCAACGGTAGCGGAGGCCGCGGCATCCGGCGCTGACGCTACGATTGCGTGGTGATCGCCGCGGACAGGCCCAACTGTCGGCCGGATCACCGTGAAGCAACCCGAGAAGCTTCCCGCAAACCGAACCGCAAGGCCGTTCTTGCCCACCACCCTAAGGCCGACTGATGACAGATAGCGGGCCCGTCCGATCACTCGGAGCCGTATCGACGACTCGACTTGAAGCGTTCAGCGACGGCGTTTTCGCGATTGCGACGACGCTGCTGGTACTCGAGATCACGGTGCCCCGAGTCGGTGAAGACGGCGACCTGTTCCAGTCGCTCTTCGACCTGTGGCCCTCGTACCTGTCGTACCTTGTCAGCTTTCTGACGATCGGGGTGATGTGGGTCAACCACCACTTCTTGATCGGTCTCTACCAACGCGTCGATCGCCCGTTGCTCTTCTTGAACCTCGGTCTGCTCGCCGTTGTGGCATTCATTCCGTTCCCGACCGCGGTGCTCGCCGAATACCTCGTCGAGGGTACCCAGTCGCAACTTTCAGCGGCGGCGGTGCTCTACGGCGTCGTAATGATCGCACTCACGGCGATGTTCACGCTGCTGTGGTTGCACACCCGCAGCGCAGTTGACTCGGTGCGTGACGCGGACGCATCGGCTGGCGTCATCGCCAAAGCAATCAAGTTCTGCTTCGTCGCGCTCGGCCTGTACGCTGCCGCGACCCTGCTCGCGTTGGTGGTTCCCGTGGCCGCGCTGGCAGTGTTCGTCCTGGTCGTGGCGGTCTTCTCCTTCTGGCGACTTTCTCGCTAGGGCAGCGGGGAGCGAGCCGACGTGCCTAAGGTGAAGTCATGTCGCACACTCAGCGCGTGCCGAAGGAGCCGTACGAGCGGGAGCTGAAGCGCCTCCAGATTGAACTTGTCACCATGCAGCGGTGGATTGCCGAATCGGGCGCGCGCGTGCTTGTGATCTTCGAGGGGCGGGATGCCGCGGGCAAGGGTGGAGCGATCAAGCGCGTCGCTCAGTATCTGAACCCTCGGTCGACCCGAGTGGTGGCCCTCCCGCAGCCGACCGAGCGAGAGAAGGGCCAGTGGTACTTCCAGCGATACGTTCAACACTTGCCGACGCACGGCGAGATTGTGCTCATGGATCGCAGCTGGTACAACCGCGCGGGCGTCGAGCGAGTGATGGGCTACTGCACCGACGACGAATACGAGAGGTTTCTTCTCCAAGCGCCTGCCTTCGAGCGGATGCTCGTTGACGACGGAATCGTGCTGATCAAGTATTGGTTCTCCGTGTCAGACAAGGAGCAGCAGCGACGGTTCAAGTCCCGCCTGCACGACCCCATGCGCCGCTGGAAACTCTCAGACTCCGACCTTCAGTCAATCACTCGCTGGGAGGAATACTCTCGCGCGAAAGACGCGATGTTCGCCGCCACCGATTCGGACTACGCCCCCTGGTGGACGATCGGCAGCGACGACAAGAGGGCGGCGCGGGTCAATGTGATGAGTCACTTGGTCTCGCAGATCAAGTTCGAGCGCACAGAGCCGGAACCGGTGCAAATTCCGAAGCGACCGCCGTCTGCGAGCTATGTCCGTCCACCCCTCGAGACCCGACACTTCGTTCCGGATGTCGCTGCGCACTTGTCGCGGTAGTTTGGCAGCGTCTACGATCCCGCGATCGTCCCAACCCGCGGCCAAGCAATCCCTAGTCGAACGCAGTTCCCTGCGGAGGACGTGCGCCTTGTTCAGTAGTGGTCGCGGGCCTGCAGAACAACGATGTGGTCAGCCGTAACGAAGTAGACCAAGCGGTTCACGTCGTCGATGCGGCGGGACCACGCGCCGGAAAGGATGTGCTTGAGGGGCTCAGGTTTGCCGACTCCGGCGAACGGATCGCGCAGTGCGTCGGTGATCAGCTGGTTGCTTCGCCTGAGGGTCTTTCGGTCCTGAGTTTGCCAATAGACGTAATCCTCCCACCCACTTTGGTCGAAAGCGATCGTCCGAGTCACGCCTCTAGGAGGTCGTGCTGCTCAAATTCGCCACGCCGCGCCCGCTCGATCGCCGCGAGCAGCCGCTCGGCGTTGGCGGGGTTTCGTAGCAGATACGCCGTCTCCGTGATTGCGTCGTAATCCTGCTTTGAAAGGATGACCACGTTTCCGTGCCGGGACACGACCTCGACGGCCGTGTGGTCTTCGTTGACCTGCTGGATGAGCCCGAAAAGGCTCTTCCGCGCTTCGGTTGCGGTGATAGCCGACACGATTGCCTCCCGTAAGTAGTACTTGATAATGTACCACTTGACGTTGCGCTTGTCGCAGGCCGTTTACCGACCTTGGTCGCAGATCCTGAGGGACCGAGCGGGTCTATGGCCCGTCGATCCAAGATATCGATTCTTCGCGAGAAGTCGTCGAACGATTCCATCTGCTGTTCTGGATGCTCTCGAACCCAGAAGTCGCGTTCGCTGGCGCCCAGAACCTAGCTACGCCCTCGGCCCCGCGCCACCTCCCGCTTACTGTACACTTTGTCCAGAAGTTTACCGCTCGTCCAAAAATTCCTCCTGAAAGGACCTCTTTATGACCGACACCTATCCTGCGGGGGGATTCACGGCCGAGGCCGCCGCATTTCTCACCGGGCTCGCGGCCAACAACACCAAGAACTATTTCGATGAGCACAAGGACGAGTACACCCGCGCCGTTCGCCAGCCTCTGGAAGACTTGGTTGCGACCGCCGAGCAGATCTATGGACCCGGAAAGGTGATGCGCCCAAACAGGGATGTGCGCTTCAGTGCTAACAAGGACCCATATCGCACCGACGCGAGCATGTGGGCCGGAACAGTCGGAGGCGTTTACGCAAACCTGAACCCTGCCCGGCTCGAAGTGGGCGGCGGACTGTATGACCCCTCGCGTGATCAGCTTGAGCGGGCGCGAATCGCCATCTCCGAACGGCCTGACGTCGCCAGCGAGCTGGACTCGATTGCGCAAGACCTTGAGGCGGCTGGCTTTAAACTAGCAGGGTCACCACTGAAGACAGCGCCCCGCGGCATGAACCCGTCGCATCCTTCGATCCATCTGCTGAGACTCCAGCACTACGCTGCGCTGCGGAGTCTGCCGATTGACGCGCCGTCAAGCGAAGTGCTGGACACGTGGCGCGCGATTGAGCCGCTTATCGCGTGGGTCGATACGCACGTGGGCCCAGCTCTCACCAAGCGGGGGCACTAGCCCCAATCACGCAGGATTAGCCGTTGCTCTTGACGCGGCGTCCCTCACGCGCCTCTGCGACCGTAAGACCTATCCGTTTGGTGCGCGTTGGCTCAGTTTTTGCGGTTGCAATCCAGCGAAGAATGTTGCGTCTTGCTGACGGCGGGAATGCCTTGAACTCTGCCCATGCTGGGGATGCTCCGGTCAGGGCCTGCTGCAGGTCAGCCGGCACCACGAGTGCATCGACGTCAGCCATTGCCTCCCACGCGCCCGTGTTCTTAGCCAAGAGCACCGACGCCAGCCCAGCGGGTTTCATACGGCCTTGGTCAATAAGGCGCTCCGCGCGATCCTTGTAGGTCTTCGCCCACGGCTGGGTGCGTCGTGGGCTGACGAGTTGCATCGTTCGCTCCCCGTCGACTACTCGGCGAATACCGTCGATCCATCCCGCGGCGACGAGCTCGTCAAGCACTTGATCGGTCGACAGATACTTGTCTGGCACCACCTTCTTGAAGGTGACGAGCCACACGGCCTCGGCCTGCTCATGATTGACGTCCAGCCAAACGCGGAGTTCTTGGGTCGAGGCGACCTCGACCTTGGCAAACCTATTCGTTTCAATCACGCCGCGTCAGCCCTCGGACAACGATGTCGACCGCCGCGTCGAGCACCTCCTCGGCAGGGGGCCCGCCGTGCATGAGGACCGAGTGGGTCACGATTCCACACAGCATCAGCAAAGCCGCCTCGGCCTGAGAGCCCTCCGCGAGCGCAGGAAGCGTCCGTCGCATCGGCTGCTCACCTGCGGCAACGAACGCGTCGCGAATGGGTTCAAGCTCAGGGTTGGTCTGTGCCCGTTCAGCAAGGGTAGCGAGGGCGCGATCGAGTCGGTACTCCACCATGGCGCGCGAGAAGCTTCCGACTTCTCCGCGAAGATCCCTTTCGGTGTCGCCAGTGGGTTGATGGTGGGGCATCTCTTCGAACCGGGCGAACGCGTCACGAAGAAGATCGACGCGATCGGGCCAATGTGCGTACACCGTCGCTCGTGAGTACCCGGCCTCGGTCGCCACCCTGGCCGGGGTCACCGCTTCCCATCCCTCATCGATGAGGAGTCTCAGTGCCACGGCCGGCACATCGTTATGTGTGCGAACCACCCGCGGGTCGCGGCTGTCCAAGGTACGCATAGCGACCCTTTCCCATATCGAGCGCTGCAAACTGTTGGCCGATCTGTCGAGAAGTCGACACCGCGGCCACTAGTCCAGTGTAGGAGCGCCTACCGGCGGCCGCGACGGAAGATAGGACGATCGTTCAGGCGACGGTTATCGCCGAGACCGCACATCCTGCCAAACGGCATGGGCGGAGCGTGCGCAAGGGTGCTCACGACACGCCCGAGATGCCTTTGCTCTGATCGACACATCATTCTGACCAGCACTTTTTGGTGCGCCCGGAGGGATTTGAATCCGCGGCCCATTGATCCGTAGTCGAAAGCCGTTCCCGGGGAGCTATACGGCAGTGGCCGACATCCCGCCCAAACACTGGTGACTCGGCGCGACTCCGATGCCGTAAGTTGACCACGATGCTCCCCTTGCGTGGGTGTAATGCGGGCACGGTGATTTGGAGCGCGGCCCTGTGACAAGTCAGGACATCGCATTAGGTTCAGTGAGAGCGCTGCGCGCGAGACACCGAAGTCTGGAGATGCTCAGACTCGGTGTCGTGGCTTGAACAAGCCTTGTTTATCTACATAAACGATAGTATTACCGCGCATGTGAATATCAAAGCGCCGACTCTCGCGCCACTATTCCGCTCGGACGCGCAGGGTGAACTCCTCGCGCAACTGTTCCTGAACCCGGAAAGATCCTTCACGATCTCCGAACTCGCGCGCGGAGCCCGGACGCCCTATGCAAGCGCACATCGCGAAGCGTCCCGAATCGCAGAGATGGGGCTAGCGACCACAACCAAGCGCGGTCAATCTGTGGAGGTACAAGCTCGGCGCGATACGCCCGTGTTCCGGCCCTTGGCCGAACTGCTCAGTCTTACCTATGGTCCAGCGGTCGTATTGCCGAACTACCTCGCCGGGATCCCGGGTATTGAAGGGGCCTACATCTACGGATCGTGGGCAGCCCGCCAAACTGGAGAACCGGGCAACGCCCCTGGCGACATCGATCTGCTCATCGTCGAAAATCCGTCCCGAGCCGAGGTCTACAAGGCCGCGCGCCTTGCCGGTTCCTCGATTGAGCGGGAGGTCAATGCTCGCATTGTGAGCGTCGACCAGTGGAAGTCGGCTGACAGCGATCCCTTCCTACGCAAACTCATGCAGCGTCCACTCGCCCGCCTGGATATTGGGAACTCGCCGAAAGCCACCTCGCCAGGCAGAAATTCGCGTGTTCGACTGGATGCGCCGCCTGAGCAACGATACCCAGTACTCCGACACCGACCGACCCACCGCGAACGGCGAAGATGTCGATCAGGCCATTCCCGCTGCACAGGTGATTGCGGATCGAACAGCCCGACTGGTTGAAGTGATGCCACCCTATTGATCTAGGCTGCATCGTCAGCAACATAAGATCAGGGCCGGGGTCCGAGCAAGGTGACCACTCGCTAGACGGTTCCCGTTTCGCCCCAATGGTGCATCACTGCGCGAATGTGCGATGGCGCGAGCATAAACTTCGGCGTGAGGTCCTCCCACCCGCGTTCTTTGGTTCTGCGCGCGTACGCCTCATGCTCCGCATCCACAGGGTTCGAGGTGTCCAGGCCGCCGCCCGTTTCACCCATGAGGCTGAAGTGGTACATCCACACAGATCCGTCCGCCTCAGTGTGACGAAACGTGGCTTCGAACACGGCCCGTTCGGCCGGCAGGGTCTCCACACACTCGTCATACCGATCGTGGAGCATGTTCATCCACTTCTCGAACTCTGCTTCCTTGCCGTCGAGCAGCTTGGCGCGGCTCAATTCCAATCGGAGGCCTTCGGGAACCGAAAGCGGCATCGGATGCCCCTGAAACTGGTCAGGATCCTGAGGTCGAAACGGGGTGTACGGAATGCGCTCCTTCATGCAATAGATTCTGGCAGTTGCAGCGGTTGGAGTTCCAGTTTCTAGCTACTACGCGCACCATGTCTGCGGTACGCGAGGAGGATCATGGCCCCGCCCACTGCGAGCATCCCTCCGCTTGCCGTAGCAAGTTCTGAGAAGATCGCCGATCGGGTCGGATCCGACCGCGACCGTACTGATGACGGCGCCGGTGCTACCTGACAGAATCGGCATAGTGTTGGCTGGGCGCGACTTCGAAGCCTTCATTACCGACCAACTCGGCGCCACCTTGATCCTCCCGGACAGCAACGGCGGGAAACCACGCTTCGGCCGATTTGGTGGAATTCGCCAATGGATAGAATCCGTGTTCGGTCTTCCGGCTGGGCAATGCTCAATCGGGTGTAGGGATGCAGGACCGCCTCTGACATTCGACCTGCGTCGTGCGTCGTGCGTTGAAGCAGCGCCGCCGAGGGGAGCGATTAAGGCGACCCCACTCAAGACCGGCGCCGAGAGTCCTAACTCCTGTGACTTTCGAGTCGACCGTACCCTTTCGCATCAATGACCACCCTCGCCAGAGGCTTACCCTTGCTCAACATGGGCCTAGCCCCGACCGGGCGCGACGACGCCGGTTTCGTACCCGAGAACGACGGCGTGGATCCTATCTCGCAGCGCGAGCTTCATCAGGATGTGACCGACATGGGTCTTCACTGTCGACTCCGACAAAAACAGCTCCGCTGAGATCTCGGCGTTCGTCCGGCCCTTCGCAACAGCACCGAACACCTCAAACTCGCGTTCGGTGAGCGCTGCCAGCAGGACGTTCCTATCGACGACCGGAGCGCGCGGAGTCGCGCCGTCATCCGGCAACTGGCTACCGAAGAGATCCAGCATCCGCCGCGTAATCCTCGGGGCAACGATCGCGTCGCCCGCCGCCACAGATCGTATCGCCTGGATGAGCTCGGCCGGTCGCGCATCCTTCAACAGAAAGCCGCTCGCTCCGGCGCGAAGCCCGGCGAACGCGTACTCGTCCAGATCGAAGGTGGTCAGGATGATGACGCGCGTCAGCGGAAACCGCGAAGCGATGAGCGAGGTGGCCTCGATGCCGTCAACTCCCGGCATCCGCACGTCCATGATCACGACATCTGGCCGGAGCGACTCGGTGAGCGCCACGCCCGCAGCGCCATCGTCGGCTTCACCGACCACGCTGATGCCGTCAGCGCTACCGAGCACCATCGTGAACCCGAGTCGGATGAGGGGCTGGTCGTCGACGAGTAGCACCCGAATGTCAGTCCCACTCGAACCACGCATGTCGGTGGTCATCGTGCCTCCTGTGGATCTCTCGGAATGCTAGCGCGCACGCGCCATCCACCGCCCGACCATGGCCCCGTCTCGACGATACCGTCGTGCACCGCGGCCCGCTCGATCATGCCGATGATGCCGCGCCCGGCGCCAGATGATTCGGGCCTCGGCGCGGGCCGCTGGCCATTGTTTGTCACAGTAAGAATGGTTTCGGAGTCGGTGAACACCACTGCTACTTCGACTCTCGTGGGGGCAACGGCATAGCGCAGCACGTTCGTGAGCGACTCCTGCGCGATGCGGTAGACGGTGAGCTGAACGGCAGGGCTGCCGGTGGGCATGCCTGTCTTCGATAGGCGAACGGGCATTCCCGCGGCGCGAAAGCTCTCGACAAGTGAATCGAGATCGGTGTACCCGGGAGTGGGATGCAGCTCGGGGGCGAGCGGCTCCTCGCCTGACAGTACGCCGAGCAGACGACGCATGTCGTTCATGGCGGTTCGCCCCGTATCAGAGAGCCGATCGAGCGCATTTCTCGTCGCCGCTGGGTCGCTCTGCGCCGTCGCGGTCGCCCCGTCG
>Ga0335394_10008129_pt1 | contig 11837 bp, 8 predicted proteins | sample MAT03_FD_205741 | JGI IMG/M metagenome (GOLD analysis project Ga0335394, IMG submission 205741) | Freshwater microbial communities from Lake Fryxell liftoff mats and glacier meltwater in Antarctica - MAT-03 (spades assembly) (version 2) ... | reverse complement strand
AGCTGCGTCTGCTCACCGATTTCGGCCGTTACGGCCCCTACCAGAAATCCTACCGACGCAAAAATGGCAGCCTCGTACCCGTGTTGCTCAACGGCATCCTCATCCGCGACTTCAACGGCACCCAACTTATCTGGTCCTTCGTTGAGGACATCACGCCGCGCCAGGCGGCAGAAGATGCGCTACGCCAATCGCGCGACTCAGCGCAATCCGCCAGCCGGGCGAAGAGCGAATTCCTTGCGACCATGAGCCACGAGATCCGCACGCCGATGAACGGCATCATCGGCATGTCACGGCTGCTGCTCGGCACCACGTTGAACTCCGAACAGCGTGAATTCACCGAGATCGTGCGCTCCAGCGCTGACAATCTGCTCAACCTGCTCAACGACATTCTTGACCTCTCGAAGATCGAAGCCGGACGCCTGGAGTTGGAGAGCATCCCCTTTGACCTGCGCTCCGTCATCGACGAGGTGGTGTCGCTGATGGCCGGGCGCATCGTCGAACGCCGTCTGGACTGTGTGGTCGATTGCGATCCACACCTGGAACCACGCGTAGTCGGTGATCCGGTGCGTCTGCGACAAGTGCTGCTCAACCTGGTGTCGAACGCGGTGAAATTCACCCGTTCCGGTGAGGTGGTGGTGCGGGTGCGCTGCCATGGTGACGGACGGATGCGTTTCGCTGTGCGCGACACCGGCATCGGCATCGCCCCCGAAGTGCGCCAAGGCCTGTTCACCGCCTTCGCCCAGGCCGACAGCACCACCACCCGTCAATACGGTGGCACCGGCCTTGGCCTGGCGATCTGCAAACACCTGGTCGACCTGATGAAAGGCGAGATCACCCTGGAGAGTACCCCGGGCGTCGGCAGCACTTTCACCGTGCTGCTGCCGCTCAAACGCGTGGCAGACACCGTTCTCATGGATGCCCCGCTCAGCGGTGCCGTGGTGCTCCAGCACACCTCGCCGGCAGTGCGCGAAGCGCTCGGCAATCTGGTGCAGTACCTGGGACTGACGCCCTATGCGGTCACCGCCATCCGTGACATCGCTCCGGCCTTGACGGAACTGCATGCGCTAGTGCTGCTGGATGGCGACCAAGACGGCGCGCGTGAGCTGGTGGCGGACCTTACCACACGCACACCGCCGGTACCGGTGGTGGTGATGACGCGGATGCCGCCGACCTGGGCCAACCGCGCTGGCGCCACACCCGTGGCCAAACCGGTACGCACGTCACGCCTGGCCGATGCCATCGCGCAAGCCCAAGGACGCCGCCGTCCGACCCGCGCGCCGGCGTCGATCATAGGCATGCCGGCGGTGCGCCGTGGGCAGACCGTGCTGGTGGTGGAGGACAATCCCACCAACGAACGGGTGGCGGTGGCGATGCTGCAACGCATCGGCTTTGACACCGCCATCGCCATCAATGGTGCTGAAGCCCTACGCGCGATGGAGCGGGCCCCCACGGCAACACCACTCACCCTGGTGCTGATGGACTGCCAGATGCCGGTGATGGACGGCTACACCGCGACCAGCGAATGGCGCAAACGCGAACGCACCGGCGCGGTCGCTGGACATCTGCCGATCGTCGCGCTGACCGCCAACGCCTTCGACGCCGACCGCCAACGCTGCCTGGCCGTTGGCATGGACGATTTCCTCGCCAAGCCGCTCCAGGTCGAAGAGCTGATGGCGATGCTCGCACGCGTGCTGCCCGCGGGATCGCCGCCCTTGCCGGATGGCAACCAGGTGATGACCACCACGCCACCAATGGGCTCAGCGATCATCTTTGACCCGACTCCGCTACGCCGTCTGCGCTCAGCCACCGGCGAAAAGAACATCATGGGCGAGGTCGCCGGGCTCTTCCGTGTTGACGCCGCCACGCAACTCAACGACCTGCGCCGCTGGGCGGACGATGGCGATACCGTGCGCCTGGCGCGCGCGGCACACAAGTTCAAGGGCGCCTGTCTGACGGTCGGACTGAATGCCTGCGCCAGCTTGGCGGAAGCCATCGATCATCTGGCGGTCACCGGCGACCTCGGCTCAGCGCGGCAGGCGTTGATCGAACTAGAAACGCAGTTCCCCGCCGCGCTTGCCACGCTCAGTGATGCGGTGAACGACAAATCGGACTGAAACGTGCGAGGTGCGAGGTGCGACGTGCGACGTGCGACGTGCGACGTGCGACGTGCGAGGTGCGACGTGCGACGTGCGACGTGCGACGTGCGACGTGCATTTCAACTTCGCACCTCGCACCTCGCACCTCGCACCTCGCACAGCTCGCCATCAGGCGAGCAATCCAGTTTCAGGCGAGCAGCTCCTTCACCACCTCGCCATGCACGTCGGTCAGACGGAAGTCGCGACCAGCGTGACGGTACGTCAGACGTTCGTGGTCAAAGCCAAGCAGGTGCAGAATGGTCGCGTGGAAGTCGTGGACGTGGACGCGTTTGTCCGCCACCTGGATGCCGTAGTCGTCTGGCACGCCGTAACTGATGCCGCGTTTCGCACCACCGCCGCACATCCACGATGAGAAACAATCCTTGTGGTGTTCACGGCCCTTGTGGTCGGCCTTGTCGACCTGCGGCGTGCGCCCGAACTCGGTGGTGCATACCACCAGAGTGTCGTCGAGCATGCCACGCTGCTTGAGATCAGCGAGCAGGGCAGCAATCGGCTGGTCGACGTTCTTCGCCAGCTTGGCGTGGTCCTGCATGTTGCCGTGCGAGTCCCAGTTGTTGCTGGCACCGGTGTCGATCAATTCGATGAAACGTACGCCGCGTTCTGCCAGACGACGCGCGACCAGCGCCTGCCAGGCGAAGCCCTTCTTCTCGCCGCGTTTGAGGCCGTACAGCTCGTGCGTCGCGTCGCTTTCGCCCGACAGGTCGAACGCGGCCGGGCCTTCCTGCTGCATGCCGGCGGCAGTTTCGAATGAACGGATGCGCGCCGCGAGCGTGTTGTCCTCAGTGCGCCCGCTGAGGTGGCGGTCGTTGAACGAACGGATGAGGCCCAACTCCAGATCCTGCAACCCCTGACTCGGCAGCAGACGGTTGAGGTTCGGGATCGGCTCATCGCCGGGAATCAGGCGCGTGCCCTGGTGGCAGGCGGGCAGGAAGTCGTTCGCCCAGGTCTGGCCACCGGCGTAGGGCAGGTGCGGCGCGAGCACCATGAACGACGGCAGATTCTTGTTCTCGCTGCCCAGACCGTAGCTGATCCACGAGCCGATCGACGGGCGCGAGAACGTCACCGAACCGGTGTGAATGCCGAGCGTGGCTTCGAAGTGATTACCGTGGTCGCCCACCAGCGAGTTGACGATGCAGAGGTCGTCAGCGTGCGCCGCGACGTTGGGGAACATCTCGCTGATCATGATGCCGCTCTGGCCGCGCGGCTTGAACTCCCACTCGGGGGCCTTCAGGAACTCCCGTTCCTTGAGCTGCTTGCCCGCGTCGGCGATCAGCTTCGGTCGGTGGCAAAAGCTGTCGATGTGCGAGAACCCACCGGTGAGAAAGATGAAGATGACGCGTTTGGCTTTGCCGGGGAAATGCGCTGCCTTGGGTGCCAGCGGATCGATCACCGACTTGTCGGCACCCAACAGGTCGCTCATCACCGCCGGCATCAGCAGCGACCCCGCCATGAGCGAGCGCAGCGCGGTGCGGCGACTGATGAGCGGCAGGTGGTTCGGCGTGGTGAACATGGGTGGCGTCCTGACGATCAGTCGATGAACATGAATTCGTTGCTGGCGAACAGTGCGCGGACGAAACTCGTCAGCGGCTTGACGTTCGTCAGATTCTCGGCCTTGGCCTGCGCTTCGAAGCGCGTGAGGTAGTCGACGCCAGCGCGCACTTCATCCTCTCGCGCGGGACGTGCCAGCACCATGACGTACGCGGCGGCGACCTGATTGAGCGAATCACCGGCGGTCTCCAGGCGGCTGGCGAGCGCCTGCGCCTGATCCTGCACGAAGCGGCTGTTGAGCTGGAACAGCGCTTGGAGCGGCGTGATGGTGGTGGAGCGTTCGCCGACCGCGCTGTTGGTGTCGGCGCCGTCGAAGACCTCGAAGAACGGATGTTTGCGGATGCGCTGCTGCATCACGTAGACCGAACGATGGGTGCTGTCGTACACCGCCTGGAACGGGCTGTGCTGGCTGTAGTCTTTCTTGTTCAGCGACGGGAAATCTTTGTGTGCGCCGGGCATCGCGCGGTCGAGCGTGCCGCTGATCACCATCAGCGCATCGCGGACCTCCTCTGCCGCCAGACGCCGACGAGTGAAACGCCAATGACGGGCATTGTCTGCGTCCTTGACGATCGCCTGCGGATCGGTGGTCGCCGCCAGTCGGTAGGTGTGCGACAACATGATCTGGCGGTGCATCTGCTTGAGCGACCAGCCACTCTGGATCAGGCGGTTGGCCAGCCAGTCGAGCAGCGGCTGGTTCGACGGCACCCCACCACGCAGACCAAAGTCGTTGGTGCTCGGTACCAGACCACGGCCGAAATGCAGGTGCCAAAGGCGGTTCGCCGCCACGCGCGCGGTCAGCGGGTTCTTTGCATCGGTCAGCCAACCGGCAAGTTCCAGTCGACCGCTACCGGTGGAACCGTCCGGCAGCTTCTGTCCGCCGGCGATCTGCAGGAACCCGCGGTGGACCTCATCGCCGAGTTTCCAGCGTTCACCACGTTTTTGGATGCGCTCGTTGCGTGGGCTGCCTTCGGCGACGGCGTACGCAGTGGGGATTTCCTGCGGCAGCTCCTCGATCAGCGTGCGGCGTTCCTTCATCAGCTTGTTCATCGCATCGCGGATCTCGGTGTGGCCGCGCGGATCCTTGGGCGGCTCGCGCCCTTCGGCCTTGGCCTTCTTGATCTCCTCACGGATCTTCCAGTCGTTATCGCGTTCATTGCGTAGCGCGGCATATTCGCCGTCGATCGCCAACACACGGTCCTTCTTGTCGCCGAGCACCTGGTCGCGTTCCTGATCGCTGACCAGCTGCACAAAACTGTGCTGGTAGCGATGCTCTTCCGACCCTGGGAAGGGATACTGCGTCGACGCGAAAATACCGTAGAGCGCGTAGTAGTCGCTGGTGGGGATCGGATCGAACTTGTGATCGTGGCAACGCGCGCACGACAACGACAGGCCCATCATCACCCGCCCAGTGGTGTCGATGGTGTCTTCGATGGTCAGGTGTTGGTCACTCTCCGGATTCACGCTGAAACGCCGCGATAACGCGATGAAACCGGTGCCGACGGTCATCTCGCGTCGTTGCGCCTCGTCCTTCGCCGGCAGTAGGTCGCCGGCGATCTGCTCACGCAGGAACTGGTCGTAGGGTTTGTCGGCGTTGAACGAATCGATGACGTAATTGCGATACCGATAGGCCTGCGGCACCGGGTAGTCGGCGGCGTCGCCTTCGGTGTCGGCGTAGCGCGCCAGGTCGAGCCAGTGACGCCCCCAACGTTCGCCGTAGCTCTTTGACGCCAACAACCGGTCGATGACCGTGGCAAATGCTTCCGGCGACTGGTCGGCAAGGAACTTGTCGACCTCCTCCGCCGTCGGCGGCAGGCCGGTGAGATCGTAGGTCGCGCGACGGATGAGCGTGCGCTTATCGGCGTCGCCCACCGGCTTCAGTCCGGCGTCGATATGACCAGCGGCGATGAAGCGGTCGATCTCGTTCACCGCCCAGCCATCGCCGGCTGCCGGCACTGCCGGCATGGTCAACGGCTGAAACGACCAGTGCGACTTCGCCGCCAGCAGCTCAGCGGCGGGATCACGCGCCTTGGTGCCAGCGGCATCCGGATGGGGTGCGCCGCGGGCAACCCATTCCTCCAGCAGCTTCACTTTCTCAGGAGCCAGTCGCTCCTTCGGCGGCATGGCGGTGTCGTCGTCGAGCCAGCGCACCGCGTGGATCAGCGCGCTGTCGTCGAGTTTCCCAGGGACCAGCGACGGCTTCTTCGACGTGCCGCCCACCAACATGCCGGCGTAGGTGTCGACGCGCAGTCCGCCCTTGAGCTTCTTGGCTTCCGCGCTGTGGCAGGAGTAACACGCCTCGGCTAGCAGCGGACGGATCTGGCGCTCGAAGAACTCGATGCCCGCCGGATCGCTCGCCGCGGGATCTGCGGCCGCAAGGCCGGCAAGCGTCAGGCTGGCGATCAGGAGGCGGATGGAGGGGGCAGCGCGCATGAGGGTCAGAGTATACGTCGGACCATCATCATCGTTTATGCATCGGCATGCTATTTTTTACGTGGTTTGCGCGAGGCCTTCGGTGGTTTCTCCTTTATATCCCCAGACGCCTTGCCGGATGCCCCGTTGGAGGCATCCGGCGAGGGCCACAAGGCGACCAACAATCCCAGCACCAGCGTTCCCGTCCCGCCCCAGATCAACCACGGCGTCACCTGGCGATACCACGCCACCAGTTCACGCCCGTCGGTGGTCGACCACATGACCCATGAACGGATGAATCCCATGGTGCCGGTGTCGAGCTGATGGATGAGTTCCGCCCGCAGATAGAGTCCGCGCGACAACGCCACCGCGCCCAGTATCAGCAACACGATGGCGAGGATGGCCCGCAGCATGGTGGTAGGTTGACGGGGAAAATCACCGACGGGAGGAATAAGGCCGCAGAGCTTGGTCCCGCACTTACTCACCGAGCTCACCGAGCTCACCGAGCTCACCGAGCTCACCGAGCTCACCGAGCTCACCGAGCTCACCGAACTCATCGAACCTCCGGCTGATCGGCTACTCCCGTAGCGACGTCCGCCGCCACAGTCGGGTCGCGGTGATCACCATGAACACCGGGAACTCCTTGGCCGCGCGGTCCTCGGCGCTGGAGCGGATGCCCTGAGTGCCACGACGGGTACTGCACAGTTCTTCGCAGCCGATCACTGCCAGGCCCGCGGTACCGAGCGCCGTCAGGTAATGATGCAGCGGACGGTGGAACGACGTGGTGCTGCTGGAGTCGTTGACTTGGCCGGGATGAGTGCGGATCGGCAGCGCCATCGGTGACATGTAGGCTTCCAGGCGGCGGTACTGCACGCCGACTTCTTCGTCGAAGCCCCATGACGTACGTTTTGGAATACGGAAACACGGATGGGTCATCACTATCACGATGCGCCCGCCGGGTTTCACCAACGCGCGCAGACCAGCGAACACCGGTTCAATCGGGTCGAGATCTTGCAGCGCCATCACCAAAGCCGCGTGATCAAAACGCTGACCCGGCAACACCGCATCCAAGGTGCGCGCATCGCCCACCACGTAGCGTTCGCGATAGCCGGCACGACCGGTGGCCGCAGCGACCAGCGATGGACTGGCGTCGACGCCGACCACCTCCATGCCCGCTTCGCCAAGGAATCGTCCGAGCACGCCCTGGCCACAACACACGTCAAGGATGCGCTGGCCCGGCCGCGCCTGGAGCTGCCGCGCCACCGCCGGCAACAGCAGTTGGCTGTGGAAGTCATCACCACGTTCGCCGTGCAACTGATCGTACCAGCCAGCTTGGGGTTCCCACGCAGTCTCGGCCGCGGGTACCTGATGCACCGGTGGCTGAACCTCTTCCGGCGCTTCGAACTGCTCCGGATGCAGGGAACGTTCATCCGGACGCTCGTCGCGGCGCTGGTCTTGACGAAAAGCCGGGCGGTCACTGCGTCGATCGTCGCTGCGTCGATCGTCGCTGCGTCGATCGTCGCTGCGCTCATCACGGCGAAAGCTCGGACGAGCGTTGGGCTGATCATCACGCCGTGGTGGACGCTGGCTCGGTTCAATCGGCGGCTGAGCACCAACCTCATCAGGAGTGCGACGCGGACGGGGCTCGTAGTTGCGCTTGGGGAATTTTTCAGACGGCATGGTGCGGGAGCATTGCCAAAATCACTGCCGGAGGAAGTCCGGAAGTCCGAAGGCTCCTGCCGCGCTCAGAGCGTGCGCGAATGGCTGAACGCGGGTATCATGGATTGTCCAAACACCACCTCGCAACACCATCATTGCCATGAGTGGACCTGAATTCCTGCTGTTCTATGCAGCCTTGCTGCTGGTGACCTTCGTCGGCCTGCGCTGGTTCAACCGTTGGCGTGACCCCCGCGCGGGTGAGGCCCTGCCACCCGTCCCCAGCCCGGCGGACCCGTACGAGCTGGCCTGGTTACGCGGCGGTGCGACCGAGGCCATCCGTCTCGCGGTCTACGACCTGATGCAATCCGGGCATCTGGAGTCCACGCGCGACGCGTCCACGCGCGGGCCAGCCCACCTGCTGGCCACCCCACGCTCCGAGCCAAGCGGCCTGGCCCCCCTCGCACGCGTTGTGCTGCGCGCCTGCGCCACGCCGCAGAAACCTGCCGACCTTATGCGTGGCACCCTGGCGGAAGGCGTCGATGTCGCCTGCAGTCATTGGCGACTGGCACATGAGGAAGCCGGGCTGTTGCAATCCGCCAGTCAACGCACCAACGGTTGGTTGGCGGTGATCTTCAGTCTGATGGTGTTGGTCGGAATCACGCTGATGCGCATCGACTATGCCTACGCCCACGGTCATTCAAATGTCTGGTTCCTCATCGCACTGACTGGAGTCGCGGTGATGATCGCGTGGTCCAATCGGCCATCCCGGCGGCTGACCGTGCGCGGCGTATCCTACCTCCAGCGGTTGCGCAGCGCGCTGGCTCCGTCGCCTGCACCTAGGCGCATCGCGGCATCAAACAACGATTCGACCAACGTCAGTGACGACACCGCAAACAGCACCAGCGCACCGGTCTGGTCGCCGATGACTTCCGCCGCATTGGTGCCGATCGCACTCTATGGCATGGAGGCGATGGCTGGCCACGACCAACAGCAGATGCGTCAACTCTTTCCGCAGGCGGCACAGCAGCCCAGCACCGGCTGCTCTGCCGGTGGTTGCGGCTCCGCGTCATCCTGTGGCGCGGTCGAAAGCAGTAGTTCCAGTAGTTCCAGCAGTGATAGCGGTGGCGGTGATAGCGGTGGCGGCAGCGGATGTGGTGGCGGCGGTGACTGAGCTGCCGTTCCTGGGCGCCGGCCTGGGCTATCGCGCACCCCTGCGCGGTGGGATTTTTCAACACCGCCACGAATTGCCGGTGCTGGAGATCATCGCCGACGATTACCTCGATCCGACGCCGGAGCAGCTCGACGAACTGACATTGCTGGCCGAACATTTCATCGTGTTGCCGCATGCGATCGGCTTGTCGCTGGGCAGCGCTGAGGGCTTGGACCCTGTTTATCTCGAACGCCTCGCCAACCTGATCGCCCATTTGAAACCACCCTGGTGGAGCGAACACATCTCCTTCACCCGTGCGGGCGGCATTGATATTGGCCATCTGACACCGCTGCCGTTCACGCAGGAGGCCGTCGACACCCTGGCCCACAATGTCGCAACCGTTCGCCGTGTGATTCGTACGCCACTCATTTTAGAGAACTCGGCGGCGACCTTCACGTTGCCGGGCGAGATGGACGAAGCGGCCTTCATCACCGCCGTGGTCAGCAGTACGCAGTGCGGCCTGCTGTTCGATATCACCAACCTCCACGTCAACGCCTGCAACCAGGGTTACGATGCCCGCGCCGCACTCGACCGCCTGCCATTGGAGCACGTGGTGCAGTTGCATTTCACCGGCGGCCATCGCCGCATCGACCTGGAGATCGACAGTCATTCCCACCCCACTCCCGAACCGGTGTGGACGCTACTGGCGGAGGTCTGTCGCCGCACGCCAGTGCGGGCCGCAATCCTGGAACGTGATCAACGACTGCCACCGATCGGCGAACTGCTGAATGAAGTGCGACGTGCTCAGCAGCTGATGACCATGTCCACGCCATGAGTTTGCACGCGCTCCAACAACAGGTGGCACGGGCGCTCACCGGCCAAGCTGACGGCCAAGCTGACAGCGGCAACGACCCTGGCTTGATTCTGGCGAGCGAAGTGCTGGTGGCCAAACGACGGGTAGAGGCCGCGTCCTGGCTACCGCGCACCAGCCGCACGCTCGGCACCGATTTCACCCGCCGTTTTGCCGAACACGCCCGCAGCTATCGCCCCCGCGGCTGGAACCATCCGCGCGATGATGCCATCGCTTTTGCCTCGCTGGTAGTCGCGGACCGCAGCCTGACTCAGATGATTCGCAACCTCGCCGCCTACGAACATGCGCAGACCCGCGCGGCCGCGCCCGGTCCGCTCTTCATCGCTCACCACTGGCAACACGATCCGGCACGGACCGACGCCGGCCCTGGGACGCATCTGTGGTGGCGCTGGGGCCGACGTGCACGTCTATGTCATCTCCAGCTGCCGTGGGGATGACGCCGGCACGCTCGTTCAGCACGATCCTATCGTGCGACCTTCATCCTCATACCAATCCGCGATCTATGACCATTTCACAGGCAGCATTCACCGCCGAGGGCGCCGAGGGCGCCAAGCACACCAAGACGGACCGCTGGGGATCTCTCGGCGCCCACGCGCACACTCGTGCGAATAAATCGCATTCCAGCATTCGTGGTCATCGCGGATCAGCAGGTCGATCTCGTCGATCTTCTCATCGGCGATGAAATTGCCGTGGGTCGATGTTGCTGCGCTACCGCACTGATTATCAGGCGAACGCCACCAGCACCGCGAGCGCCACCACCGTGGCGCCAACCATGCGCACCGCGTGGATCCACCATGGCAATGGCTCCAACGCGGTGGCCAGCCAGCGGTCGAGCGCCAGCACCATCAGAATCGCCACCACGCCGCGGAAGGCGATGACGATGTTGACCTCCGCCACCGCCAGACCGGGATCGCTGCCGGTGATGAACGCGAGTGACAACACCACGATGAAACCCGTAAAGAGCAGGCCCTGCCAGATCGCACGAAGTTGATTGGCGCGTGGCTCAGGCCGCCGCGGTATCCACCAGGCCAACAGCGGCAGGAATCCCAGCCCCATGCACCAACCCGCGATGGTGGCCCAGCGCAGTTCCGGCCCAGCAGCAGCAAGCGCCTTAGCGCCAAAGAGGTCGGAAAAGGTCATCAGCACCACCGAGACCAACATCAGCGCGAAACCGAAACGCGGATGCGGTGCATTGATGTGGCGGCGCACCGGACCAAGTCCACCGAGCGCGATGCCGAGCGTGGCGAGTCCGCAGGCCCACATCAGTCCTGGTGGCAACTCCGTGCCGAACACCAACCACACCAGCGGAATCATCACCAGCGGCTTCGCACCGCTGACTGGCACCAGCACACTGGCATCGCCCCAGGCGAGCGCCTGATTGGCGCACACGTGCGCCAGACTACCGGCGACGCCAGCCAACAGGCACCAGTGCCACGGCAGCATCGGTGCACCCAGCGCAAGCCAGCCGATCAAGCCGCATATCCCAGTGGTCACCAAGGTCAGACGCCAGAGCGCCGGCCACGCCATGCCATGCCGAGCGATCGCGACTTTGCCGCCGACGAAGAACGCCGCCGACAAGACGGTGGCCAGAATCGCAAAAGTGATGTGCATGAATGTCCGCTGGCTCCGACGACGGAGAGCCCCGGCGCGGACGATGGACGCTAGGTCGTCGTGCCACGACGCAACTCCACCATTCCGTCAGCTTACTGGGGATCATGTGATCGGTTTACACCCTGGTGATGACGATGTACGACCAGTGGAGTCAAAACCCTGCCCTACACATCCTGGTTCCTTTCACCGGGTTCACCGAAAGAGTCGGCAGATGCGAATGCTCCTCGCCCTGGTTGTCCTCTTCCTGGGAATCCACCTGACGGGAGCGGATTTCTTCATCAGCTTCCGCGAAGCGAGCGATGAACCGCAGGCGGGCTTCGTGGAGCACCCCTACCGAACCAATCAGAAGATTTACGTCGGGCCGGATTCGGGAATCACGGCAGAACACATCGCTAACCTGTCCTATCACAACTTCGCGGATGAAGATGTTCTC
>Ga0335394_10008118_pt1 | contig 11843 bp, 13 predicted proteins | sample MAT03_FD_205741 | JGI IMG/M metagenome (GOLD analysis project Ga0335394, IMG submission 205741) | Freshwater microbial communities from Lake Fryxell liftoff mats and glacier meltwater in Antarctica - MAT-03 (spades assembly) (version 2) ... | reverse complement strand
CCAGTTCGGGGTCGAGCGCCGAGGTGATCTCGTCGAGGAGCATCACCTCGGGGTGCATCGCCAGCGACCGGGCGATGGCCACCCGCTGCTGCTGGCCGCCGGACAGCTGGTCGGGGTAGGCGTCGGCGCGGTCTGCCAGGCCGAGCCGGGCGAGCATTTCCTGGCCTTCCCGGTGGGCGTCGGCCTTGCTCACGCCGAGCACTTTTCGGGGGCCGATCGCGACGTTGTCGATGACGCTCATGTGCGGGAACAGGTTGAAGCTCTGGAAGACCATGCCGATGCGTCGCCGGATCGGGTCGGGGTCGAGGCCGGGCTCGGCCACGTCGACGCCGTCGAGGAACACGTGGCCGTCATCGGTGGGTTCCAGCAGGTTCACGCAGCGCAGCAGCGTCGACTTGCCGGAGCCGGACGCCCCGATGAGGGTGATCACGTCACCTTCCACCACGTCGAGGTCGATGCCGTCGAGCACCACGGTCGACCCGAACGACTTACGGACGCCGCGCATCGACAACTTCGGCACGAGCGTGGACGCGCTGGCTGCGTCGCTCATGCGATCGTGGTCGCTCCCGTACGCGCCCGCTGACGGGCGAGCGCCCAGTCGGCGAGTCGGGTGCAGGGAATGGTGAGCGCCAGGAAGATCAGCGATGCCGCGACGTAGGGCGTGAAGTTCGCATAGGTGGCCTTGTCGATGCCGGCCTGGCGCAAGATCTCGACCGGTCCGATCAGGCTCACGAGCGCCACGTCCTTCTGCAGGCTGACGAAGGTGTTCATCAGCGGCGGCACGATCTTACGGAACGCTTGGGGGAGCACGATGGTGCGCATGGTCTGGCTGCTCGTCATGCCGAGCGAACGGGCGCCGGCACGTTGGCTCTCGTGCACCGCCTCGATACCGGCCCGGATGATCTCGGCGGTGTAGGCCGAGTAGGACAACACGAGCGTGACGCTGCCCCAGATGAGCGGGTTCGCCCACGTCCGGGAGAGCCCGAGCGCCGGCACGCCGAAGCCGATGAGGAACACGAGCAGGATCACCGGGATGCCGCGCAGCACGTCGGTGTAGATCACGGCGAACGCTCGCAGCGGGAACAGCGCTGGGCTGCGGGTGTTGCGGGCGAGGGCGATCATCAGCGACACCGCCAGGATCGGTGGGGTCGACCACAGCAGGATCCGCACGTCGAGCCAGAACGCGTCGAGCAGTCCTGGGAACGTGTCGATGAACACGTCGCCGTCGAAGAAGGCCTGGCGCACCCGGTCCCAGCCGGGGGTGAGCGGGATCAGGATGATCAACGCGCCGACCACCACGATCGTGGAGACCGTGGCGATGGCGACCGACCGCCGGCGACGAGCGCGCTCGTAGCGCTCGCGCCGGGTCGGTCGGTCGGACATCAGGAGTTGAAGCAGTAGGCGCCGGGTCGGGTCACTCGACGGTGATCACCGGCGCACCGGTGAAGTCCGACATCCATTCCTGGGTGATGGCGTCGAGCTCGCCGCTCTCGGTGAGCACGGTGATGGCCGCATCGACACATGCGGTCAGTGCGCTGTCCTTCTCGAGGACGAAGCCGAACTGGTCGGTGTCGCCGCCGGCGTCGGCGGGGAACTGACCAACGACGACGCTGCCCTCGATCTCGACGCCCGACACGAACAGTGCTGTCGGCAGGTCGAACACGGCGGCGTCGATCTGGTTCGCTTCGAGTGCGGCCTTCGCGCCGACATTGTCGTCGTACACGAACGGCTCCTGGTTGGGCTGGATCACGTCGGTGATGAAGGCCAGGCTGGTGGTGCCGACCTGGGCGCCGAACTTGACGTCCTTGAGGTCGGCGACGGTGGCTGCCCCCTCGGCCGACGAGCCCTCGAGTGCGACGATTGCCTGGTTGGCGGTGAAGTACGGCAGCGAGAAGTCGATGTTCTCGGCGCGTTCAGGAGTGATCGTGTACTGCTGGAGGTTCATGTCGAAGCTCTTCGCTCCGGGCTGGATCGCCTCGTCGAACGTGGTGCGCGTCCAGACGACGGCGTCGCCCTCGTACCCCATCTCGGTGGCCACGGCGTACGCAACGGCGGACTCGAAGCCTTGGCCGGTGGTCGGGTCGTCGTCGATCACCCACGGGAAGAAGGCTGGTTCGCCGGTGGCGATGGTGAGCACGCCGTCGTCGATCGTCGAACTGCAGTCGCCCGCATCGGAGCCGGAGTCGGTCGATTCGGTGCTGCCCGAGGCAGTGTCGGTCGGGGCGAGTGTGCCGTCAGCGGATCCGCTGGCGTCGTCGTCGCTGCCGCAGGCGGCCAGGACGAGGGCGCCGACGGCGATGACCGGGATGATCCGGCGCAGGACAGGGGAGCGTCGCATGGTTTTCTCCTTCAGAGTGTTGTTCACGGAAAGTAGAAACTAGTGCCTCGCTTGACTGCGCACGCCTTTCGTCGCAGACATACGTTCCGGACGTGTCACGCCGATCCAGGACCGATGTCGTCCGTGTGGTACTCGTCGTGCTCGTCGGCACGATTCTCGCGACTGCGGTGTGGTTCCAACGAGACACGATCGGTGAGGCGATCGGCGAGATGCGATCGCTGTCGGTCGGGGTGGTTGCGGCGCTCGTTGGGCTCGGAATCCTCGAACGGGTGAGCCGGGCCGGCATCGTGCAGCGACTGCTCGGAACCACCTCGTTCGGGCGCTCGCTGACCATTCACGATGTCGGGACCGCTGCGAGCAAGGGCGTGCCGCTCGGCGGGCCGTTGGGAACCGGTCTGCGCTGGTCGATCGCCCGAGACGCATCGGTGCCGACCGCGACCTTCACCTCGATGCTCGTGGCCTACGGCGTGGCGACCACCTTCGTGACCTGGCTGTTGCCGTTCGGTGCGCTGCTCGCGGACATCACGCGACGCCCGCCGACGCGTACCGACCTCTCGATGCTCGCCGTGTGTGCGGTGGTCGTCGGGGGCTCGGCGGTCTTCTGGGCGGTGATCCTGCGCTCGGAGCGCGTCACCCGCTGGCTGGCGGCGATACTGCGGTCGCTCACCGATCGGGTGGCCACCCGGTGGCCGTCGCTCGGCGATCGCCTCGCCGGCCACGACGTCGGTGCCGGTCTGCTCGACGTCCGCTCGTCGCTGAGGGTGCATGCCGGGCGCCCGTTCGGGCTGCTGGCGAGCACGGCGGTGGCGCAGTCGATCGGCGCCGTGATCCTGCTCGTGGCGCTGCGTGGGCTCGGTGTGGGCGACGAGTTGGGCGTCATCGAATTCGCCCGTGTCTATTTCGTGGTCACCCTGTTGAGTTCGTTCGTGCCGGTTCCGGGTGGTGTCGGCGTGGTCGAAGCGGGCCTCACCGGGGCGCTCGTGGCCGCCGGCGTCGACGCGCCGAGCGCGTTGGCCGGGGTGCTCGTGTTCCGTCTGCTCACCTACGTCGCACCGATCGTGCTGGGTGCTGCGCTCTACGTGTGGTGGCGGTTCGACGTGGCGCGGCGGGCCCGGCGAGCGGCAGAGATGAACCTGGTCGTCGCCGAGGCGGCCAGCGGTTCCGATCAGGTCCCCGAGCCGACAGCGAGCGCGCTCTAACGTCGGTGAGCACGCCATCGGGCGCGCACTGGACCCGAGCGGATCACCGAGGAGACCACTGATGTCGTACATGTCGCCACCCCCACCCGGGTCGCCGCCGCCACCCCCACCCCCCGGAGGCGGGTATCCGCCAGGCGGGTACCCACCATCGGGCTGGAATCAGGGGTTTCAGCAGCCGGGGCCCAAGCCGGCCAACAACCTGGTGTGGGCGATCCTCACGACGCTGTTCTGTTGCCTGCCGTTCGGCATCGTCAGCATCGTGTTCGCCGCTCAGGTCGACGGGAAGTACAACTCCGGCGACTATGCCGGTGCGGTCGCTTCGTCGAAATCGGCGAGGACCTGGGCCATCGCTGCGGCCGCAAGTTTCTTCGTGATCATCGTGCTGTTATTCCTCTTCGGGGCCCTCGGCAGCACCAGCACCAATACCGGATGACGGCGCGAGTTGCGAGCGTCGGTGCTGCGGTGGCCGGCATCGCGTGGGTCGGCTTCGCCAACTGGTCGACGCGGCCAGGGGCGTCGCTCGGCGCGTCGATCGGCTGCCCGTTCCACGCAGTCACGGGGCTCGACTGCCCTGGTTGTGGCTCGACGCGAGCGTTGGGCGCGCTCACGCGGTTCGATTTCGGGGCGGCGTTCGATCAGAACGTGCTCGTGCCGCTCGCGACGCTCTTCGTGGTGGTGGCGTGGGCCACGTGGACGTGGGCGGTCTGGCACGGCCGTACTCGCACGGATCTGATCAGCGGACGAGGGCCGGTCCTCGGGGTCGGCCTGGTGCTCGTCGGGTTCGCCGTGGTTCGAAACCTTCCCGCTGGCAGCTGGCTGGCGTCCGGGTTGGCGTGAGAGTTGGCGTGAGGGTTGGCGTGAGGGTTGGCGTGAGGGTTCGGATGACGACTGCACCGAGCCCTCTGAGTCGTGGAATCGAATGGCACGAACCGAACGGCGCGAATCGGTGATCATCGAATAGGTTGCGGATCGTGAATCGTGTGCCGACCGACCGACCGCCCCACCTCCAGCTGGGGTGGTGGAGCTGATGGCGCGCTTCGGCCGGGTGCTCAGCGCCATGGTCACCCCGTTCGACGACGAGGGTGAACTCGACGTCGCCGCCGCCGTGGCGTTGGCCAAGTGGCTCGTCGAGCAGGGCAACGAGGGCCTGGTCGTGTCGGGCACCACCGGCGAGTCGGCGACGCTGTCGATCGACGAGAAACTCACCCTGTTCGAGGCGATCGTGAATGCCGTGACCGTCCCGGTGATCGCCGGAACCACCGGGTCGAACACCCGCCACGACATCGGTCTCACCGAGGAGGCCGGACACCTCGGAGTCGCCGGCATCCTCGGCGTCTGCCCGTTCTACAGTCGGCCGTCGCAGGCCGGACTCGAGACGCACTTCCGGGCCATCGCTGCGTCGACCGACCTGCCCGTCGTGCTGTACGACATCCCCAAGCGCACCGGCCGCGAGATCGCCGGCACCACGATCGTCCGCCTCGCGCACGACGTACCCAACATCGTTGCCCTGAAGGACGCTGCCGGGAACCCTGGCGCCACCGCCGCCGTCGCAGCCAATTGCCCCGACGCCTTCGAGATCTACTCGGGCGACGATTCGATGACCCTGCCGCTGCTGGCGGTCGGTGCTGTCGGAGTCATCGGAGTGGCAACCCACTGGTGCTCACCCGATCAGGTAGCGATGTTCGACGCGTGGGAGAGCGGCGACGTCGCAGGTGCCCGCCGTATCAACGCCCGCCAGCTCGAGAGCTACGAGTTCGCAACCAGCGACGCCGCCCCGAACCCGGTACCGTCGAAGGCCATGTTGAGAACGCTCGGTCATGCTGTCGGGGAGTGCAGGTCCCCGATGGGGCCGACGCCCCACGGACTCGAACACGCCGCCCGCGGTGTGTACGAACGTCTGGTCGCCGCCCGTGGCTGAGCGGCGCCGAAAGGGTGCGACCGAATCCGGCGTCCCGGTCCGCGTCGTCTTTCTCGGCGGGCTCGGCGAGATCGGCCGCAACTGCATGGCGATCGAGCAGGGTGCTGCCGACGACCCCGATCGCACGATCATCCTCATCGACTGTGGGCTGATGTTCCCCGACGCCAACATGCACGGCGTCGATCTCATCCTGCCCGACTTCACGTACCTGCGCGAGAACGCCGAACGGATCGCAGCGCTGGTGCTCACGCATGGCCACGAGGACCATGTCGGCGCCATCCAGTACCTGCTGCGCGATCACGACGGCATCGGCGACCTGCGCAGCGATCCGTTGCCGATCTACGGCTCGGCGCTCACGCTCGGTCTGGCGCGCAACCGCATCGAGGAAGCGGGGTTGCTCCCGAAGACCGACATGCGCAAGGTCGCCGACGGCCAGACCGTCGAGATCGGTTCGCTGTCGGTGGAGTTCATCCCGGTCACGCACTCGGTGCCCCACGCTCACGCGATCGCAGTGCACACCGCGCAGGGCGTCGTGTTGCACTCGGGTGACTACAAGATCGACCTCACCCCGGTCGATTCGCGTCGCACGGACCTCGCTCGCCTCGGCCAGTTGGCCAAAGAACCCGGCATCCGGTTGTTGATGTCCGATTCGACCAACGCCGAGGAGGCCGGCTATTCGCCGAGCGAAACCAGCGTGGGCGCGGTGCTCACCGGGCTGTTCGCTGCGCATCGGGACCGCCGCATCGTCACGGCCAGCTTCGCGAGTCACCTGCACCGCATCCAGCAGATCGCCGATGCCGCCATGGCCGATGGTCGCAAGATCGCCACGCTCGGGCTGAGCATGAAGAAGAACATCCGCCTCGGGCGTGAGCTCAAGGTGCTCGACATCCCCGAGTCGGCGATCATCGACATCGAGGAGATCGACAAGTATCTGCCGGGACAGATCTGCATCATCTCCACCGGGTCGCAGGGTGAGCCGATGTCGGCGCTCGGGTTGATGGCTCGTGGCGAGAACAAGTGGCTCAAGCTCGGCGAGCACGACACCGTGGTGTTGTCGAGCCACGCGATACCCGGCAACGAGGGCAACGTGAACGCGGTCATCGACGGGCTCATCCGCATGGGCGCCGACGTGGTCCACTCGGGAATCATGGACGTTCACGCCACCGGCCACGCCCAGGCCGACGAGATCAAGACGTACCTGTCGATCGTCAATCCCGAGTGGTACGTCCCGATCCATGGCGAATACCGCCACATGGTCGCCAACGCCAAGCTCGGCGAGCTGATGGGCGTGCCGCACGACCGCGTGGTGCTGTGCGAGGACGGCGACGTCATCGAGTTGACCGACGACGACCTGCGCCCGATCGGTCGAGTGCCCGCTGGCTATCTGTACGTCGACGGCATCGTCGGCGACATCGGACAAGGCGTGCTGCGCGACCGTCAGAAGCTCGCCGAGGAAGGCGTGGTCGTGGTCGTGGTCACGGTCGACATCCAGACCGGCAAGGTGCTCGTCGGCCCTGAGATCATCACCCGTGGTTGGGTGTACGCACCCGAGGCCGAGGATCTGCTCGACGAGGCGTGTGACGCCGTTGCCGACGCCGTCGAGAAATCGCTCGGCAAGGGTGTTCGTGACGTCGAGGCCCTCGAACGCGACGTTCGTCGTGCGGCTGGAAAGTTCGTCACCGAACGCACCAAGCGGCGGCCGATGATCGTGCCCGTCGTCATGGAGGCCTGATTGTCGCGGTTGCTCGCTGTCGCTACTGTCGGCCTGCTGGCCCTTGTCGGTGTTGCGTGTGGCGGCGACGATGATGGCGGCGAGGTCGGTGCCGACGATGGGTTCGTGGCAGACATCCGCCCCGCGATCGACGCGATCGAGTCCGAGCTCGGTGCCGGGCAGGTGTTCTTCGAGATCACCGCGAGTCGCCAGGTGATCAACCTCTTCGTCGCCGTCGACGACGCAACGGCTGCTGTTCCGTACGTTTTCCTCGACGGCGAGCTGCAGCCGCCGGCGCCGAAGCTGCCCGGTGCGTCTGGTTTCACGTTCGTTGGCGACGCGGTCGATTTCGACGAGGTTTCGATCCTCGACGCGGTCAGCAGCGAGTTGCCCGACTCCACGATCGAAGCGCTGAGCGTCGAAGGCGGCGATGGTGGCATCGTTCGCTATGTCGTGGCGACGCGATCGCCAGGCGGTGGCCGGCTGGATGTGACCGTGTCGTCCGACGGCGCCGTGCTGGAAGTCGATCCCGTCTCATAGCTCGTCGGACGGTCCCACCGTCCGACACGGCAGCTCAGGGAGGATCCGCACGGGTTCACTGGTGCATGGTGCGGGGCGTTTCGCTGTGGCGGTATTGCCTCATATGCCTGCAATCCACCCGTGGTCCGCCAGGCTGACCGGCATGGAGAAGCACGGTTGAAGTGCGGAAACTGGCGCCTTGCAGAGGGGCCCGTATCGATTGGCTGTGCGGACTGAACCTGGATGGCGGGATCGGAGCCGACGCTGCGGCGCTGTCTGTCGGCCACGCGTCCGCAAAGGCGTGGCCTCGATACTGACCGTGCGGCGTTGAATCACGAGGGGCAAGGCAACAGCGGATCGTCGCGATGTCGATGTCGGCGATGTAGCTCACGTTCGCAACAGGGTTCCTGACGAGACGAGTCGGTCGCGCCTGCGCGACCAAGCATGTTCGGGGGGTGTCACAGAGTTGTCGAGCACAGAATGACGCTGCGCTCCCGCGGACGCGTCACACTCCCGACAGCGTCTGTCCACATCTCGGCAACGGCCAAGCGCTGTTCTTTCGCGTTTCCATTCCAGTCCTTGACGAGGACTTCGGACTCATGACGTTCGTGATAGCAGTGCCATTGGCCATGGGACATCGGTCCCCGGGCTCTTGAGAGAAGCACTCGTCGAACACGGCCTGAAGGGCCGCCCACGAATCGGCGTTGCGAATGCAGATACGAACCGTCTCATATTGCTGGGATGATGACGCTTCGCGACGAGTTCGCAATCGGCGCATGGCGGGGCGGTCCAGGCGCCGAAAGCGCAGCATCGAGGGGGCATGCATGAGTCCTCGATGTGACTAGAATACTGGTCATGTCCGAGATGCTGCCGTTGGCGCACGTGAAGTCCCGATTCTCCGAAATGGTCGATCGGGTCGAGCACACCCACGACCGCATCGTGGTCACCCGGAACGGCCGCCCGGCCGCCGTGATGATCAGCCCCGCCGACCTCGCGGCGCTGGAAGACACGCTCGAGTTGTTCTCCGACCCGATCGCGATGAACGAGATCGCCGAGGCGCGCCGTGCCCATGCGGACGGGGACTACGTGACCGGTGACGAGCTGAGGGCCCGGCTCTCGACGACGTGAGCGACCACGCAGACACGCGCGTCACCGGACCCGCTCAACGACAACTGGGCCGACTGCCCGAGGGCACCGCCGCTGCGATCATCGAGTTCATGCTGTCAGCGCTCGTCGAGAACCCGCACTGCGTCGGAGGGCGTTTACGGCGCGAACTCGCTGGGCTCCACTGCGCCCGTCGCGGCGCCTACCGAGTCGTGTACGAGATCGATGACGACCAACATGCTGTGATCGTGTTGCGCATCGACCACCGCTCCAGCGTCTACCGCACACGCTGAAACCCGAGTGACCGCCCCCAACCTGCCGCACGGCCACCTACCGCCGGTTCAGCACCCGGTTGCCGCTCGCTGGCTGGCGTCGCAGCGAACCAGATCTGACAGCGCTGCATCGACAGCCCGGTCCGACCAATCCTCCGCTGGCCCCCCGGTCGGCGATCTCGCCCAGCGCTTGCTCGCCTGGTAAAGCGGTGCGGCCGTCCAACGATCTGCGTCACCCTCTGATGCCAACCGGTCCAGGTGGCGCCGGAGGGCCGCACGCAACAGTTCGGGGAACGATGTCCTGTACTGCACGCCTCGCTGATCGCTGGATCGCGCGTCAGTCGCGAAGATGGTCGAGCGGTACGCAGGAGAGCACGGTTTGCCCAGAGTTTCTGCTGGCGACGTCTTTTACGACGCGATGAACGAAATCGAGTTTGGTGCGCACGGGATCGGTGTGCGTGAACGGGTACATGTCTCCGCGACCCAATGCGCGGTTGACACGATTCAGCAGCAGCGACAACCATCTCCAGTCGGCGAGCATCTCGCTCGTCGTGGCGTCTCGATACGAGGCGCGTGGGACGATGTCGGCATCGACGAGGCCATCGACACGGCTCGCCTGCAACACCAGGCCGCCCGCAGCAGCGGTGGTCAACGAATCGGTGATGTGGAGGTAGTGGGCGAACGACTCGGCGAAGTCTTCCCATGGGTGCATCGTGGCGTACTCGGAGATGTGGGACGCCTCCCAACCCTCGGGGGCGCCCTCGCGGTAGTGCCGGTCGATCGCATCGGAGTACGAGGTCCGTTCATCACCGAAGAGTTCGTGGCACTCGGTGAACCAGTCGGTCTGCTCGACCAGGATCCATTGGTAGTAGTGGCCGACCTCGTGGCGGAAGTGCCCGAGCATCGTGCGGTACGGCTCTCGCAGACGGATTCTCAGCGCTTCGCGATAGTCGTCGAGCGTCTCGATCAAGTCGATCGTGATCACCCCGTTCGCGTGGCCGATGGTGACTCGTTGCTGCCCCGAGTGTGACGAGAGCAGGTCGAACGCGAGACCTCCTTCGCGTTCGTGGACCGGGTCGACCGGCAACCCCAGTTCAGCGAGTTGGACAAGAAGCCTGCGCATCACCTGCCCATCACCTGCGAGGCATCGGCGAGTTTCTCGAATGCGATCGTGTCCGAGGCTTCTGGTCGCCGACGGTTCAACCGGCATGACAGGCACCGAGCCGCGCCCGCATCGTCGGCGAGGAGCCAGTTGCAACGCCAATCTCGGTTCGAGCAGGGGATCCAGGTACGCCCGTCGACGCTGACCCCATCGGGAGTCGCCTCGTGCATGGCCGGCGTCGGCGGGTGAAAGCCCACCGCCAACCGGCAGCCGGGACAATCGAGCGCCTCGAGCACCGTGAAATCGCGGCATCGGGGACAACGGAGCATCTGCACGGCGGTCAAACTCATGCCGATCTCGGCCGAGGCCTGAGCCATGAGCGAACACACCAGATGCGCGTGATTCGCTCATCGCAAGGGTGAGGGTCGCGGCGGCGCATCTCGCCCCTTGGTACCTTTGTCCGTGCCATGAGTACCTGGGGTCCGTCCAAGAAGCGTTCGACGTCGCCGAGCAAGAAGGCCACGCCCGAGAAGCGCTCCACCGCGACCCCGAAGCCGGCTGCGAAGACGACTGCGAAATCGATTGCGAAAACGGCAGGGAAGGGCGGCGCCACAGCGAGTTCCAGCAGTAAGGGTGCGGCCACCCCGGCATCGAAGCGCCCCAAGGCTGGCAGCGTCGACGACCTCACTCCGCCCGAGGGGTCGAGCTCGCGACGGGATCAGAGCCAGTCCGAGCTTCGCAAGGCGGTCGGCGGGCGCGAGCACGAATTCGTCGGACTCGGTCTCATCGGGTTGGCCGTCCTGCTCGCCCTTGCGTATCTGAACCTCGCCGGCCCATTGGGTCGCGGGATCGAGACACTGACCGGTTGGTTGTTCGGCCTCGGCCGCTACGCCGTGCCCGTGGTGCTCGTCACCATCGGCATCTCGTTCCTGCGCAAGGGCCGATCTGCGAGCCTGTTCCAGCTGATCGTCGGCTGGTCGTTGATGTCGCTGTCCGTGCTCGGCCTGCTGCAAGTGGCTCGTGGGGCCGAACGACTCGGCGACGCGGCCGATGGAATCGCCGATGCCGGCGGATGGATCGGCGCGCTCGTCGGCACGCCACTCGAAGCACTGCTCGAAACCCCGGGCGCAGCGGTGTTCCTCGTTGCGGCGTTCACCGGTGGGGCGTTGCTGGTCACCCGCACGTCGATCAAGACCTTCGCCCAACAGACCGGCGGGTTCCTCGCCGCCGTCGGCGCACCCCTCGGGCGTGCCGCCAAGTCGGGCATCAGCAACATCTCCACCCTCAACAGCGACCGTCAGGCTGATGCCGGGGCCGGTGTCACTTCGTTCGATGCGCTCGGTGTTGCCGGTGAGGCGTCAGCGTCGACTCCGGGGCTGTACGACTTCGCAGCGGAGGGCGATGATCTGGGCGGCGAGGCGGCTCCGACGACGGCGCGTCGCACGAAGAAGCCCAAGTTCGACACCGGCAGCCAACCGGGTCCGGCGGTCGTCGGCGACGGAGCCAGAGTCGGCGAGTGGGTCTTGCCGCCCATGTCCTTCCTCGATCGGCCAGGTGAGCAGAAGATCGATCGCAAGGCCGTTGAAGCTCGCGGTCGGATGCTGCACGAATCGCTGGCGTCGCACGGTGTCGAGACCACGCTGGTCGGTATGACCGTCGGCCCCACGGTGACCCGCTACG
>Ga0335394_10008115_pt1 | contig 11844 bp, 11 predicted proteins | sample MAT03_FD_205741 | JGI IMG/M metagenome (GOLD analysis project Ga0335394, IMG submission 205741) | Freshwater microbial communities from Lake Fryxell liftoff mats and glacier meltwater in Antarctica - MAT-03 (spades assembly) (version 2) ... | reverse complement strand
TACGGTTGGAGATGCCGATCGATTTTTAGGCGATCGAGTCTATCGAAATCGTTGTGTCGATCGTATTCTGGAAATCTTGCTGGATATCGAAACCTGGATGGGCGTTGGTCGTCTTTTTGTTCCGTAATGTGAGCCAATAAGTAAGGCAGTGCTGCTAGCCGAACAAGCCAAAAAAACTGAGTTTCCAACACTATCGAGTATTTTTTATGAAAGTATCTATCTCTTTGCCAGATGAGTTAGTGCGTTACATTGACGATCGTGTAGAAAATCGCAGTCGGCTAATCGAGCTTTTATTGCAAGCATGGCGCAAACAACAAGAACAGCAGGCAATGGTAGAAGCCTGTTTATTGCTGGATGAACTAAGTGATGAATTAACCGAGGAGGATGAAGCATGGCAGCAAGCAGCGATTACCGACTGGGAAGCATCTGGCTAGTGAATTTCGATCCCTGAGTCGGTACAGAAATCCGCAAGACTCGATCGGCGGTAATTATTTCAGGAACTGCTTTTAATCAACGCAGTAAAGTCACAGTTCTACCCATAACTTCTGCTGTTCCAGTTGATGTGATTGTTAATCCGGTTCTGTTTGAAGATGAGAATACTGGCCTGGTGGAGTTGGCGATCGCTCTTGAAGATGAGAATAAATACCCATTCGTGCGCCCCAGTAGCGCTCCGGCAGATTTGATGGACAGACCGGGCAGGGTTATTGGAGAATGGTAAAATATGGACTTTGATGAGCGAATTTAGGCTGACCCTACTTATATAAATAGGATCTAGGCGTAAGGGATGTAGAGCAGAAGGGTTGGGTGTTTGGCTGGATGGGGCGACGGTAGCCGCCCTTTAAGATTTATTAACTCAACTTATTCCCTATATGCTTTAATTACTCCTATATTCATTGAAGATAATTTTGGAGGCATAGAGGAAAACTTAAACTCAGAAATCACTCAGGGTGATGATCCAGGTAATTATCGTTAATTTTATAGTAGAATATTACCACAACAATATGCCAGTTGATACCAAGCTTTATCGTGTTCTAATTGCTAGCCCTGGAGACGTTCCTCAAGAGCGGGAAATTATTCGAGAAGAAATTGCCAGGTGGAATGCAATTCACACTTCCGAGATGAAAATGATTCTGATGCCTTTGGGATGGGAAACAGATGCAACCCCTGATCTTGAGGAAGGCGGACAAGCTATTATCAATCGTCAACTGGTTGACATTTGCGATCTCCTGATAGGTGTCTTCTGGACTCGACTTGGGACACCCACTACTCAAGCGGAATCAGGTACTGTAGAAGAGATTGAGAGAGCACATAATGAAGGAAAACGCTGCATTGTCTACTTTTCCGATCAAGCGGTATCTCCTTCAGCAACCGATCAAAAACAGTACAAGCGCCTTCAGAAATACAAAGACGAGTTAAACAAGAAAGGATTGACTAATACCTATAAAACTATTGAAGAGTTCAGAGAGAAAGTTTTCCGACATATTACTGCATCAGTTTTACAAATTACTAGGGAGGATAGAGAGCGACGAGCAGCAGAGCAGGAAGCAAAATTAATCGAACAGGCGCTCAGACTGCCAACGCAACCAGTTATAACTTCTCCCAATTTTGAAATTTCGTTTGAAACCCTAACAGAGGCTCAAACCTCTGTTAAAAAACTACTTGAGTCTCGCTTCGGTGTTCCAGACATGGAAGAGATAAAGGAAAAGGAAATCGCCAAGGTTCAATTTGTTCTTAGCTCTCCTGATCTCGCTCCTCTTCTTAGTCAGCAACCAACAGTAGAAACCATTTCAGCAATTGCTCAAATTTTAGAAACAGCTACTACACCTTCTATCTATGCAATTGCCACGATTTGCAAATATGGAAACGATTCCTCAGTCGATTGGCTAGATATTGTTGGTGACTGGATAGAGCGTCTCAGTACCAGAAAGGTTGAAAGTGGATACCAATGGGCAAATAATATCAAGATTTATCCTGGTTTACTTCTACTCTATACTGTAGGAATTTCTGCACTTCGTTCAACGAAAACTAAATTTTTGCGAGAAGCTTTAGAGCGTCAAATCTATTCACTTGACTACGATCGTGAATCTAACTTAATAAACATATTAGATCCGAGATATGTATTTTATGACCGTCTAGGGAAACTTATAGAACCTGGATTTGAACAAAGAAACACTCCCGTCAGCGACCATATTGCTCCGCTAATCAAAAGTAAGCTATATCCTCATGAAGAAGAAGTTCAATATTTAAATTGGTTCGATCTTTTTGAATTTTTGCTTTCTCTAAAATCGGTTCATCTAAATGAAGAATACCCTTATTTTGGATCATTTACTTGGCGTTGGGAAACGAATAGATTTATCATTAAGTCAATTCAAGATGCAATACTGCAACAAGGTAGATATGGATCAGCAATCTTAACTATTTTCAATACAGAAGCTGACTTAGAGCGAACAGCACACAAGTATGACACTATAGCTAGCCAAACTCGTTCGAGCTTTTGGCGAGCAAGTCCTCATAAATATGTTAGCAAACTTATTCAACTAGCAAAATCTGGGAAAAGAATAACGAGCTACCGCGATCTTGGTAACGCATAAATATTGCAACAGGCAATCCAGTTAGGAATAATCTAGTACAATCAATACTCCGGACAGTTTTGGATACAGAGGCTGAAACCCTCATTCTACCGTTAGCATTTGACCTTACTGAGAAGGCTGAAACCCGCATTCTGCCGTTAGTGATTGAAAACTGTCCGGACTATTGGTACAATCAAAGTTTGAAATTAACACATAATGTCAAATAAATCTGTGAAAATCAGCCTCTATCTAAAGCTAATTACTAAAATTAGCTTTCCACGATTCGTAAATTCATTCGTAAGTACATTTGGTTTACTGTGGCTATTTATTGAACCTGCTACGCTGGTCTTCCCAGAGAAGCTCAACATAGGTTGGCTTGGTTACTTTGGACTTGCAGTTTTGTCGTTCATTTTTGCTATCATTCAATGCCGACCTCGAATGGCTATATCTAAAAAACTTATTTCTCCTGATTCAACTATTGAAATCAAAATAGGCGATATCTTTGATGAAAACGGGCATTTAGTCATTGGTTGTAACGATACTTTTGATACAGAAATAGGAGATATTATTCGAGACTCCAGTATTCAAGGACAGTTTCTTACACAGGTTTATAGAGGCGATCGCAGCAGATTGGATGCAGATATTGAACTAGCCCTCCAACCGTATCACACCGAACGCCAGGAAGATTTTGATAAAAGTCGAGGAAAAACTTGGCGATACCCCATCGGTACAGTAATTACACTCAGTTCACATAATAAATGCTATTTCTTGACAGCTTATGGATACATGAACAATAACTTGAATATTCAATCAAATACCGACTATATTATGACTTCGCTGAACAAGCTCTGGAAAGAAGTTCGTCAAAAGTGCCAAGGTACAGGTGTAGCTATACCTATCATTGGCTCTGACCTTGCTCGTGTCGGCTTATCTAGAACTGAGTTAGCCAAGTTAATTATTACTTCTTTTATCGTGGAAACAAAGCGAACCTTCATTACTAAAAAATTAACCGTAATGATTTACGTCGAAGATTTAGATTCTATAGATTTCTATGATTTACAGGAATTTCTTGAATCTATCTGCTTCTGAGAGTTTTTGAAATTCTGCCAACAAAAACTAACCTACTATAGGAACAAACCCTTGAATCCGAATAGGTTTCTTATCGGCTATTGAGCTTGACACAATTACAAAAGAAGCATCAACCCGGACTCCCGTTGCTGTAACAGGTCCGACATTCAAGTATTCAAAATACCCAGGATACCGTTGTCGAAACTCCTCAACAATGTACAGTCTTGTCAACCCTTCAGCAATCCAGCCTGATGCCTTTGTTGTACGCAGGAGTTCGGGTAATGCTGATGTATCAAGTCTTGTTAATGATTGAGCCAGACTTAGAACACTGCTATCTATCTTCACCTCTTTACCAAAAATAGCCAAGGTTGCCCAAATATACGCAAGATCGGCTGGTCCTAAAGAGTTTCCACGAACACCTCCACCGACTGATATCATCCTGCTGGTATCTCCCGAATATCCATGAAAATTCTGAGGTGTTGTACATTCAATACGTACTAAGTTCTCCGTTGTAAACTTCGAGTCTGTTGAAACAGAATCGACTTGGATAGGGAAACTTTGATCCGACCAAGTTATGCGATTAATATATGCCTTGGCGGAGCTATAGGATTCGCTAAGGCATAGAAGGGCATGACGTACACTTCCTTGGGTTACTCGTGCAGTTACAGTAAAATGATTTCCACCTCTTGATGGAATTGATTCACTCTTGACTAAACCGGGAAAGACGAGATTACCGAGTTTAATCCAAAAGCGGTAACTTCGTGCAGCCATCTCTCGCAATCGAGCATCAAGCTGAGAAACAAAAGAATGCGTTGAAAAAGATGCAACAGAAACTTCCTTGTAGAGCGAGAACAGCCAATCATTTAATCGCCCGTCTCGCTCAGAGTCTTGAATTCCCTCTAGCATGAAAATTAAGCGTGGTATCTGGCGTTTAGTAGCCTGATTTGCCTCTTTATGGATAGGTGAATAGCCTGTGGAATCGGCGATACCGTAACTTTTACCAACTAATAACACAAAAATATCTGATTGCTCGACACCGTTTAAATAAGCTTGTTCAGAAGCTTCATCTCTTGGTGTCATCTCCTCCCACATAATTGGATGAGCACCTATTTCGTATAAATATTGTCGAGCAGCTTCTCGTACTGGATTCATCTCGGCATCTCTCCGAGAACTAATGAAAATTCCCTTACCTGCAACCCACTCGCGGAAGCGCTCCTCAGCTAAAGGCTGGGGACGTGCTATTGTGTCAATTAAGAGGTTGTTCCAGCTATCGTAACCCATTGGATATTTGTGACAATTAATTCAGAAACTTTCTACTGTGATATTTTTCCCCATTTGGTTAGTTTATAGGTAAAAACACAGAAGTTACAAAGATTTTAACAGACCGGACACCGACTGCTGGGTAATATAGAGCGATCGCGCCGTGCCACTCTCCAAATCAAAAATTGATACTTTCGCTCTGCACCTTCAGCACTACCATCTCAGCACAAGATAGGTTCTTTGTCAACTCTTCTGGTAAAGGGGGAGTAAAAGGGGGTTTTAGCGATCGCACTACTCGATCGATTCATGAAAAAAGTTAGTCTTCAGATTTGATATTACTCCCAGTATTTTTCCCAATCATCCTTAAAAGCTTGCTGCAATCTCTGCATATACGCATCAGTCTTAATCTTCACCATCCACAAATTATTAGCATTGCGGCCTCCCTTACACACAACACCTTCATCCACACCGTATTTCCCCTTGCGAAGATCATCCATAAACTTGCCCGTCAGTTTGCCGCGATAAATTACTCGCGCAATATTTAATTTACCAAAATCCTGAATAAACCGATCGGGAATAACCATACCGCGATCGGTTTCCACATCAAAAAGCACCAGTTGTTTGCGATCGTCCTTTTGGTGCATTCCCGCAAACGAGTTAGCACCAAAAAACTCTGTAAACACAGTAATTTCAGGGCAGTGATACTGTTCGTTTTCTCGAAATATAGACTCTAACGGACTAGCAAAGTCTCTTTTAAATATTTCCGGTGCTGCTTCTCAACCTGGATGTGCAGCATTAAATTCTGCCATTCCCATCTCATCCAAATCAAATCTACGGCGGCGCGTACCAAAAGCATACCAACCAAGTTCAATTTCCCAAACCCAATGCAAATTAGTGCCATCGTACTTCTCAAAAGCTATACATTGTTCATTAGGGCAATTTTTACTATCGGGAATTTTGGGATAGGCAAGTTGAACTCGTGTCATATAGAGGAAGGAAGAAGGAAGAAGGAAGAAGGAAGAAGGAAGAAGGAAGAAGGAAAGGGTTTCTAACGATTTCTCCCTCCTCCCCTTCAGCTCTAAAAATCTCTCAATTGAGCCGTTTGAACAGTCACATCTTTCGTCATAGAACCCCGCCGCAATTTCAGTTTCAAAATTTGACCGATTTGGCTGTTTTCCACCAGATTTTGCAACTGTTCCGCTGTGGTGACAGCCTCGCCGTCAATTTGGACGATCGCATCTCCCTTCCGAATCCCCGCTTTTTCCGCAGGTGTATTTGGCATAACTCGCATCACTAACACTCCTTTGACTTCCGGTACGATCAAAACAGCATTTGGATCGGCGTTATTTTCTTTAGCGATTTCAGGAGTCAAAGCAATCATCTGAATGCCCAAAAATGGGTGACTGACTTGTTCTCCCTTGGCTAACTGCGCGTAGATAGCTTTCGCTTTGTTGATGGGAATCGCAAACCCAATTCCCATCGCATCGGCTCGAATTGCCGTATTGATGCCGATTACTTCTCCTAAACCGTTTAACAGCGGCCCGCCGGAATTGCCGGGGTTGATGGCTGCGTCTGTTTGAATGAAATCGAGGCGCTTGTCGGGAATTCCTACGGCTGCGCTCGATCGCTTCAAGGTGCTGATAATTCCCAAGGTGACGGTATTGTCAAATCCTAAAGGGTTTCCGACGGCGATCGCCCAATCTCCCACTTTCACCACATCGGAATCTCCCAAAGCGGCCACGGGCAAGTTAACACCTTTGGTATTAATTTTAACAACCGCTAAATCTGTCACTTCGTCAGTACCTAACACTTCTCCCGGAAAAATACTGCCGTCGTTTAAAGTAACAGTAACTCGATCGGCTTTGTCAACTACGTGAGCGTTGGTTAATACAGTCCCGCTTTTGTCGATCACAAAGCCGGAACCTTGACCCCGCAAACGTTCTTGTCTGGGTACTTGGGTTCGCAAGTCTTCTCGGAAAAATCTATTGAAAAAGGGGTCTTCCATCAGCGGATCGAGGTTGCGGCTGACTGTACGCTCGGTATCAATTCGGACAACGGATCGCCCGACTCGATCGACCGCTGCGGTGACAAAGCTGTTGTTGCTAGCAGTCGCTGGCACTTCTGAAGCCCGGAGTGCCAACTTTTGGGGATTTTCGACAGCCGATGAGAATTCCTCTACTTGTAATTTCGGCACTGCTGTTTTAAGCTGTTGACGAAGGTTGGACTCCGGCTTGATGTCAATGGCAGAGGCTGATGTAGGGGCGATCGTCCAAGCGTTTAGGGCGATCGTCATTGCTAAGATTAGGCTTAACAGGCGAGCTGCGGTTCCGGGTGCTGGGCGAAAAAACTTGAATAGTCGCATATCTTGAATAAAAATCAGGCTGAGTTATTTAGATATAGGTATTCTCGCGCAGACTAAATAATCTGTCGCGGAGAACCCCTAAATATATTTTGACAAATCGTAACCGCGCCTGCATCCCATTCTGCTCTAGAACTGGTTACAATACATGAGTCAGAAGCCTGGACAATATCCTAATATTCTGAATTCTAACTATTAAATTTTGCCTCATGATTTTATCTGATACTTCTACTGACAAATCTTTGCCCTCAAATTCCCACCACCATCACGGCGATGAATCAGTTCACCCTCACCATCACGATGAAGAATCCATGCGGCGGCTTGTCAATCGCTTGTCTCGGATTGAGGGACACGTTCGGGGGATAAAAACAATGGTGCAGGAAAATCGTCCCTGTCCCGAAGTTCTGATACAAGTTGCTGCGGTTCGAGGTGCGCTCGATCGCGTTGCGAGAATCATTCTGGACGAACATCTAACTGAGTGCATCGCTAGAGCAGCCAAAGAAGGCAATATTGATACAGAAATTGAAGAGTTGAAAGCCGCTTTAGATCGGTTTTTGCCTTAGATTCTGAAAATCTTGATTTGAGAATAAAAATAGTAAAAATGACAAAACCTGCCAGCTAGACAAAACCTACAAGTTAGTCGTTATTTAGACTGTTTTCAGCTTCGTTTTGAATCTGAAAATTTGACCTGATATTAAAACAATCAAAACTTGCAAGTTAGACACAACCTGCAAGTTAGTCATCCTGTCACACTTTGGTCAACTTCGCTTTTAGTTGGTATCGAACCGTCGCGTAAACAGCTTTATAGGAAGCCTCAATGCTGTATTCCTGCTGCAACCACTCTTGAATTTCTCCATAGCTTCTAAAGCCTTTTTGGGGGTCACTGAGGTGCATTGCCAAACTAGCGCGGGCCAGAGGAGGAATGGCTGGCTTGCGACCGCCGCTGTGCTTGGTTTCCAGGAGTCCTTCGAGTCCGTCAGAGCGGTATTTTCTCAGCCACCGCTGCACTGTAATGCGGTTTACGCCGATCGTCATTGCCAATTCTTTAACTGTCTTAACGTGACAAATTTTGAACAGGTAAAGTGCTTGAATTTTTTGAAAGCCACTTGCCGTTTTTTGTTCAGTCAACAGGCTTTTCAGTTCTTCAATTGTCTCAGTGATGCTAAGTTTACATACTCCAGCCATATCAATTACCTCACGATTCGTGCTCTACAATAGCTTTGTTTGACAAGGGAAAGGGAGCAAAATTCACTCCCAATCCTAACTGCTAGCCTTTATGCTTGCTAAGAAAGCAATACAAAAACGCTCTAAATTAAACTTTTTCATTCCTGTACACACTCAGACGCTCAAAAGCAGTTTTTTTCCTGTGAGCAAGGGTTGCAGCGAAGTTTTTTGATAAAAAATGGTCTCTGAGTCAGCGTTGTACTTGATGAGAAAAACATCATTACTAATACTGCTGTCAGTCAACCGATCGACTGCAATATTAGCTGTAATACTGGACTTTCAAGGAATACCATTTATTCTCTTTTGCTAAACACGTATCATAGTTTCCCTGGTATTTATTGCTAGTTTTTGCGAATTTATTAGCGATTTTTAGTCATTAATCAGCAGCAGACAGACTTGGTTTGTCCACCAGCGATCGCAGTTTTATACATACATACCCCTATTCCCCGAAGTAGATTTCTAGCTTTCGCTGTGCGAGAAATCCTCAGACCTCAGCACTTTCACGGGCCGGAGCGGGTCGCCCCAAGTGACATTGCAACCAACCTTCTTGCTGCGAGTAAGTATCTGTAAAATTACTTGCTCGATCGCCAGTTGAGTAAAACACACTGACCGTGGAATTGTCAATTTTTTACCAGCACAGTACCACTATCGGCTATTTTTTCTCGCCAGCCGTGATCGAAACGATTGTTTCTATGTGATACTACTAACATAAATTAGTGATCGTTATCACACTACTCCTAAGTAAACTCAACTAGCCACAAAAAGTTATGGCTTCGATCGCACTTTCCACCCAAAGTTCTTTTGATTTAGTCAAGAAGTGCGATTCAGATGATTTTGAAAAATATTAAATGTTAACTTTTAATCCAAAAATAAAGATTATGCCGTTTTGTGCTTAACACTTCCAAAACAATCTAATTTCTGCTGGAATCTTGCGGATTGAGGGAAATATCGGGCTGGGTTAACAGTTGACAGCTGACAGTTGACAGTTGACAGTGAAGTTTTTAGGCTGGGGCTTAAATCCCCAGCCTAAAAACAATCCACCTAAAGGTGGGGGCTTAAATCCCCTGTGATGCAGGTGAATCTTTCAGCATTTAAAATCTAACATGGCAGAACATCCGGTTAAACCAGTTGGCTGAGAGTATTCTTCATTTAAAAGGTGTAGAGAAGCCACAATGAACGTTGACGAACTGCTCAAGCTATATGCAATAGGAGAAAGAAATTTTAGCGGGGTTTACCTGCACGAAGTCTATCTCTACGAAGTAGAATTGATTGGAGTCAATCTGTATGAAGCCGATCTGATTGGAGCCAATCTGTGCAAAGCCAAACTCAACAGAGTTAACTTTGGCAAAGCCAATTTGTGCAAGACCAATTTGAGCAGAGCAGACTTAGGTGGAGCCGACCTTACAGAAGCACTTTTAGCTGAAGCTAATCTGAATGAAGCTGAATTGATTGGAGCAAATCTTAGCAAAGCAGACTTGAGCGGAGCAAATCTTAGCAAAGCAACTTTAATTGGAGCCAATATATCTCGGGCAATCCTCAGCCGTGCAGACTTACACGGAGTAAATCTTTACGGGGTCAACTTGCGCAGGGCGGTTCTCACAGAAGCTGATTTAATTGGAGCAAATCTTAGCAAAGTAGACCTCAGCGGAGCCGACTTAATGGGAGCCAGCCTAATTAGGGCAGATTTGACTGAAGCAATTTTAAGTGCGTCAGACTTAAGCGGAGCAAACCTGCTGGGAGCAAATCTTACAAAAGTCAACCTGAGTGGAGTATATCTTAAGGGTACGACGATGCCCGATGGCACTATTCACGAGTAATCTATTTGTTGAATTTTATGGTTGGCCAGAACCGCGGCTAAAGGGTAACAAGTTTTTTGTTACCCTAATTTATTGGTGGTTAAATGTTTATTTAAAACTCAGGTAAGATCGTGAACTTGAATAGACCTCTTGCAAAAATAGCTAGGACGGGCAAGATGCCCATCCCACAAAAAGTTTTTTTCTTGTGGAATGGGCATCTTGCCCGTTCCAAAATTTGATTAAAAGGACTTTTGCAAGAGGTCTAATGTAGGGTGAGGCAACGCCACAAATAACTCCTACACACAGCGAGTTACAGGATTTGTTCGTCAACTTATGTTATCTTGATTTTCAATTGCTTTGATAAAAGCTATTTTAGATTTAACATTTTAGATTTTGGATGGTTGAAATGAAACTCAGAATCCTGGCTGCTGCAACGCTGTTGACCGCTTTTGCCCCTGTAGCACCTGCACCCGCCGAGAACATCCAACACACGCAACAATTACTAGCCACCAGACAATGCCCCAACTGTGACCTCAGCAGTGCAGGTCTGGTTTTAGCCAACTTAACAGGCGCAAATCTCAAAGGTGCTGACTTGAGGTTGGCCAACCTCAGCCGAGCCAACCTCACCGGGGCTGACCTCAGCGGAGCCAACCTCAGCGGCACCAGTCTGTTTGGCGTCAACCTGACAGGAGCCAACCTCAGCGGAGCTAACCTCACCGGGGCTGACTTGAGAAGTGCCTATCTCAGCGACGCCAATTTGCAAGGCGCCAATTTAACTAACGCCCAACTGCTGGGAGTTAGAGGAATGCCAACTAATATCGGCAACGCTGAAGACTTCTATCGGTTGGGAGTGAAAGAAGCTCAAGCGGGAAACTACAGAAACGCCATTGATTATTACAATCAATCCCTGAATTTGAAGCCAGATTTAGCAGCCGTTTATTTTGCACGCAGTATGTCTCGCGCTGACTTGGGAGACTTCGGCGGCGCGACTCAAGACGCTGCTAGAGCAAATCAACTCTTTGCCGCTGAAGGAAATATCCAAGGTCAGCAGTTGTCAAAGCAGTTAGTCGAAGCGATTGTGGCGCGCCAAAAGCCAACGGAACCCCGCACAGCCAGCCGTGGTGACTTTATGGGTCTTCTAGGATCGATCGGCTCTGTGCTGATCAAGTTGGTTTTACCTTAAGATTGAGAATTAAATAACTTACAATTTTTATTTTTCTTGTGGGATGGGCGTCCCGCCCGTCCAGAAAGAACGGGCGGGACGCCCATTCCACAAACTTGTGTAAGTTATTAAATTTTTGTTCCTTAAGAACTTTTGGCTAATTCAGCGGAATCTCGATCAAGAATTCAGTACCCAGACCTGGTTGAGAAACACACTTAAGTACCCCTTGGTGTTTCTCAACGACAATTTGATAACTGATAGACAGTCCTAAACCCGTGCCCCGACCGACGGGTTTAGTAGTAAAAAAGGGATTAAATATATGAGAAATTAACTCTTTGGGGATGCCGTGACCGTTGTCAGCAATGCAAATTCTTACCGTTTTTTCATCAATTAACTCGGTGCGAA
>Ga0335394_10008110_pt1 | contig 11847 bp, 11 predicted proteins | sample MAT03_FD_205741 | JGI IMG/M metagenome (GOLD analysis project Ga0335394, IMG submission 205741) | Freshwater microbial communities from Lake Fryxell liftoff mats and glacier meltwater in Antarctica - MAT-03 (spades assembly) (version 2) ... | reverse complement strand
CTCCATTCGCCAACGGGTCAACATCGGCATGGTCAGTGTGTTCAGCCAGGCGATACTGATCACGTTCGTGGCCGTGATCCTGGCGGCGTTCTTCACGCTGTTCGGTCTCCTCGCCATCCCGGAGGATACCGTGGCGTCCTGGACCCAGCTGGAGAGGGTGCAGATCCTCGCCCACTGGAACGTCGGCGGGCGCACGCTGGTGCTCAGCGAACCGCTGCTACGAGTCGCCGGTTTCCTCGGCGCGTTCAGCGGGATGTACTTCACCGTCGTGCTCGGTACCGACGCAACGTACCGCTACGAGTTCGCCGAGGACGCCGGCCCACAGATTCGCCAGGCGCTGGCCGTGCGGCTCGCCTGTCACCACACCGCACAGAGCGACTAGGTTGCCGCCGTCACGTTCAGTACCTGAGGAGCTACTCGCCATGTCCCACCAATTCCTTTCCGACGAATGGATGGCCGCCGCCGCCGCCATCCGCGAGAAGTACGCCGACCAGGCAACAAAGGTCACCAGCAGCATCCGGATGAACCAGGTCATCACCGACGTGCCGTTCGGCGACGGCTCGGTCAATCTGTACCTCGACACCTCGTCGGGTGACGTGGTGATGGAGAAGGGCGCGCTCGACACGCCCGATCTGACCCTGACCACCGACTGGGAGACCGCCCGCAAGATCTTCGTCGATCAAGATCAGGCGGCAGGCATGCAGGCCTTCATGTCCGGCAAGGTCAAGGTGCAGGGCGACATGATGAAGATGATGGCCATGCAGACCTCGATGCCCAGCGACGACATCGCCAAGCAGATCGCCACCGAGATCAAGGACATCACCAGCTGAGCGATCGTTGGGTGGTAGGTCGTGGATTGCTGCGCTAGCGCGGCGTACTGCGTACGAAGGTGGCCGCCAGGCATCCGCCGGCGGCCACCACCGCGCCCACGATGAACGCGTTGTGGAAGGGCGTCAGGTTCGATGAGGTGGCGCTGACGCTGATGGTCGCGAGTACGGCCGACCCGAGCACCTGGCCCATCTGGGTGCTCAGCTGTTGCATCGCCCCGGCGACACCAAGGTCGGAGTCGTTCACCGAACCGGCCATCAGCGACGTGAGCGCGGGCGACGCGATGCCGAGGCCGATACCAGAGAACGCGGTCGCGGCGATGATGAAGATGTACGACGAGTCAAGCCCGACGGTGCTCCATAGCACCATCGAGATGACCACGCCGATGGCACCCACGACACCCGCCAGACGCTCGCCGACACGCAAGGTGACGATGGCCGCGAGCGGCGCGATCAACGAAAACGCCAGCGGCCGCGAGATCACCAGGTAGCCCTTCGTCGCTTCGCCAAGCCCGAGACCGCGAGCGCCCAACACCTGCGGAATCAGGAAGAACCCGCCCATGTAGGCGAAGTTGGTCAGCGTCTGACTGAGCACTGGGAACGCGAAGTTGCGCGTGCGAAACCATGCGAGCACGACCAACGGCGCCTCCGCGCGTCTCTCCACCCGCACGAATGCCACGATCGCTGCAAGCGACATCAGCAAGAAGCCAGTCGTCGCCGCGCTCCCCCAGCCCCACGCACGGCCTTGGCTGATCGCGACCAGCAACGAGGTGGCGCCGATACCCAAAGTCACCGAACCGAGCACGTCGAACTTGACGCCCTTGAGGCGATCCGTGCCCGGCAGCAGCCACAGCGCGACGATGAAACCGATGAAGCACAGCGGCGCCTGCACCGCGAAAATCGCCCGCCAACCGACGAGTTCCACCAATGGAGCGCCAACGACAACGCCGATGACTGGCCCACCAGCGGTGACGAAACTCCAGTAGCTGAGTGGTTTGACCCGCTCGCCCGGCTCGAACATGCGGTTGATGTACGCCATCGCCGACGGCCCGCACGCAGACCCAGCCGTTGCCGACAGCGTGCGGAACAGGATCAGCGTTGCAGCATTCCAAGCGAGCGCTGAGGCAATCGCAAAGACACCAGCGAAGAACAGTCCGCTGACGAAGATGCGCTTGTGGCCCCACAGGTCGCCGGCCTTGCCGAACACCGGCCCAACCACGCCGAAGGCAAGCATCGGGCCGGTGATGGCCCACGTGAGCACCGTCGTCGTGGTGGCCAGTTCGCCCGCAATGCGGTCGAGCGACACCACCAGCAGGGTGATGGTGAAGCCAACGGTGAACAGCCCACTGAGCACCACCCACAGCACCGCCCACCGATGGTCGATGCCCACCTTGCGGGCAATGCGTCGGCGCAGCAGGATCGGCCACGGGATGACGCCGAGTTCGTCAACACCGCCGCTGTCGATGGACAGCGTGCGGTTGGTGCCGGGGTGAACGTTCTCACGACGCGGCGGCCGCAGCCTCACGAACGAACAAGTGGAGCCAGGGCCTCGGCAAGTTCGGAGACAGTCCACTTCGAGTCGCGCTCGACGCCGGCGCCGCGCTGCCAGCTCTCCACCATGGTGACACTGCCGCCTTGCACCAGGAACGTTTCACCCGTGAACACGCAATCGCTGGTGGCCAGGTAGGCAACCAGCGGCGAGATGTTGGCCGGGTCCCACGGGTCGAAGGCGTTCTCCTTCGGCTTCATGATGTCGCCGAGGCCAGGCGTTGCAAGGGTGAGCCGGGTTCTGGCGCCAGGGGCAATGGTGTTGCTCTTCACGCCGTAGCGCACCAGTTCCTTGGCGGCAATCTGGCTGAGAGTGGCAATGCCTGTTTTGGCAGCGCCGTAGTTGGCCTGGCCAGGGTTGGAGAACAGACCCGAGGTGCTGGAGGTGTGCACCAGGTTGCGCGGCTTCACAATGCCTGCTTTGTGCTGCTCGCGCCAGTATGCGGCAGCCCAACGGGTGGGAGCGAAGTGACCCTTGAGATGAACAGCTATGACCGCATCCCACTCGTCCTCGGTCATGTTGACCAGCACCCGGTCGCGCAGAATGCCTGCGTTGTTGACCAAAATGTCGAGGTCACCGAAGGTCTCCACTGCCTGGTTGACCATGCGCTGGGCGCCTTCCCAGTCAGCCACGTTGTCGCCGTTGACCACCGCTTCGCCGCCCAAGGCCTTGATCTCCTCAACCACCTGCTGGGCAGGCGTCAGGTCGGTGCCGGTGCCATCGTTGGCACCGCCCAGGTCGTTGACGACCACCTTTGCGCCCTCAGCCGCGAAGTACAGCGCATGCTCGCGACCAATTCCGCGACCCGCACCGGTGATGATTGCGACGCGTCCGTCCAGAGAACCCATGACGTGTACCTCCTGGCTCGGCACGTTAGTGAGCTAGACGACTGGGGCCACAACCGGGGTTGGCGCGAAGGTGAGATCCACGGAGGTGCCACGAAGGAACTGCTGGCCATCGACCACCGCCGAGCCGCTGACGGAGGCCGACTGGAACGCCTGCGTCGTATCGCCGGTCACTGGGCCAACCACGAGACCCGCAGCCTGGATTGCGGCAACGATGCCGTTGTAGTCGAGACCGGCCAGCGACGGCATCGCCACCAGGTCCGGCCCCTTCGACACAATGACGGTGACGGTGGCACCGCGAGCTGCCTCGCTGCCCGGCGGCACGTCCTGGCGAATGACCGCCCCCACGGGAACCGTGTTGCTGAACTCGTCGACGCCCTGCGCGTACACCAGACCCAAGGCCTGCACAGCGGCAGTCGCATCAGCAATCGGCATGTTGGTGAGGTCGGGCGACACGCGCGGGGCGGGGCCGTCAGACGCCACCACCTGCACGGTGGTGCCCTTCGTCACGGTCGCTCCGGCGGTCAAGGTGGGTGCGGCAGGTACCGACCAGGAGACGATGACACCGGGCGGCACCACTTCATCAAACACCGGGTCCGACTCGATGATGACCAGGCCCAGCCCGTCGAGCGCGGCGGTGGCTGCTGGCAGCGTAAGGCCGCTCAGCTCGGGCAGGGCACGCGGTGCTGGCCCGGTGCTGACGAAGATGGTGATGGTCTTGCCATGCTCCAGCGTGGTGCCAGTTGTCGGCTCGGTGCGCACGACTTCACCGGCGTCGACGGTCTCGCTGGCTTCCTCTTCGATGGCCCCCTTGAACGGGCCGATCTGGTTGAGGGCTTCACCTTGGCGCATGCCGGTGAGGTCGGGCACGGCGCTGACGTCGGGGCGAGTGTTCTGCCAGGCCAAGACGCCCCCAGCGACCGCCAGCACCGCGAGCAGGGCCAAAAACCAACGACGACCGCCGCCGACCGCGGGCGGATGCTCGGGAAACTCATCGGCCGGGTCGAAGTCCTCCTCGAAGACTTCGGACACGACTGGGTTGGCTTCGGTTGCCATCGGTTCTTCGAACGGCGGAGGTGGTGGCAATGGGGTGACGGCTACGGGGGGTGGCGGCGGGAGCGGGGTGGGCACGAGGGCAACCAACGGGGGCTCGACAGCCGCTGGCGCAGCGACCTCTGGCTTGACGGCGGCTGGCTTAGGCTCCGCCCGGGCCTCGTCGACCGGCGCCTCGTCGGGTGTCGGCTCGTCGGGTGTCGGCTCGTTGGCCTCGTTGGTGGGGAGGATCAGTAGCTCGATCGGCTCCGCGATCGGTCGTGCCAGCGGGCCGGTGGGTTCCACCGGCTGGTCGGCGCCACCGCTGTCGGGCGCGAACCGCGAGTTCGCTTGAATCGGTAGTGGCGCAGGCCTCGGCATCTGCTCCGCCGACTGCACCAACGCGCGACCGAACTCGGCGGCGGTGTACCGCGTGCTCGGATCCGGTCGGCCTGCCCGCTCAAAGACCGCTGCCAGCTGTCCGAAGTCCGCCGACACCGGCATCAGGCGGTCGACGCGATTGGCCAGTGTGGCCACAGCGGACTCGCCCTCAAAGGGAACGCTGCCGGTCACGGCCTCCAACATTGCAAGGCACAGCGAATACACGTCGCTCTTGGGCTGCACCGGCTGGCCCTGCGCCTCCTCGGGCGAGCTGTACCTGGCACGATCAACACTGCGCGCCGTCACGTCTCCATTGGTCTGGTGCAGCACTTGCGCCAAGCCGACATCCACCACTCTCAAACGGCGATCGTCACCAAAGACGAGAGTGGACGGGCGGATGTCTGTGTGCAACAAACCGGCTCGGTGTATCGCGTCGAGCGCCTTGCACGCATCGAGGCCGACCACGAGCGCCTGCGACGCCGACAGCAAACGACCGCGATCCAGCAGGTCGCGCAGGCTGCCGCCGACCATTCGCTCAGTTGCGACGTAAAGCACTTCGCGGTCGTTCCAGCGGGCGCGACCCGAGTCGTACACGGCTGCAATGTTGGGGTGGTGTACGCCGGCGGCGATCACCATCGTCTGCTCGAACGAGCGTTGCAGATCGGGCATCGCGCTCAGGTCTGGGTGGACCAGCTTAAGCACCACGGATCGTTGCAGCTGCTCATCGAATGCATCGAAGACCGCTGCCTGAAAGCTACTGCCCAGTCGCGAACCGAGCCGGTAACGCCCGGCGATCGTGCGCGCCGAAAGGGGAGATTCGTTGGCCACCATGACGACAGGAGAACCTAGCTGCGCTGGGCGGCAGCCACAGCGCGAGGGTGCGAATTCCGAATTGGCCAGCGAGACTGAGCGCGTGCGCATCCACCTTCGGCGTCCACAGCTGTCATTGCTCGTGGCCAGCCTCATCATCGCAATTTCGCTGGTTGGCATCGGTGTCGGCATCTCTATCGCAGTCACCGGAGCGGATCGTCAAAGCCTTCCCGACGAGATCGAGGAAGTCACTCCACCGCGTGCTGCGTCGCAGGTCCCCGCACAAACGCAGGTCTTTGTCGACCTGCAGAGCGGGTTCACCGGTGTGTTGATCATTGACGGTCTCGAGCTCGAAACGGTCAACCTCGATGAGGTCCGTGGCAACGCGAAGCCCGGCCAGGAAGTCAGGGTGCCGCCAACCACCATTTTCGAGCCGGGAAACGCCACGCTCACCTTTGACCCGTCACCGGAATCGACCATCAGCGAGTTCAGCCAGGGCGAGCACATCGTGAAGGTCATCTTCTGGAAGATCATCGAAGGACGCGGTCGTGCACGCTCGCACACCTGGAGCTTCACCGTCTTCTAGAAGGGCTACCGAGAGGTGCCAGTTGGCGTGATACGATGCGCCATATGGCACACGCGATAGCTGGTAGTCCGCTCGGCGAGCGCGAGGTTCGCAGCGGTGTACCCGTCACCAGCGTCACCACGGCGGCTGAAACCCTGGGCCTGCCTGTGGTCGACGTGCTCTCCTGGCTCAGTATTTCGCCACGTACCTGGGTGCGGCGCAAGCAGCAGGGCGTACTCGACCTTCTGGAGGGCGACCGCGTCGCACGCTTGCAGCGCCTCACCCGCCGGGCCGCTGCAGTTCTGGGCGGTGCCAGCGAAGGCCGAACCTGGCTGACAACTCGTCAGCGAGCCCTTGCACGCCGCACCCCGTTCGAGGTCGCATCCACGGAGGTGGGCGCCGAGGCCGTCTTCCAGCTGCTTGGCCGTATCGAGCACGGGGTTTTCAGCTAGCGATGTATCTGTGGCGTCTTGCGGCCGGCCGCCATGCGGCAACGGCCATGAGCGGCGAGGGCGCCGCAGCGTTCGGTGGTCGCTGGAATCCCCCGGGGCGTCGAATGGTGTATACCGCGCAATCGCTGGCGCTCGCCACGCTGGAGCTCTCCGTTCACATCATCGGCGGCAGAGTGAAGTACGTCGCTCTGCAGTTCGAGCTGCCTGACCAGTTGGTCGATGCGCTCGAACTCGGCGGTCTGAAAAAGTCATGGCCGACCAACGAGCCGGCGACTCAAAGGGTTGGCGAGGCCTGGCTCGACTCGCGACGTTCGGCGGCGATTGCGGTGCCCAGCGCGCTGGTGGACGCTCGCAGTGGCGAACGAAACGTGCTGCTCAACCCATTGCACCCGGCCCTCGTCGGCCTGCGCGAACTCCAACGCTTCGAGGTGCTCCTCGACGCACGCCTCTAGCAGGGTGCTGAAAAACCTTTGATTGGTGCTCGCGTTTTGGGTTGGGATGGAAAAGAATGGGGGCATGCGTGGAAGTCCTGATCGTCAGTTGTCGATGTTGTCGTCGTTGAGCACGGAGGATCTGATCCCGACGGATCATCCGATCCGGCGGATCAGGGTGGTTGTCGACGCTGTGTTGGCCGACCTCGACGACTCGTTCGAGAAGATGTACTCGACGTCGGGTCGGCCGTCGGTTCCGCCGGAGATGTTGTTGAAGGCAACGGTGTTGATGGCGATGTACTCGATGCGTTCGGAGCGGGCGTTCTGCGAACGCCTCAACTACGACATGTTGTTCAAGTGGTTCCTGGATCTTCCGATCGACGCCCCGAGCTTTGATGCGTCGACGTTGTCGAAGAACCGTCAACGCTTGTTGGATCAGAACATCGCCGGCGAGTTCTTCGCGGCGGTGGTCCGTCAGGCGAAGCTGCGTCGCTACATGTCATCGGAGCATTTCTCGGTCGACGGGACCTTGTTGGAAGCATGGGCGTCGCACAAGAGTTTCAAACCGAAAGACGACCCGACCCCACCGCCGGCGGACGGCCCGACCGGCCGGAACAGTGACGTCGATTTCAAAGGTCAGAAACGATCGAACGACACCCACGCGTCGACCACCGACCCGCAAGCACGCCTGTATCGCAAGTCGAACAACACTGCCGCCCGGCTCTGCTACCTCGGGCACCTGCTGATCGAGCACCGTCACGGGTTGATCATCGATGCCGATCTGACTGCGGCGACAGGCCGGGCTGAGCGTGAATGCGCGATCGAGATGTTGCGTCGGCTCCCCGGACGTGGTCGCGGCCGCACCGTCGCGGGTGACAAAGGGTATGACACCAAAGACTTCGTCGCGGATGTGCGGGCCGCGGGGTTCACACCGCACGTCGCCCAGAACACCAGCAATCGAAGATCCGCGATCGACGCCAGAACGACCCGTCACCCCGGATACGAGGTCAGTCAACGCAAACGTAAACGGGTCGAGGAACCCTTCGGGTGGGTCAAGACCGTCGGAGCGGGACGCAAGCTCCGCTACATCGGTCAAGACCGAAACCGGGCCTGGTTCAAAATGACCACCGCCGTCTACAACCTGATCCGCATCACCGCCATCGACACCCGAACCGCCTGACCAAAACCATCGGGCCACCAGCGCATGCCGACAGGACCCGAAACGCCAGGCCGATCAAAGCAGCAGAGCCGCTCACCGAGCGGCCCAACCCTTGCAAATGCAACAACCCCACCGGCGAGCGTCAGAACCCGAATTTCATCACCCTGCTAGGGGCTGAGCGAAGGCAATTCATCTCCAACTTCGCAGGTGCCGAAGTGCAAGCCCACCTGTGCGTGGTCGATGAACGCGACCACGATCGAGCTGTCGATCGTGAACTCGGCTCGCCATGTGTTCGCACCGATCCAGGCGGGACCCTCGAAGTTCTGGTGTGTCGACGTGCGGGAGGGTCGTCAGGCCAGACTGGCCGGGTGGAATTCGTGATCGCGCGGAACCCCGATGAGGGCTCGTCGTTGCCGTTCCTCGTGCGGCTGCCGCTGGGTGCCGGTGGCGTGGTGCTGAAGGTGCGCGACACGTGGCCGAGGACGGCGAAGGTCTACTGCCATCGTGCCGGTCGCTCCCGGTCGCGGGTCCGTTGGCTCCGGCCGAACCGACTCCGGCGCACGTGCGCGCGTGGGCGATCAGCCGAGGACTCTCGATCGCGACGAAAGGTCGGATACGCCCCGAGATCATGTCGGCGTACCGCAACGCTCTCGCAGACGGGTGACCCCGACCGGTCCGAGAATCTGCCGATCAGGGCCTTGGATCGGTGGGAGACCGAGCAGGCGGCGACTCGCCGGCGCGTGGCTTGGTCGTGGTCGGTCGGCGCGCCGCAGAACCTTCAGGCGACTCGGCGGGACCGGTGCCCGAGAGCCTTCGGTCCTCGACGGCGCGCGAGCATTCCGTAGCTGACGGCAAGCGGTGCCAGGAGGAGGCCGAGGCCGAGGAACGGCAGCAGCGCGACGGTGAGCACGGCCCAAATGGCGGCACCGACGGCGAGACCGCGGGCGGTACCACGGTGCCAGAGCAGAAGCGGCACGGTGCCGATGCATGTACCGACGGCGACGGCGATCAGTCGCGGCGCCCATGGGTCGGTGTTCGCCTGCAGCACGTATCCGACCGTGTACACGACTGGCCAGCCAGCAGCGACGGCGAGTGTGGCCCGGTCCAACATCAGGTCAGCCTAGATCGACGGCGCTCGGCGACATCGACGACGAGCATCGGGGTGCGGTCATGGACTTCATCACGCGGACGAACTACGGCCTGCTGGAGGGGGACTTCGAGCTCGACCTCTCCGACAGTGAAGTGCGGTTCAAGACCTCGCTGCACGTCACCGACGATCGTGATCTCGATCTCGACGTCGTGCATCTGCTCGCCTTCGACCTCGCGCTCTTCGCCCTGTACGGAGGGGCGTTTGCAGCGGTCGCCGACGGCACGGCCATCGCGATCGAGGCCCTGCAGGCCGTGTTGCAGGTTCCGATGCAACGCCTGAACGCCGGGTCAGCGCCGCGAACGTGATGCTGCGAGCAGCGCCACCTCCCGGTCCGCGTCGATGCCCGCTTTGGGCGGGCACTCGTGCTCGCGGGTCCACGCGAGCGTGTCAGCGATCGTCTCGGCGAGCGGGCGGTGGCGTAGCCCCGTGGCAACGGCCGCACTCGGGTCGGCCGCCATGATCATCCGGTCCGGCCTCCACCCTTGCCACAACGGCACGAGGCTGCCATCGAGCCCGGCCGCCAGCAACTCGTCCTCGTCGACCCACGTGAGGGTGGTGCCAGGTGGTGCGACCTCGGCGGCGATCGCGGTCAGCAGCTCGCCCCATGTGATCGCGACCGCAGGCCCGACCGCGTGGAACGCGCCGGTCGTGCCCTGCTCCAGCATCCCGACGATCCATGCAGCCATGTCGCGTCCGTCGATCACCTGTGCAGGATCCGACGCAGGCCCGGGCGCCAGCACCTCGCCACCTCGCGCGAGGCGCGCCACCCACCACGGGAACCGCCACGTGTAATCGTCGGGACCGACGACGTTGGTCGGGCGCACCAGGAGCGTGCGCGGCGCGAACCGCTGAACCGCGACTCGCTCGCACAGCACCTTCAACCCGCCGTAGGTCGCGCGGGTCACTTCGTCCACCGTGGGGTCTTCGAGCTCGATCAGCCGCGAACTCTCGTCGTAGCCGGCATCGATCGGTTCGGCGTAGACAGACACGCTCGAGATGAACACGTACTGCCCGCCCCGCTGGCCGAGCACGTCGGCCAGCTCGTGCACCTGGCGAGGGAAGTACGCGCAGGTGTCGATCGTCGCGTCCCACTCGCCATCCACGAGCGGCGACAGGTCGTCGTCGCGATCGCCGATGCGGTGCTCGACGTACGGAAACAGATCGGGGCCCGTCCGTCCGCGATGGAAGATCGTCACATCGTGCCCGGCGGCGAGCGCCGCCTCCACGATGTGCTTGCCGACGAAGCGAGTGCCACCGATCATCAGGATTCGCATGGCCGCAACCTAGCAGGGTGCTGAAAAACCTTTGATTGGTGCTCGCGTTTTGGGTTGGGATGGAAAAGAATGGGGGCATGCGTGGAAGTCCTGATCGTCAGTTGTCGATGTTGTCGTCGTTGAGCACGGAGGATCTGATCCCGACGGATCATCCGATCCGGCGGATCAGGGTGGTTGTCGACGCTGTGTTGGCCGACCTCGACGACTCGTTCGAGAAGATGTACTCGACGTCGGGTCGGCCGTCGGTTCCGCCGGAGATGTTGTTGAAGGCAACGGTGTTGATGGCGATGTACTCGATGCGTTCGGAGCGGGCGTTCTGCGAACGCCTCAACTACGACATGTTGTTCAAGTGGTTCCTGGATCTTCCGATCGACGCCCCGAGCTTTGATGCGTCGACGTTGTCGAAGAACCGTCAACGCTTGTTGGATCAGAACATCGCCGGCGAGTTCTTCGCGGCGGTGGTCCGTCAGGCGAAGCTGCGTCGCTACATGTCATCGGAGCATTTCTCGGTCGACGGGACCTTGTTGGAAGCATGGGCGTCGCACAAGAGTTTCAAACCGAAAGACGACCCGACCCCACCGCCGGCGGACGGCCCGACCGGCCGGAACAGTGACGTCGATTTCAAAGGTCAGAAACGATCGAACGACACCCACGCGTCGACCACCGACCCGCAAGCACGCCTGTATCGCAAGTCGAACAACACTGCCGCCCGGCTCTGCTACCTCGGGCACCTGCTGATCGAGCACCGTCACGGGTTGATCATCGATGCCGATCTGACTGCGGCGACAGGCCGGGCTGAGCGTGAATGCGCGATCGAGATGTTGCGTCGGCTCCCCGGACGTGGTCGCGGCCGCACCGTCGCGGGTGACAAAGGGTATGACACCAAAGACTTCGTCGCGGATGTGCGGGCCGCGGGGTTCACACCGCACGTCGCCCAGAACACCAGCAATCGAAGATCCGCGATCGACGCCAGAACGACCCGTCACCCCGGATACGAGGTCAGTCAACGCAAACGTAAACGGGTCGAGGAACCCTTCGGGTGGGTCAAGACCGTCGGAGCGGGACGCAAGCTCCGCTACATCGGTCAAGACCGAAACCGGGCCTGGTTCAAAATGACCACCGCCGTCTACAACCTGATCCGCATCACCGCCATCGACACCCGAACCGCCTGACCAAAACCATCGGGCCACCAGCGCATGCCGACAGGACCCGAAACGCCAGGCCGATCAAAGCAGCAGAGCCGCTCACCGAGCGGCCCAACCCTTGCAAATGCAACAACCCCACCGGCGAGCGTCAGAACCCGAATTTCATCACCCTGCTAGGGCGACGGACGCGATTTCGTTGAGGGCCGTGGTCGTCGTGTCGACGCGTA
>Ga0335394_10008109_pt1 | contig 11848 bp, 8 predicted proteins | sample MAT03_FD_205741 | JGI IMG/M metagenome (GOLD analysis project Ga0335394, IMG submission 205741) | Freshwater microbial communities from Lake Fryxell liftoff mats and glacier meltwater in Antarctica - MAT-03 (spades assembly) (version 2) ... | reverse complement strand
AGGCGATCGGCGGCGGAAGCGTAGGGCTCAGCGACGCCGCTGGCGGGCCGTTGCCAGGGACCTTGGAAGGCTCGCGTCGATTGTGGCGTTGGCCGGGACTGCCGCCCGCGACGGCGGTGCGCCTCGCCGTGTCGCCAGAAGCCAAAGCCGTCGCCATCGACGGCATGCCGGGGCTTATCTGCCCCGACCCGGCCAGCGCTGCCGACCTGCGCGGTGGCACCAGCGAGGAATCCGGTCGCATCGTCATGGGCCCGCTCCAGGCGCGGGCGCGACGCTGGATGGTGGCGGCAGTGGCAACAGCGACGGACCTTGATCCGCATCTGGTCTTCCCCGCCAAGCTGCCGGCCGATCTGCCCGATCCGATCGCCGCGCTACAGCTCTACGGCGCCTACGGTCCGCTCTCCGGTCTGCGCGCTGCCTGCGCAGCGCAGATACTCGACCCAGCCGCCATCGGTTTCGGCAGTCTGGGCGGGGCGGCGGACGGCACCCTGCATGGTCCGGCGCTCTCGGCCTTCGACGCCCTCGGACTGGCCGCGGCAATCGACAGCGACACGTCGTTGAATCCGGCTCATGGCAGCAAGGCGCTGGTCAACCGGGCGACCCTGATTGCCTTCCATCATCTCTCCCGCCTGCAGGGCGACGATCTGATCCGCGAAGGCGACATCGCGCGCAACGGTTATCCGATAACCCACGCTTTCTTCGTCTACCTGGGGTCCCTAGCCGGCCCCTATATCCTGCTGCGTCCGCATCTTGATGCCGAGGCGGAGGCGATTTGGCGCGATGGTCTGATTGCGGTAGGCGACCGGCTGGCCGACTATCGTGGCTATCTGACCAACCAGATGTGGCATGTGACGCTGGCCCATCTCTCGGTGTACCGCGCCACCGGCGAGATCCGTTTCCGCCGCTGGTTCGAACGCCAGGTGGGAGAGCTGCTGGCGCAGCCGTCGAACTCCAGGCGCAGGTTCGGACAGCATCCCGCGGGCTGGTTTCTCGAGGATTCCGGTCCGGACGGAAATTACGACGCCATCTCCGGAACCTGCCTGGTCGAGGCCTGGCGCGATTACGGCGCCCTGCCCGACGCCGATCCTGCGGTGTTAGGCATGCTGCATGACGCCATCGCGAAGAACCTGGCCTTTACCGCCTGCCATTGGCTGCCACAGCCCGATGGCACCGTCATCGGGCCGACCGCGATGATGACGCGTAAGATATTCTCATTCGCCGGCCAAGGCTGGCCGGGAACGAAGCTGGCCCGCCAGGCCTTCCCGCTGGCCGCGGCGCAGTGGCTGCTCACCCCGGAGCCGACGAACGGCATCGGTGTCGCCGGACTCATGCCGCACTTCGTCAACCGCGCCGACTGGGCCCGCCGCGCTCTGGCGGAAATTGTCCCAGCTGGTGACGCCAGATCAGCCAACGCTGGACGAGGTGTGCCGGCAGCGTGGACCCATGAAGCCGTGCGCGCCGCCAAGCTGACCGTGGCCACGCCGGCGGTGATCCCGTGCCGAGCAACGTCTGGGCTATGGGAGGTGCCGGGGCAGATCGCGTGGAAGCAGGGCGCGCTCTACGGACTGGTCTTCTGGGGTACGCCAGGAACCCCGCCGCCGGTCGCTAGCTGCCGCATGGGCGGTGCGCCATCGGCGCTGTGGAGCGCATCCACCGGCACCTTTCTGCTCTCGCAGCACAACACCCATTTCGAGGACGGCAGTCCGCTCGGCAAGAATGGTGTTGCGACTGCTGACGACCTCACCCACGCCTGCGTCTTCGGGCGTCTCGACAAGGCGTTGTGGTGGAGCGGTCGCGAGGTGGCCACGCTGGCCTGGACTGACCCGGGCCATGCGTTCCGCATCAGCGGCCGTGCCCTCGCCGCTCCGGCCGCTCCGGTCAGCTGGACCTACGGTTTGTCGGAAGGAAGCTTGGAACTCACTGTTGAGGTCACTTTGACCGGCCTGGAGACTCCAGTCCTCAACCTGCCATTGCTGATACTGGCACCTGGCGCCGAGGTCGTCGCTTCCGTTCCCGGCTCGGCGCGGTTCAACACGGATAACGGCACGATCGGGATATCCTGGGGCGGGACGGTCGAGGCCGTGATCACCGCATCGCTCGCCACCGGCATCGCTAAGGTTGCCTCGGGACCGGTGCGTTGTTTGCGCATCGCGCTCTTGCGCAGCGGCGAGACTTGGAGCCAGCGCGTGCGCTTCGTCGTTGAGCGCTGAGCGCCGGTTCTGATATCGGTGGAAAGCTGGCGCAGACGGGCAGCGAACCGCGCCAGGACGCGATCGATGCCGAACGCGTCCAGCACCCAGGTCCGGGCAGAGGCGCCGGCCGCGGCGCGGCTTGCCGGATCCGCAGCAAGCTCGGCGATCGCTGCAGCGAGGGCTGCGGGATCATCTGGCGGCACGACAATCCCAGCCGCAGCCGCCTGCACCGCCTCGGCCAGGTCAGTCCCGGCCTGCGCCGTGACCACCATCGGGCGCGCCACCGCCATGATGTTGAGCAGCTTCGACGGCATTACCGCCCCGGCGACGACCGCGCGCTGGACTACACAGTGGATGTCGCCAGCGGACAGGAACTCGGCCAAGTCTACGGCCTCGACCAGATCGCAGAAGCGGATGCGGCCGGGCGCCAGGCTGGCGGCGAGCCGCTCCAGCTCGACGCGCTCGCCACCCGCCCCGGCGATCACCACCGTGACGGTCGGCGGCAGCAGGGCGGCGGCGGCGATCAGCACCTCCAGCCCCTGCTTCCTGCCTAGGTTCCCGGCATACATCGCGACCATCGTCTCGCCCGGCAGATTCCACGCCCGACGGAATCGGTTGACGCCCGGCCACGGACGCATCGCCTCACCGTCGACCCAGTTGGGGAACATGCCGACGCTCCGCCGACCCTCGGTCTTGGCGAGCAGCTGACGGCGCATCGCCGGGGAGATGGTCGTCACCAGATCGACATTACTGAGGATCAGCCGCTCGGTGGCCAGCAGCAGACGGGCGAGGATAGTCGGCATCATCCCCAGTTCGATCGCGGCATCGACCTGGAGATCCTGAACATGGTAGACCACCGGGACGCGCCAGCGCAGCCGCAGCCACAGGCCGAGCAGGCCGATGAGGAATGGCGGGGCGATGAGCACGACCGCGTCAGGTCGCCTTTTCGTCCACAGGCTGCGCCAGGCCACCGCCAGCAGCCAACTGACGTCGAGGCGCATGCGCCCGAGGCAGGACGGAGGCGGGGCGGGGACGAAATGCCGCACACGCTCGATCGTCACGCCGTCGACATACTCATCTCCGCGTCCCTGGCGGTAGTCGCGGTTGGCGTACGCCTCTGGCACCCGCCACCATGGGTAGTGCGGCATGCCGGTGCGCATCGTTACCTGCCAGCCGCGCCGCTGCGCCAGCCAGCGGCACAGGCTGGTATTGTAGTACGGGATGCCGGTCGGTTCCGGCCAGTAGTTGTGGGAATATATGGCAATGCGCATAGTGCTACTCGCTACGGCTGGCGGTTGAAGAAACCGTGAATAACCGTCATGACGATGATCTTGAGGTCGAGCAGTAGCGACCAAGTGCGGATATAAACGAGGTCGAAAGCAATGCGCGAACGCATCTCCGCGACCGAGCGGGTCTCACCGCGGGCGCCGCTGACCTGCGCCAGACCGGTGATGCCTGGCTTGACCAGATGACGCCGCATCAGGTCGGAGATCTCGACGATGTACTGCTGATTGTGCCGGATGGCATGCGGCCTGGGCCCGACGATCGACATGTCGCCGAGCAAGACGTTGAAGAACTGCGGAAGCTCATCGAGCGAACTGCGGCGGAGGAAGCGGCCGAGCGGGAAGATCCGCGGATCGTTAGTGGTCGCCTGCTTAAAGTGGTCGGGAGAGAGGTCTCCGACCGCGGAGGGGACATTAACGACGGTTCGTGGTCGAACAGGTTTCGCTGGTCGCGGTGGGGCAAAGGCCGAGACACTTCCACGGACGGATGGGGAGATCGCGGAGGCAAGCAAGTCGATGCTGAGGTCATGCGGATCCAACTCATCCTCTTCCTCCGTCACTTCCGCGACAGCAATGGGCACCCGCAACGGCACAGCCTCGCTACGTAGCGCCAGCGCCGGCGGAACGAATGGACCGGCAGCATGGTGCATGGAGCGGAACTTGAAGACGCGGAATTCACGGCCGCCGAGCCCGTGGCGCGGCTGCGAGAACAGCACCGGCCCCGGACTGACCACCTTGATCGCCACCGCCACGCCCAGCATCACCGGACTGGCAATAATCAGGAACAGAGTGCCGAGGACCTTGTCTTCGATCCACTTGACCGCCAGAGCCCAGTCGGACAGCGGACTGTCGCTGAGATTGAGTACTGGCCGGCCGGCCAGTTCACCGGCGCGCAGGCAGAACACCGGGATGTCGGACAGGTCTGGGGCGAGGTGGACCGGGATGGCGAGATGGATGGTTTGTCGCAGCACCTGCACCACCAGCGCGCGATCGTCCAGTCCCGAGCAGATGAAGATGCGCTGGCAGGACAGCCGTTCCGCCAATCCAGCGCAGTCCGCGACCGTGGACGTCGGCAGGTCCCCGTGATCCAGGATCAACTCGTCGCTACATGTCCCCACAACATGCATCCCGAGACCGGGATGGTCGGCCAGATGCTTGGCAAACGCGAGGCATTGGCGAGCCGGGCCGACCAGCAGGACGGACTGCTGCGTATCGCCGGGCTGCCGGTTCAAAGCTTGAACGGAGAAGACGGCGGCGCGCATGGTGAACATGCCGAGCAGGGCCAATCCAGGCCAGAGCATGAGTATGGCCCCTCCGCCGCCGGTCGACAGCGTCCATACCGCCAACCAGACCAGGAGGACGACCGCGACCAACGCTTTGACCGCCTGCAGGCAGGCACGCAGCGGACCCCGCATACCTTCCGACGCGTAGGCGCCGAGGACGGGGAACAGCAGGGCAACCGTGGGCAGCAGGCTCACGGCAAGGCCGTTATACAGACCGATGTCGCCAACCCCGGCCTCGGGGTGCAGGCGCGTTGCGAGGAGGAGAGTCCCGGCCACGGCTAGCGGGTCCGAGACTGACAGCAGCAGCCGTACGCGGTCGACTGGCCGCACGATAGGGAGCGAACTTGAGTGCATGCTGTTCCGCGACTGCCGCAGACGGTGACTGTAGCCTAGCCGCCTGGACTACACCGCCGCCAGCGCCATGCGGCGGTTCGAACGGAATTCTTGCCAGAACTCGTCGGGCATGTCGAGGGCGAATTTCAGGGCACCGTTGGCGCCGGCGTTCTGCGGCTCCTCAACCGTGGTGACGTGTCCGCCGCCGTACTCATCCAGCGCCTTTTCGATGGCTAGGCCGAGGCCCTTGATTACCGACCCGCCACCGCCGAGCAGGATATTCGAACGCATCTGTGCCTGGAATTCGGGGTCGTAGGTCGCGATCAATTCCTGCAGCGCGGCAACAGTCGGCGGCACCAAAGTATAGCAGGCCTGGTAGACCAGATCGGTAATGTCGAACTTCTGCGGCCGTCCGGCGACCGGCATGTCGACGATCGCCGGGTCCATGCGGGTCGAGACCGAAGAATGCCGCTCCTTGAAAGCGCGGATCATGTTAATCGAGAATTGCGCCTCGGGGAACTTCTCCTTGATCAGCCGGGCCAGTTCCTGATCGATAGAATCGCCAGCGAATTCGTGCGTCCGCTGGTCCTCCGGCTTCGGCATGGTGCCATGCAGACGGCACAGGTCAGTGGTTCCGGCACCGCTGTCGATGACCAGAGTGTTGTCGATGAAGTCGAGTCCGTAGGCGACGGCATACGGCTCCGAGCAGATGATGACCGAGTCGATGCAGTCGCCGACCGCCGACAGGATGGCGGCCTTGCCTTCGATGGAGGCCTCGGCCGGGGCACCGATCATGCCGTAAATGGTCGCCCCGTGCGGGATCCGGGCCACCTCGACGACATGCTCGATCAGGTCCTTGATCGCCTTCTTGCGCCTGGCGTCATCAATCGCTCCCTTGTGCTTCACCGACGAGCCGGCCATCGGACGGAAGAGGTCCAGCGCCAAGCGGCCGTCGAGCGCCTCTTTGCCGAAGATGATGTCCCTGCCGCCGAACTTCTTCTTGGCGACATGGTCCTTGGGGTAGCCGACGTAGGACCAAACGGTCTCGTGGACGCCGGTGGAGGTCGCAATCGTCGTGCGACTGGTGCCAAGATCGATGCCGATGAAGACGTTGTCAGACATGGGGAACCCCTTGGTTTTGGCCAGTAGGCCGTGTGATCGCCCCGACCTCATTGTGACGGAGGCGCGGATCGCCGGCAAGCTATCTGACAGGTGCACCGCTGGCGCTGGGGTGTTCACCCTACCAGCTCTGGATTATCCGCTTGCCCGTTTCACATTATGGTCCGGCATCTTCCATCAGCTGTCAGGTTCATGGATGGTTACGTTTCGCATCGGCAACCTGAGTTGCGCCCGATAGTAATGGTAAATCCTCATCAGCGGAACCACCCATGCGGTTCCTTGCATCTGCGCATATCATGCGGGTATGGAAAATACCTCCGACACCAATCTCGACCGCTTCCCGGACTCAGAAGGCTACGGCTTTGGCGAATACGAACCCACGCCCGACGCACAGACTGTCGCCGCTTACTTTAGCTACCTCGATCACGGGTCGGTTCCCGGACACGACGTGAGGGACTGGCTGGAGTCGGAAGCCTGGCTAGTGAACGACAACCACCTCGCCCGTCGGGCTTAGACTCACGCCTCCTGACCGGAGGGAACGCCGGCGGCGAGGTCTGCTGGTGTGGGGTGTTCCCCCCATGTCCGATCAGACCGAGAAGCCTAACCTGCCTTCCGCTCCCCCTATGAACGACCATCCAACAACTACAGCCGTCCCACTTGCCACCCTGCTGGCCACCGTCTGGCGGCACCGCTTGATCGCTGGCCTCGCCGGAGCAGTGGTGGCAGGCGTGGTCATGTTCCTCTCCTGCACCGTGACTCCGTTATTTCGGGCCGAGGCCCTGCTGGTGGTCGAACGAGGCGGTCGGCAGCTTGCCTTCCTCGGCGATGATACGGACGCAAAAGGCTTCGAGTACAGCCTCCTGAACACACAGAGTGCCCTGCTGATGTCGCACCAGGTGATCAGCCAAGCCCTCGCGGGTGAGGTAGCCCGCTTCGACGCCTCGCCAGCCTACGCCAAGAGCCGCGACCGCCCACAGCTGCTGCTCGACCGTTTGAGTGTCGAGACCAACCAGCACAACTGGATCCTGCATCTCAGTCTAGTTGACGGCGATCCGGAACTCGCCCAGGCGGCGCTCGCTTCGCTGATTCGCTGTCATCTCGAGAACGAACGCCGGCGGATCGATGACCGCTCGCGCAGCGCCCTGGATTTTCTCGGCAAGGCAGTGGCTAAGGCGCGGGAGGACCTCGCCCGCTGCCGTGCCGAGGAGGCGCAGTTCCGCCGCGGCAACGGCCTGCTCTCGGCCGATCCGAACCGCAACCTGCTCATGCTTGAGATCGAGTCACTCCACGCCATTCGGAGCGGACTGGAATCCGACCTCGCTGCCAGCGAAGCGGTTATGCAGCGGCTGGAGCAATGCGCCAAGCTGATCGATCCCGAAAGGCGGCGGGAAGCCCTGCTGCGCAGCCCCGATGTGTATCGCGATCCTATGGTCGTGCAGATGCAGCAGGCCTTGCTGGAATCGCGAAACCGCGCCTTCACCCTGTCGCAGAAGTATAAGCCAGAGCATCCCCAAATGATCGATGCCGTTCAGCAGGTCGCGGCGGCGAAAGTGCAGTTGGACGAGAGTGCGGCGATGACCGCCGCGTCACTGGCCGACGCGCATCGCGCGCTGGTGGGGCGCCAGCAGCGCTTGGCCGAGCGTATCGCCGCCCTGGAGGTCGCCTTGGTGACCTACCGCGAACACATGATCGACTTGCAGGCGCTCAGCCTGACCACGGTAAGCGCGGAGCAGCTGTTCCAGGCCGTCGATCGCAACCTCCAGGAGGAGGAGATCGCCAGCCGCCGCCAGCACCTGTCTGTGACCGTCGCTGACCCGCCCCATGTCACCTCCTGGCCAGTGAACGTCCGGCGTTCTTTGTTCGTGCTCGCCAGCGTCGTCCTCGGGCTGGCGGCTGCCGTCAGTGCGGCTCTGCTCGCCGAGTTGTTTGAGCGCCGCATCAGGAATCCCGAGGCCGTGCGCCAGATCACCAGCCTGCCGACTCTTGGTTACATTCCGCACGTCGACGGTCTGCATGTTCCAGGCCGGCCAGGTGCTGTGCCAGGTCCAGCTGATGGCGTCATCAGCGAAGCCTTCCGCCTGCTCAGTTCGACCATTCAGCTGAAACGCGAGATCGGCCCAGGGCCACGCGTGATGGTCGTCACCTCGCCAAGCAGCGGCGATGGCCGTACCACGGTAGCGGCGCGCCTGGCCATGACCCTGGCCGCCAGTGGCAGCCGGGTGCTGCTGATCGATGGCGATCTGCGCCAACCCGGGCTGCATCGGCAGTTCAGTCTGACGGCAGAGGCCGGGGTCAGCGACCTGCTGCAGGACCGCGAGGCTGTGGTCGTGCCCACTGGCTACGACCATCTCGAACTGCTTTCGGCGGGGACCGCAGCCGAGCATACGATGGAACTGCCGAGCATCGCCTCGTTCCGCGAGTTGCTTGCCACCTTCGCTGGCAGCAACCGCTATGTCATCATCGATAGTCCGCCACTGGCGTTCTCCGAGTCGTTGGTGATGTGCGGGGTCGCCCATGACGTGCTGGTGGACATTCGCGATGGCTTCACTGACAAGGAGTCCCTCCGCCTGGCCCAGCTCCGCCTTGAACCGCTGCTTGGCAAGGTCCTTGGTCTGGTCATCAACGACGATCACGGCACGGCCTCGGCCGGCCACGGCGCCGACTCGCGCATCGTCCAGACCAGTTTTTTCTCTCGGAACAGGCCCGCGCCACCGCAGCCTGGGCCGAAGATGGGCCCGCCAGGACCGGATGATCCGGTGGTCATCGAGGACTGAGGCGCTGACCAGTTCGTTGCGGGTTTCAGGCGGGCGAGGATCGGCGTTCGGCAAGGCAGTCGAGTTGACAGGTGCCATGCAGTTCAACCTGGATAGTCGCATGGTCGATGCGGAAGGTCTGCCGCAATGCATCCGCCAAAGCAATCGGATCCGGACCTTGTCCGCCAGGACGGATGACCACATGTCCAGTCAAGGCTGTGCGAGTGGTGCTGAGGGCCCAGATATGCAGGTCGTGTACGCCGATGACATCGGTTTGACGACTGAGGAATGCCAACACGTCGTCCGGTTCGATATGACGTGGCGTTGCATCCAGCATCAGATCCACTGAATCACGCAGCAAACCCCAAGTCGCGGCGATGATCACGAGGCCTACAGCAAGTGCGATGGCCGGGTCCAGCCAGTTCCATCCAGTCCACATGATCGCCGCCCCGCCGGCGACGACCCCGACCGAGACGACGGCATCCATGAACAGATGCAGCATGGCACCCCGCCGATTGAGGTCGTGACTGCTGCCGCGCAGGAACAGGAGGGCGGACAAGACGTTCACAATCACGCCGATCCCTGCGACGATCATCATGGTTCCACCCGGCACAGGTGCCGGCACGGAAAGCCGACTGACGGCTTCCCAGGTCAATCCTCCGACCGCCAGGAAGACCAGCATCGCGTTCCCCCAGGCGGCCAGGATGGTCGCCCGACCATGTCCATAAGATCGCCGCCGGGTTGCGGGTCGTTGGGCCATCCACACGGCACCCCAGGCCAAGGCCAAGCCAAGGACATCACCCAGATTGTGGGCTGCATCCGCAAGCAGAGCCATCGATCCGACGCTGATGCCGACGATCGCCTCGATGACCGCGTATCCGAGGTTCAGTCCAATGCCGATGGCAAAGGCCCGGTATTGTCCGGGAACGGGCAAGACAGGTGCATGGTCGTGGTGGTGGTCAGTGTGGACTTCCGCGTCTGGTCCGACGCCATGATCGTGGCTGTGGCCGTGCTCTTGGCTGTGGTCGTGGCGGGGGGGGTGCAGTTGATGCTCAACCATATCGTTCGTCCTCAATGACACCTGACATCCCTCACGATGGTAGGCCCAGCAGGTCTAAGCCCGCGACATCAGCGGCCAGCGGCAAGTCACTTGGCAGGGGGCCTGAATCTAGGCCATGGCATTGCCGCTGTCGGCCTGGCAAGTGGTGACCGAAGCGCCGGTGGACGGCGCTGCCCGGGTGCGATAGTGCGCTGATCATGGCACCACCTCGGGTCCTCTACGAGATTAACTGTGCGGCGTGGCTTGATGACGTGGCAGCGAAACTGCGCCGTCCAGTGACCCTAGATACCGTTCCAGAACGGTTCTGGGCCAACATTGCCGAACTTGGTGCAGATGCGGTCTGGTTGATGGGCGTGTGGGAGCGCAGTCCGGTTGCCGCCCATGTCGCGCGGACTCATTCTGGATTCGTGACAGATCGCACTGCCCTGGCCTGGGCCGACAAGCACGACGTCTGCGGTTCGGCCTACGCCATCCGCTCCTATCGGGTTGATCCGCGCTTCGGTGGCGAGGCTGCGTTGGCCACCGCGCGCATCGCGCTGGAACGTCATCGCTTGGGATTGTGGTTGGACTGGGTGCCCAACCACGTGGCACCAGACCATGCCTGGAATCGGTTTGCGATTCCCGGTGATAGCACCGACCAGTCGATCCGGGTTGAGGGTCGCAGTCTCGCTTGCGGCCGCGATCCGTTCTTCCCGGCGTGGCCGGACACCGTCCAGTTGGATCTCAACCACCCCGGTCTGCGCTCCGCGGCTGGAGCAGAACTCGCGCGCATCGCGCGGATGTGCGATGGAGTGCGCTGCGACATGGCGATGCTGGCCCTGCCCGATGTGTTCGCCCGCACCTGGGGTGAGCGGGCGTTGCCGCCACGTCATCCTGGTTATTGGCCCGAAGTGCTTGGGGAGGCTCGTCGCCAGTCCACCAGCTTCGGCGTCATCGGTGAATGCTATTGGGGACGCGAGCGCGACATCCTCGCGCATGGATTTGACGCTGCCTACGACAAGGCGTTGTACGATGCCCTGCGGCATGGCGATGCCCAGGCGGTGCGCGCCCGCGCCCACGGTTCGGCCTGCACGGTGCGTTTCCTCGAGAACCATGACGAGTCCAGAGCCTCCGGTGCGTTTCCGGCCGCTCGGCTGCAGGCAGCTGCGGCAGTGGTAGCGACGCTGCCCGGTACGTGGCTGTTTCATGCCGGCCAGGAACACGGCCACCGCATGCGCGTGCCGGTGACTTTGGCAAAGGGGGGCCGTGAGCCCGACGCGCCGGCTCAGCGAGCCAGCTGGCGATTGCTCGTGCAACTCCGCCGTCATCCGGCCATGGCGGGCACCTGGCGCATGCTGCCCACTGCCGGCTGGCCCGACAACCACAGTCATCGCAACCTGCTGGTGTGGCAGTGGGAAGGCGGCGGCCGGCGCCTGCTGACCGTGGTCAACTGGTCAGACCACCGCAGTCAGGCTCACATCCGCCTCGATTGGGGCACTGGCCCGCTGCGCCTCAGTGAGGTGCGCGAGCCGCTGCGTCTGGACCGCGATGGGTCCGAATTGGCCCACGACGGTCTTTTCGTGGATCTGGAGCCGTGGGGAAGCCACCTGCTGTCCAGCTAAGCTGCCGAGGGGTGCCCTCCGTGGCCCTTGGTCCGGTCGGATGGCATCCTATCCTACCCGGCTCATGCACATCATCTTGCTTGTGGTCATCGGACTGGTTGCCTTCGTAATCGGCTATCTGCTGTCCCGACAGCGCTCTGGTGCTGTCCATGCCGCCGAGCTGCGCAGCCGCACCGAGCAGGTGGCGGCGAAGGTCCGAAGCGAGGTCCAAGCCCAGGCGACGG
>Ga0335394_10008106_pt1 | contig 11850 bp, 9 predicted proteins | sample MAT03_FD_205741 | JGI IMG/M metagenome (GOLD analysis project Ga0335394, IMG submission 205741) | Freshwater microbial communities from Lake Fryxell liftoff mats and glacier meltwater in Antarctica - MAT-03 (spades assembly) (version 2) ... | reverse complement strand
GGTGGATGCGGATGCACTGCTCGATCAATTGGAGCAAGCCAATCCGCTGGTGCGGGCGGTTTTTCGTTGCGCCGCAGACGGGCGGATACTGCGGCCAGCTCAAAATTCAATGGATGATGATGCGCGCGGTTTTCTACGCCGGTTTGGTCGCCCGTTGGTTGACGCACCGCCTTGGCGGATCAATTACGCGCAAACCGACGCCGCTGGATCAACCGATGATTTTAAGCAGAAGAAAGTCGCCGACGAACCACGGGCGCGTCAGCAGGTCGCGCTGAATGTGGCGAAAGTGCAAAGCGCGCGACGCGAGGTGCAGGCGCTATCGAAAAACAACTATGCCGGTTCGGCTCCGGTTGCTTCGGCTCCAACTGCTGCGGCGGCGGCTCCAACTGAGCGGCGTCGTAGGGTGGAGACGAAAGAAGAAGAAAGGCCGACTGATCGTATAGGTGGAATTCAGTTGGCCGATAAAGATAACCATCCCAGTCGAGACGGGTACGCCAATCGCGGTTGGTTCCCGCTGAAGGTGGAGGGCAAGTTGCATCTGCTCGGTTGGGTGCAGTCTGCGGGAGCAGGAGAGGTGCGTGGGATCGAACTCGAGATGGCGGCACTCATTTCCCGTTTGGGCGGGACGATGCCGGGGGAAATCTCGCCGACGGAGGGCTACGCCTTACGCGATGATCAAAAGCGGATATTGCACCAAGCCGGGGCGGTACCACGAGTGAGCAATTCCTCTTGGGAAAAGGCTCCCACGGTTGATCCGGCGATCATCGTGCCGCTGGCGGCTGATTTGTTGCCGGGTTGGGAAGTGGTGGCGTATGTGCCGGCCACCGGACGCGAGCACGCGGCGGGGAGTGGTTTTTTCCTGATCGGTACTTTGCTCGTCGGTATTTTTCTGACCGCGATCGTCTCGGGCGGATTTTTGCTGCTTCGGCAGGCGCGGCAGAGCGAGGCGGAGGCGGCGCAGAAAACATCTTTCGTCGCCAATGTGTCGCATGAATTTAAAACGCCGCTGACGACGATCCGACTGTATTCCGAACTGCTTGAACAGGGGCGGGTGCCGGATGAAGCAAAACGCGGCGAGTACCTGCGCACCATTGGGCGTGAGACGCAGCGACTGGCCCGGCTGGTGGGCAATGCGCTCGATTTCAGCCGGCTTGAGCAGGGGCAAAAGAAATACGCGCGCGATAATTTGGATTTACGGGCCGAGTTCACGCGGTTGCTCGACACACAGGTCCCACGTCTGGCTGAGGCCGGATTGGTTTTGCAGCGCGAACTGCCCGTCGATCCAGTGAACGTGATGGGTGATCGCGACGCGATCGAGCAGATCATGCTGAACCTACTCGACAACGCCGTGAAATACGGAGCAGCAGGAGGCGAAGTGACGGTTGAGTTGGCGGCGAAGCCAGGCGGAGGGGCCGTGGTGCGCGTGTCAGACCGCGGAGCCGGCGTGCCGGCGGAACACCGCGCGCGGATTTTCGATAAATTTCATCGCGTGGACGACACGCTCACGGCGGAAAAAACCGGCACTGGTCTCGGGCTGAGCATCGCACGCCAGCTCGCGCGCGGGCTTGGCGGGGAATTGCGTTACGAAGCCCGCGCCGGTGGGGGCGCCGGATTCATTCTCGAACTACCATGAACATCGCCTGGAACCGAATGGGTAGGAGCTTGTTTACAGGCCACTCCGTGCGCCATTGATCTACGGATAATTCGAGGCGCCTGCAAGCAGGCTCCTACATGAAAACGACATCAAACCAATCAGCAGAATTTCGGAGATATAACCCATGAAAGCACGAATTCTTCTCGCCGAAGACGACCGTAACATCCGGCTCGGGCTTAGCGCCACGCTGGAAAGCGAGGGCTACGCGGTGACCGCTGCCAGCGATGGCGCGCAGGCGTTACAGTTGTTTCCCCAGCAGAAATTCGATCTCGTGCTGCTCGACGTGATGATGCCGAAGCAGAGCGGATACGAGGTGTGCAAGGCGCTGCGTAGTCGGGGCAGCCAGGTGCCGATTTTGTTTCTCACGGCGAAAGGTGAGGAGATCGACAAGGTGGTCGGGTTGAAACTCGGGGCCGATGATTACGTGCTGAAGCCGTTTGGCGTGCATGAGCTCCTGGCGCGAGTGGAAGCGTTGCTGCGACGTGCGCGGGTGGTGGGGCCGGCGCTCGTGACAGCGGAGCTGCCGACGGAATTTAAGTTGGGCGAGGCCCGAATCGATCGGCGTAAATTTTCGGTCACGGTGGCGGGGCGGACGACCGCGCTCACGGCGCGGGAATTAAAGCTCGCGGAAGTTTTCGCGGCGCATCCCGGTGAAGTGCTCACGAGGGATGCATTGCTCAACGCGGTGTGGGGGGTGGATTACTTCGGCACGACGCGCACGCTGGATCAGCATGTGGCGCAGTTGCGCAAGAAAGTGGAGGTGGTGCCCGATGAGCCGAAGGCGATCGCGACCGTACACGGCGTGGGTTATCGGTATGATATGGTGCCGACGTGAAGGACGGAGCGGTTGAATTTGTAGGGCTACTGCTTGCGGCAGCCAGTAGGTGGCGCGCTTGTCGCGCAACGTAGCGCTGAAGAAAACGCGCCCGGAGGTCGCGTTCCACCTCAGAAGAGGCCGCTTCAGGCCACCGCGTAGTGGTCCAGCTTGCCTTGCAGTTCCCGTTTGAGCTGGCGGCATTCGTTCTGCACTTGGGCTTCAAATTTCTTGAGGTCAAAATTGAGAAAGACCTGACTGCGCAAAATCTGCCACTCGGCGGTATCAGCCAAGGGGACGGCTTCGTCCTTGGGGGTGTCGCCGCAGAAACCCACATGGTTCTGGCGGCATAGATCTCGGGCCAGCGAGACGATGGCCACCAACTCGGAATTTTCCGTCGCGGCTTCGGGATTGTCCATCCAGCGCATGACATCAGAGAAGCGTTTGGGCAGGCCTTGTTTCTCGGCGAAGTGGGCGGCCATTTCGTGCGTAGTGGTGCCGAGGAAAAGTTTTTCGGCAGCGGCCAATTTGAGCCGGTTCGAAAAGGCGTAGTCTTGGATAGCCTGCAGGGCGAAGGGGTGCAGCTGGATCAGGAGCAATTTTCCAAGATCGTGCAGCAATCCGGCGGTGTAGGCGGCAGATTCCAAGTTGGCGATTTCCAGATAAATGCAGGTGTAGCGGGCGAGACGGGCTGTGCCTAATTGAAACATCCAGAATTGCGGCCAGCTGGCCGAGGGCGGGGCGTGCATCAGGCGTTCCTCGACGGTCACCAGACTACGGCCGATCGAGGAGAGTTTAACTTCGCCGAGCAGGCCCACCGCTATCCGGGGATCTTCGATGGCCGTGTAATCATCATCTTCCTTTTTTGCTCTGAGTTTGTTGCTGGCGATCAGCATTTGCGCCGTCAGGCCCGGATCTTTTTCCACCAGATCCATGATCGGATTCAGTGAGGTGGGGTGACCGTTCGCGGCCATCTGAAAGGCGGCGGCGACCGAATCAATGACGGGACACCCAGCCAAGGCTTCGATCTCGCGTTGAAGTTGTGGCCAGTTAACCACCGGGCAACGGTTCTGCTCGGGGGCCGTGGACCACCACATTCGGGCCCGGGCCTCGTTTTCGCTGTTGATTTCTTCGCTGGTGAGGAAATCTTCCGGAGTGAGCGTGGAGTTTAGATGGCGAAAAATCAGGCGACCGGCAAAATCGAGCAGTTCCAGGTTTTGTTGAAAATCAGGCCAGCTGGCGGCCAGGGCTTTTTCATGCAAAACTTTTAGGCAGGCTACCACGCCCCAAGCGCCGACTTCCTCGGCTTTGGCGGAGAGTGCTTCCAAGGCGTCGAGGATGGGTTGTCCAGCCTGCATCTCAGCCCATTTTTTCAGCTCGGGTTTGATCAGTTCAAGAGAGGTACGCAGGCTCTCGAGCATCTGGTGCAGATTTTCGATCATGAAGCCCATCATCTGGCAAAATGATTTTTCTTCCTCGAAGTGCTGCAGGCGCCAGGGGTTTTCGGCGGCTTTGGCGATCTCGGTGTAGATGGCGTCGTCGTGGTAAGGTTTGACCAGGAAATTTTGCACCTTGAGCGCGAGGGTTTTCTTGACGCTGTCTTTGTCGCCAAACCCGGTGTAAACCACGACCGGCAACAAGTTCAGGCAGCAATCGCTTTTTAATCGTTGGATGAGAGAGAGGCCGTTGTCCCCTTTGAGTTTTAATTCGGTCAAGACCAGATCCACTTTCACGGAACGCTGAATAAGTTCCCAAGCTTCGAGGGCAGTCCCCACCGCGACGAAGCGATGCTTCGCCCGCGCGAGAATGCCGCGCATGGCTCGGTGAGCCACTTCGTCAGGATCAACTAGAAGGATATTGGCCATGAATAATAGACGGCCCAACACCAGCCAGTGCTTTGTCAGATGTTGAAAGTCCATCTAGGATATCGGTAATTTGAACCGAAACTGAACCGGAATTCTCACACGCCATGGACCGGGCCACCGCCTGACGTAAAGTCCTTAACCGTATCTATGGATAATACTGCTACACTCGCATGAATGTACTTTCGGGGTGAGTCCTTGCAGGAGCCTGTTTACAGGCGACCAGAGACAACCGTGGATCGACTACTGTGTCTCGCCAAAAAGGATTACAGGTGGGACGGACCGCTGGGCCGTCGGGTTTGACGAATTTCACTCGCAAATCGCGGCGCGCCCTGCCGCCGAATCTGTGCACTCGTCGCGGTCCCGCCCTACCCACCGGCGTCACCGTAATAGGCGAGACTCGTTAGGTAGGGCGAACCCTCCGGGTGAGCCGTAGTTTTAAGCGCGGTTCACCCGGAGGGTTCGCCCTACCTAAAACCGCTCTACCTAAAACCGCCCTGCCTAAAACCGCAGTGCCTAACACGGGTCTAAATTCCCAAGCGCTTTTTGAGGATTTCATCCACCAGCTTGGGGTTGGCTTTGCCGGCGGAGAGTTTCATCACGGTGCCTTTGAGGGCGTTGATCGCTTTCGGATTACCGGTCTTCACTTGCTCGACCGAGCGGGGATCTCCGGCGATGGCGGCATCGCACCAGCCTTCGAGTTGGCCGGTGTCAGTGGACTGGCGCAGGCCTTTGCGATCAACTACGGCGGCTGGTTGTTCGCCGGACTTGAACATTTCGGAGAAAACTTCCTTGGCCTGATTGCTGGAGATTACGCCTTGGTCGAGCAGCGCGACGAGTCCGGCGATGTGCGCGGGCGTGACTTTGCTGTCGGTAAGCGAGAGCCCGGCGGCGGCGAGATCACGGAGGAGCTCGTTGCTGATCCAGTTCGCGGCGAGGGTGGGCTTGGTGCCGAGTTTCACGGCGGCTTCAAAGAAATTGCTGAGCGCGTGATCGCGGATCAGCACGGCGGCGGACGAGTAGGGCAGCGTAAACGTTTCCAGGAAACGACGCTGTTTCACGAAGGGTGCTTCGGGGAGTTCGGCGCGGAGTTTTGCTTTCCACGCTTCGTCGATGCGGACGGGCAGCAAATCGGGGTCGGGGAAATATCGGTAGTCGTGCGCCATTTCCTTTGAGCGCATTGAAGCGGAGCGACCGGTCTCGCCATCGTACAAACGTGTTTCCTGCGTGATCGTGCCGCCGGAAGTGACGACGTTGATCTGGCGTTTGATCTCGGTGATGATGCCGTCGCGAACATACGAAATAGAATTGAGGTTCTTCAGTTCGACCTTGGTGCCGAGCTTGGTCTCGCCGACGGGACGGATGGAGATATTGGCGTCGCACCGCATCTGCCCTTTTTCCATGTCGCAATCGGAGATGCCGGCGTAAACGAGCGAGTTGCGGAGGGAGGAGAGAAATGCGAATGCTTCATCGGCGTTCTTGATGGCGGGATCGGTGACGATTTCCATCAGCGGCGTACCGGCGCGATTGTAGTCCACGAGCGAATCGTTGAGGCCGTGGTTGAGTTTGCCGACGTCTTCCTCGAGGTGGATGCGCGTGAGTGGAATCGATTTGTGTTCGCCCATGACGGCGAGGGAAGCGCCGGAAAGTTCGATCTCGACTGCGCCGCCCAAGCAGACGGGTTGTTCAAACTGGGTGATCTGATAATTCTTCGGGCTGTCGGGGTAGAAATAGTTTTTGCGATCCCAGCGGGTGACATGGGCGATTTGGCAGTCGAGCATGAGGCCGGTCTTGATGATGGCATCAAGGGCGGCCTTGTTCAGCACGGGCAGGGCGCCGGGCAGGGCGAGGACCACAGGATCGGTGAGCGTGTTTTCCGCCTGACCAAAGCCCGTTGCGACGCGCGTGAACATCTTCGACGCCGTCTTGATCTGCACGTGGACTTCAAGTCCGATGACTGTTTCGTAGTTCATGCGAGAGGATGATCAGAGGAGGGAAAAGATTTGGTCACAGAGGCGGAAGGAGGTGGCACAGAGGTCAGAGAGCAAGGCGACGGAGGCCCTTGGTGAGAATGGTGGATCGAAAGTTGAGGAGTAGCCCAACATGGCAGCCGGAGAATTTAAGATAGGTGAGGACTTGGGCGTCATGCACGTCAAGCAGCTCGTCCACGGTTTTCAGCTCTACGACAACCAGATTACTCACGAGGAAATCCAGACGGTAAGCATCATCTATAATCAAGTCCTCGTATTTGATGGGACAGAGCTTCTGTTCCTCAAACGCTAGGGCACGCAGTCGCAGTTCATGCGCTAGGGCTCTTTGGTAGGCTGATTCCAATAATCCAGGTCCGAGCTCACGATGAACTTCAATCGCGGCACCAATGATGGTTTCTGTTAGTTGATTAATCGGGGTATTCATGGTGATTGATCCTGATTTTAGTGGGTGAACTTTCGTACTTTGCGATTCGTGGAATTTCAGAGAAGCAGGAGCACAGAGGCGGAATGAGGTTGCCCAGAGGTCACGGAGCAAGGCCCGAAGAGGAATGGTTCAGTGAGTTGGGGATTGGTTTATACTCTGTGCTCTCTGTGGTTCTCCTGTATTCCTCTGTGTAGTAAATCAAAGACTTGGATGCCGACAACCCCACTCGTGGGCTTGTTCGTAGGATTGGGCGATGGCCATCAGGTTGGCTTCCTGGAAGGGCTGGCCAATCAGCTGGAGACCGAGGGGCAGGCCGGATTTGGTGAAACCGCACGGGACGCTCATGGCGGGCAGGCCGGCAAGATTTACGCCGATGGTGTAGATGTCGCAGAGATAAAGCGCGAGCGGATCGGATTTCTCGCCGAGCTTGAAGGCGGGGATCGGCGACGTGGGCGTGAGCAGCACGTCGACTTCCTGGTACGCGTTGAGAAAATCCTGCCGGATCAGCGTGCGGACTTTCTGGGCACGCAGGTAATAGGCGTCGTAGTAACCAGTGCTGAGTACGTAGGTGCCGAGGATGATGCGGCGCTTCACCTCGGCGCCGAAACCTTCGGCGCGCGACTTGGCGTAGATATCAATCGCATCGGTCGCGGCTTTCGAGCGGTGGCCGTAACGGATGCCGTCGTAGCGCGCGAGATTCGAGGAGGCTTCGGCTGTCGCGATAATGTAATACGTGTCGAGGCACGATTGCGTATTGGGCAAGGAGACATCTTTGATTTCGCAGCCCTGTTTTTTGTAGTGCGCGATGGCGGCTTCCACCGCGGCGCCGACTTCGGGGTCGAGACCCTCGGCGAAATATTCCTTGGGGATGCCGATTTTCCACGGGCCTTTTTTCACGGCGAGCTCGCGGCGGTAATCGGGCACCGGGGCGTTGAACGAGGTGGAGTCCAATGGATCGTGGCCGGCGATGGCGCCGAGCACGAGCGCGGCATCTTCGACGGTGCGGGCAAACGGGCCGATCTGATCGAGCGACGAGGCGAAGGCGATCAGGCCGTAGCGCGAGATGAGACCGTAGGTTGGCTTCATACCGACAATGCCGCAGAGCGCGGCGGGCTGGCGAATGGAGCCGCCGGTGTCGGAGCCGAGCGTGGCGATGGCTTCGCCGGCGGCGAGCGCGGCGGCACTGCCACCGGAGGAACCGCCGGGCACGCGGGTGAGATCCCACGGATTGCTGACGGGGCGGAATGCGGAATTTTCGTTCGACGAGCCCATGGCGAACTCATCGCAATTCAACCGGCCCCACACGACGGCTCCGGCTTGTTCTTTGAGTTTGCGGGTGACGGTGGCGTCGTAGGGCGAAACAAAATTCGCGAGCATTTTGCTCGAAGCGGTGAGCGGTTGACCGGCGACGGCGATCACATCTTTCAAACCGATGGGAATACCGTCGAGTGGTCCGCGGGATTGGCTGGCGGCGCGGCGCGCGTCGGAAGCGGCGGCTTGGACGAGGGCATCGCCTTCGTCGTAGGAGTTGAAGGCCCGCACGCGGTCATCGACAGCCTTGGTGCGGGCGATGACGGCTTGCATCAGCTCGACGGACGTCAGTTTTTTCGCGGCGAGTTGGGCGGCGAGACTGGAGATGGTTTGGTAGAAAATATCGGAAGACATGGCAGGCGCAGGTTAGTCGACGACTTTGGGCACGCTGATCATGTTAGCGCACTGAGCTGGGGCATTGAGCAGGGCATCGGCTACCGTCAGGCCGGGCCGGGGGCGGTCGTCGGCCCAGACGTTTTCGACGGGAAAGGCGTGGGCGGTCGGCTCCACGCCGGTCACGTCGACCTTGGCCAGTTGTTCGATGTGGTGGAGGACGTCGCCAAGCTGACGGGAGAATTTTTCCTTTTCCTCAGACGTGAGGGAGAGGCGGGCAAGGTTGGCGACGTAGTCGATGTTGAATTCAGGCGCTGAGCTCATGGTGAATAAGCGGGAGAGCATGCGAGACGATTTTGCCGCATGGCAACGGACAAAACGTGGAGGTTCGCACAGGTCGTTTGGTTTTAAATGTAGGTGGCGTGCTCGTCACGCCATTCTGCTGGCCAGCAGAACGCGACAAGCGCGCAACCTGCGCCACTGACGTCCTGCCGATATGCAAAACCGCCATGTTTGGCTTGCTCCGTGTGGGGTGGTGAAGTTTTCTTCTGCTCTATGAAGCTAGTCGTTGCCGTTATCCGTCCCTTCAAGCTTGAGGAAGTCAAACATGCCTTGTCCGGCATCGGTCTGGAAGGTATGATCGTGACTGAGGCCCGTGGTTTTGGGCATCATCAGGGGCATACCGAGGTATACCGGGGCAGTGAATATACCGTCGATTTCCAGCCCTGCGTGCGGATCGAAGTGGCCATCGCCGATGAGCAACGGGACAAAGTTGTCGCCACGATCGTGGCTGCCGCTCGCACCGGAAAACCGGGTGACGGACGGATAATCGTCCAATCGATTGAGGACTTTACCCGCATCGACAACGCAGAGCACGGCAACGCCGCGCTTTGATTTTTTGCGCGCCAACGATGAGCAGAGGGATGCCTGATGTAATGGGGTTGAGCGAAAAGAAATCTGAGGGTGGGCGTCGATTTCCACACCGACGCTCATCGCCGATATGGAAATCGGCGACCACCGCCATCCTCGCCTCATGAACGCTCAACGCTCAGTCGTCATCTGCGGGGGCGGTATCGTCGGTCTTTGCTCCGCGTACTATCTCGCCCGGGCGGGTTTTCGCGTGACCGTACTCGAGCGCAAAGCCGAGGGCGCCGACTCCTGCGCGCAGGGTAGTGCCGGCTATATTTCTCCGAGTCATGTCATCCCGCTGGCTTCACCCGGCATGGTGTGGAAAGGTTTCAAATGGATGTTTAGTTCGCGCAGTCCGTTTTATATTCAGCCGCGACTCGATGGGGAATTGCTTCGTTGGGGCTGGTTGTTTGCCCGGCATTGCAACCGGCGGCATGTGCGGCGCGCTGCTCCGGTGTTGCGTGATCTCTGCCTGAGCGGGCGGAAATTATTCGTCGAGCTCGCGGATATCACCGGCGATATTTTCGAACTCAAGACCGAGGGTTTGATGAACCTCTGCAAAACGCAGGAAGCACTCGATCACGAGGCCAGCGGTCTAGCGGCGCTCGCCAACGAACTCGGCGTCGAGGCCCGCGTGCTGAATGGCCAACAGACCGCCGCGCTCGAACCCGGCACCCAGATCGCCGTGGCCGGTTCCGTTTATTTTCCGATCGATGCCCATCTGACCCCACGCAAGTTCATGCCGGCGCTCACGAACTTGCTCAAGGAGATGGGCGTGAAGTTTCATTGGAACACGAGTGTTTATGGCTGGCGCGCCGAGGCCGGGCGGATTGCGGCGGTGCATTCGACGGCAGGCGATATCGCCGCAGATGAATTCGTTCTCGCCGGTGGCTCGTGGTCGCCCTCGATGGTGACGGGACTTGCGATCAAGCTCCCGATGCAGGCCGGCAAGGGGTACAGTCTGACGCTGGCGCAACCGCGTTTTCAACTGACGAAATCACTTTTGCTGAAAGAACGACGTGTGGCGGTGACGCCGATGGGGAAGCAACTGCGTTTTGGTGGCACGATGGAAATCAGCGGCATCAACGAACGCATCCGACCCGAGCGCGTGCAGCAAATTATCGACGCCGTGCCGCATTACCTCCCGGAGTTCAGCGCACAAGATTTCACCGATGTGCAGCCCTGGAGTGGCCTTCGTCCTGTCTCGCCTGACGGTTTGCCCTACATCGGACGGTTTCGTGGTCACCGCAATCTCACTGCCGCCTGCGGCCACGCGATGCTCGGGGTTTCGATGGCTCCGTCCACCGGTCAACTTGTCTCTGAAATTCTCCTTGGCCGGAAACCGAGTATCGATCTCACGCTGCTGAGTCCGGACCGGTTTGCGTGAGGCGATATCGCGTGAGGCGATGATCAAATAGCATTTACCAGGGATTCTGGATTTAAGGCCGGGCGAAAATTTCTCAAGTCGCCTTTGGATATTTGCCCGAGACTCAAAGTTGTTTTTTCATTCGCGGTGGGTACGATACCCCCAAGCTTGCTTCGGCTTGGATGGGAAGTGGCACGGGTCTCCTGACCCGTGCGTCCCATAATCCGTTGAGCTTGGCGGTTGAGGGCAACCGCCGCTACCCATCCGATGCGGTAATGTTTAAAAACCATAACCTGCGTTGGTCGATGCGTCGACTACGTCACATCCGATTTACCGGTACTCCACAATATCGGACTCTGGCCGCAGGTCGGGTGGCCGTTTAGGGTGGCGGCCTCGCACTGATAAATTCAACGATCGCGCAGGCGGTCTCGATAATTTTCCGTTGAAATTATCTGACGACCCGGGCGCCGCCGCCGGCGAAGGTCTTTTCGACTTCCTTGCGGGTGGCCATCGACGTGTCGCCGGGAGTCGTCGAGGCGAGGGCCCCGTGGGCGGCGCCGTACTCGACGGCTTTTTGGGCGTCGTTGAATTCCATGAAACCAAACTGCACGCCGGAAGCGAAGCTGTCGCCGCCGCCGACGCGGTCGAGGATTTCGAGACCGGGATACTGGCGGCTCTCGTGGAATTTGCCGGCGTGCCAGAGGATCGCGCTCCAGTCGTTCTTCGTGGCGGTGATGACGTGGCGCAGCGTGGTGGCGGCGACCTTGAAATTCGGGAATTCCTTCACGGCGGTCTCGATCATGGCCTTGAAGGCGTCGGTCTCGATGTGGCCGAGGGTTTCGGCACCCTTGACGGCGAAGCCGAGCGAGGCGGTGAAGTCTTCTTCATTGCCGATCATGACATCGACGTACTTCGCGATCTCGCGGTTAACTTCCTGCGCTTTCTTGAGGCCACCGATGGTTTTCCAGAGGGAGGGACGGTAGTTGAGATCGTAGGAAACAATGGTGCCATGTTTGTTGGCGGCCTTGACCGCTTCGACGGTGAGCTCAGCGGTGGTGGTGGAGAGCGCGGCAAAAATGCCGCCGGTGTGAAACCAGCGGACGCCGAGTTTGCCGAAGATGTGATCCCAATCGATATCGCCGGGCTTGAGTTGCGAGGCGGCGGTGTTGCCGCGGTCGGGATTGCC
>Ga0335394_10008105_pt1 | contig 11851 bp, 7 predicted proteins | sample MAT03_FD_205741 | JGI IMG/M metagenome (GOLD analysis project Ga0335394, IMG submission 205741) | Freshwater microbial communities from Lake Fryxell liftoff mats and glacier meltwater in Antarctica - MAT-03 (spades assembly) (version 2) ... | reverse complement strand
CGGCACGCCGTCCGAAGCCCTGGCAGACCGCATGGCGACGGGCAACAGGTTATTTCTCGACGGCCACGGAAAGCTGCTTCTTCTGTCCGGAAGCCCGGGCGAAGGCAGCGTCACTGAATCCGCCGCCATGAAAAAATTGGCGCTGGAGGCCGGTATTCCGGAGACCAAAATGTTGTTGGACTCTGCCGGCATCAATGTCGCAGAATCAATTCGATATGCCGCCGCACTGCCGGAACTCAAAGAAGACCGACGCATCATCGTTGTCAGTCACTGGTATCAGTTGGCGAGGATTCGCATGCTCGGCCGCCAGGCAGGGCTGCAGGTGATCGCGGTTCCCGCCGAACAGCAGCACGCACTGTTCAATCAGAATCGGCTCTATGCGCAGGAAGTCATTGCGTTCCTGAAGACCAGTCTGGCATCCGTGAACAAGCTGGCGCAGCGCTAAAACCCGGATCCGCGCATCTCGGAAAACATTTGATTCGCACCTCGATTGAGGATGACATCCCGGGTCAACTTTACGACACTGTGAGCATCAATGATGTTGCTTCCGGAACGATGAAGTTGCTTCCGGAACTTAATTCGCAATCAGGCTTCGCAAAGGACCAGCGATGATCAGAACAGTGATTTTCAGCTTAGCGTGTACCCTTCTTGGGGCGACTTGTGGCGCGTTTGCTGATGAAGCCAAACCGGCAGAGTCAAAGCCAACCGGCGCAGAACAGAAAACGGTCGAACGCAGGACGCGTACCGACTGGGCGGAGATCAAACTATCCGGATCATATCCGGAACACCAGCAGATGCCGGGACTGTTCGGTGATCTGGTAGAAGGCCTGTCAACGTGCATGGACCGACTGCATCAGGCGGCCCGCGACAAATCGATTAAGGGCGTGATCCTGCATATTGAAGAAGTAGAGATCGGCTGGGCTCGGTTGAATGAACTGCAGTCGGCGATCGCGGAAGTCAAGGCGGCTGGCAAACCGATCTGGGCGCGGATGAACGACGGGGGGAACAAAGACTATCTGCTGGCGGCGGCGTGCGACAAAGTCCTGATGCCAGAATCCGGCACGCTCATGCTGACCGGCCTGCGCGCCGAAGTGATGTTTTACAAGAACCTGTTCGAAATGTTCGACGTCAAAGCCGACATGCTGCGCGTCGGCGCCTTCAAGTCGGCAGCGGAACCATACACACGGTCGGAAATGAGTCCCGAGTTCCGTAAGGAAATGGAAGAAATTCTGGACGACTATTACGCAGTGATGGTCAGCCAGATTGCGGCAGCGAGAAAACTGCCGGAAGAAAACGTCAAAGCCATGATTGACGAAGGTCTGTTGTCCGCTGCACGCGCGAAGGAGCTGGGGCTCATCGATGAGGTTGCATACCAGGACCAGGTGAACGATTTGATTGCAGGTGGCGACACATCGCTGGACGTGCGCATCCGCGAAGACTATCGCAAAAAGGCAGCGAATACAGAACTGGATCTGTTCTCGCTCATGGAGTTACTTTCCGGCGGATCATCGCAAACCACGAGCACCAAACCACGCATCGCCGTACTGAAGCTGGAAGGTGCGATCGTTTCCGGCAGCAGTCCGATGAGCCTGTTTTCAGAAGCTTCGATCAGCTCCGACAAGATCGTGCCCTTGATTGAAAAAATCGGCAAGGACGAAAACGTCAAGGCAATTCTCCTGCGCGTCGATAGTCCTGGCGGCAGCGCGCTGGCGAGCGATCTGATCTGGCGGGCGCTCGAAGCAACGCACAAACCCGTCGTGGCCAGCATGGGTGACACAGCAGCCAGCGGCGGCTACTACATTTCGATGGGAGCAGATGCGATCTTTGCAGAACCTGGCACGCTGACTGGTTCCATCGGGGTCCTGGGCGGGAAAATCGCACTGGATGGTCTGATGAAGAAGTTTGGTGTCACGACATCCGTGATTCAACGCGGCAAAAACAGCGGCGTGATGAGTTCCGTTGCGGCGTTTTCAGATTCTGAACGCGAGACAATGCAGCGGATGCTCAACACCGTCTATGAGCAGTTCACTCAAAAGGCGGCGGCGGGGCGACACATGGAATATGCGGCGTTGGAAGCATTGGCCCGCGGTCGCGTCTATACGGGTCGTCAGGCGAAGGAGATCGGTCTGGTAGATCACCTTGGCACGCTGGCAGATGCTGTCGCCTACACGCGGAAGCTGGTTGGCGATGACGCTGGTAAGCTGGAACTGGAAGATCTGCCAAAGGCTCAAAGTCCTCTGGAAATGCTCATGGGGCAAACAACCCGGACCAGTCAGCCACTGGCGGAATTGGCGGCGTTACTGCCGGAATCCGTTCGTCCGGCACTGCGACATTTCTCCGTGCTCCGACAGATCGCCGACGAGCCAGTATTGATGATTCTGCCATATGATGTGCGATTCGAATAGCATGTCCGGGGCAAAGCCGGAAATACCATTCGCGACAGATCCGTAGACCAGGTATGTTGTTCGGTTCTGCGGGTCTGCTAGATTTCGGTCTGCTGATACGCTTCGTCCGCGTCCCGAGATTTCACGAGATAGCTCATGCCCATCAAAGTTCGCTGCAAGGCCTGCGAAACAGTTCTGAATGTGTCCGATCAGGCAGCAGGAAAAATCGTTAAGTGCAAACAGTGCGGCGAACGAGTCCGCGTTCCGATGCCGAAAGGTGATCGTCCTGCAGGCAAAGCCCGCCCGCCGCGGGAGGAAGACGCTGAAAGCCCGCCCGGTGATGCGCTTGAGAGTCTTGATCTGAGAAGCATGGAAGACACTAAACGCAAAGTGTGTCCCGGATGTGCGCGACCGGTCGATCTCGATGCCGTCGAATGTCCGAAGTGTGGTGTGACAATCGCCACCGGTGCGTTGAGCGAACGACAGCGGATCAGGTACGAACGCAAGGGGCCACCACCGGAAGAATTTTACGGAGCCATCTGGAACAACGGCTGGAAGTTTCTGAAGAAGCACTGGGGTTATGGCGTACGCACGGCGATGATCTGGTCGATGACGTTGTCCATGTCGTTAACGTGTCTCTACTCATTAAGCTATTACGTCACGGCTCGGACAGCCGAACTGCAGGCGAGTGCGGACGCCGACAAGGCCAATATCAAGATCAACGGCAACGCCCTGACATTGACTGTGCCGAAAGAAAAGGGGTCAAAGGCCGTCTATGACGGCACCTACTACACGGTGGCCGGGAGTGTCATCAAACTGCGTGCGCCACACGTGCAGCCGTGGTTCGAACCACCGTCTGCGTTCTGGATTTTTCTGACGGTCGTGTTTCAACTGGGTTTTGGTGGCTGGGCCTGGACACTCGCCATCACGATTTCTAAGCTGACAATGTCCGGTGAAAAACGCATCAAGCGATTCCCGATGGACTTCTTCGGCAACCTGACGATGGGCTTTCGTTTTTACGTCTGGCCTACGGTTCTCTTAATGCCATTCCTGTGGATTTCGGGGGTCATCGGATTCTTCAGCCCCATTGCCTCCGGCATCGTCACCGCTGGACTCATGCTGATTCCGCTGCTGGTGCTGCCATCCGCTGTGATTCACATGACTCAGAATTATCACTATCGCGGATGGCTGTTGTGGTGGATGGCCAGGGATTTCTTCAAAACCTTCGGTCCGTCCATGTACATCTTTGTGCTCAACCTGTTTCTGGTTTTCCTGGTCCCGTTAGGTGTGGCCATCACGATGATTGTGGCAGGCCGCCAGATTATCGCCTGGCTGATGGCGCAAGAAGCCGCGTTTCTGGTCTGGACAAAAGCCAATATCATGGATATGGGGGAAGGGAACTTTCAATTTCTGTTTTACCAGATGCCACTGGTCTTCACGTTCTGTTTTCTGGTGTTCTTCATCATCTGCGGCCTGATGTCGTTTCCTGCGGTCTTCATGATGCGTGTGGTTGGACTGTATGGTGTCTATTTCAAACCGGATCTGTCTTTGGTGAATGAGTTTCCGGACCTGGAAACCGCTGGCTTTGGGCCTCGTTTCCTGGCCTTTTTGATCGACATGATCATCGTGAGTCTGCTGGGAGTGGTGGGTGGATTCATAGGCACACTCTTTGGCCTGCTGTTTGATTTCTATGGCTGGGGTGCGTTGGCCGTCATTCTGGAACAGGTGATACGCGGGCTTGCATCTTTGCTGCTGGCTGGATTCTATTTCGCATCGATGGAATCCGGCGCGTCGCGAGCGACGCTGGGGAAAGCCAGCATCGGACTAATGGCACTACGAGATGATAACACGCCCATGACCCGTCAGCAGGCATTTGGTCGAGCCGCCTCGGCGTTTGTTACGGCACTGACTTTCTATCTCGGATTCCTACTGTGCTTCTTCAGGGCCGATAAGAAGGCATTGCACGATTTGATGAGCCATTCCAAGGTTGTGTGGCGCGGGGAAGAGCGGTAATCAGCTGTGTAGGATGGACATTCATGTCCGTCGTATCACCGAGCAATTCTTCCCACGAGAAAATGCGTCGTACAACAGTCAATCGCCGGTGGAGGATTGTCTGGTGAATAACTCGGACATGAATGTCCAGGGTACAGTAAATCCTCGAAACGCATCATTTTCAACGACTTTGGCAAATTCTCCTGGTTTAGCGCAGCAAACTCGCGTTGGGTGACACTTTAATGTCAGCCATGACACATTCCCCGGACAGCAACGCAAGTGATCCTGCACTGCCATCGGATCGTGACCTGCTTCGGCGGTTCATTTTCGATGGGGATGAAGCGTCGTTTGCGGCCATCGTCGAACGACATGCGACGCTGGTGGTGTCAGTCTGCCGACGAGTTGTCGGGCAGTCGCCGGATGTGGACGATGCATTCCAGGCGACATTTTTTGCACTGGCGCAGCGACCTGCGAGCATCCACGAATGTCGCTCGCTGACCGGCTGGCTGTACAGCGTGGCATGGAGGGCATCGGTGCGACTGGTGCGGCTGAGGAAACGAACAATGACGCAACCGTTGCCTGATCAGGTTCCGGCGTCGGAACCTGATCCACTGGATGTGATTGCTCAGGCCAGCGACCTGGCATCCCTTGACGAAGAACTGAATCAACTGCCGCAGAAATATCGAGACGTGCTGGTCATGAGCTACTTCGCTCAGCAGACCAATCAGGAAATCGCCGATCAGTTGAATGAAAGCAAAGGAGCCGTTGATGGCCGGATTCGTGATGCACGCCGCATGTTGCGCGTCCGATTGGCTCGACGTGGAGTAGAAGTGGGCGTGCTGGCGGTGGCAACTGCGTACGTGCAGTCATCTGCGTCAGCAGCCACGCCGGCACTAATTCAAAAAGCCATCAGTCTGGGCGCGCCCGGCATGGTTTCGCAGGAACTTGCTGCCCTGAACGCAGCGGATGTGGCACACATGAAATTACTCACCTCAACAGGAATTCCAATCATGAGCAAAATAGGGCTGACAATCGCGGCGGGGTTGATACTGGCCACCGGAGTTTGGGGCATGTCGCATCTGGCGGCGTTTCAGGATGCTGACGATGAAGGTGATGTGACGGCCGTTAATGCCGTTGGAGGAGACACTGCGCCAAGTGATGAGACTGCCATTGAGCTTCGCGGGCGAACCGAGGCGAGCGATCAGGCAGGCAGAGATGTCGATATTGCGCCAGTCGAGTATTATGGTGTCATTTCAGGTGACGGCACCGGAATGGGTGCTATGTCAGGAGACGGCAACGGAATGGGGGACGCAACACCCGCTACCAAACCTCGCTCGCCATTGAGCAAAGCGACTGCTGAATTCTCACGACGTTCGGCAAGCGAAGTGGAACAGCGACTTAACGAACTCGTGCATCTTGAAAAGGTCAAGAACCTGTCGTTTCCGGGAGAGAACCCGCTCACTGATATACTTGAACAGATCTCAACCCAAGTCTCAGCATCGCAACATCAGAGATTCACGATTCTTCCAGACGTTCGCCGACTCGATGAGGATAGCGTTTCACTTAACAACGTCATGATCAAGGATATTGAACTCGATGGAATTTCTCTGAGTAGTGCCTTAGACATCGTCATGGGACAGACGGATCCCGAGCTCACATGGATCGCAAGAAATGAAGTGATCCTGATCACCACTGAGAGCGCCGCTGAGTCCGATGAGTACATGTTTCTGCGGAGTTACGACATCACGCGGCTGCGAGAAATTACTGAGCTGACTGTCACCACATGGGACGCTCGTGGCGGGCAGGGGGGCGGCGGCATGGGTGGTGGCGGTGGATCTTTCAGTGTGGTTTTTGAACCATCACAATTCGGGGGCGACGCCAGTGGCATGGGCGGCGGGGGCACGCCTCCGGCTGCAACACAAAAGAAGAAAACACTACCCTCAAAACCGCAGCATGATGAATCCGAGTCCGCAAACAAGAAACAAGTGTCTGTCATCACATGGGAAGCAGGTTTGCTGCAAACAATTCAGGAAATGACCGGGCCACCGTGCCATTGGTTTGACATTGACGGCGAAGGCGGCAGGCTGACCATCGCCGGAAATCGCCTGATCGTACGTCAGTCTCGCAAAGGACACGAACAAGTCGTGGCCGTGCTTGAACAGCTGGAAATGGCCGCAGATGATGCGGCTGAAGAACGGTAAGCATCGAGCGGTCAATAAGTGTCTCGGCTACATCAGCCGTTGAGCGTTAGCTCACGGTTTTCAAGGAACCGGACGCTAACGCGTTCCGGCTAATAAGACAGCAATAAACCGCTCGATGCTAAGACAGGAATATGAGGCCGGGATGTATTACACTCCGCGCGGCCAGATAGGTGTCCGGCGAGCGGCGCGAGCCGAATGGCACTTGGTTTCAAATAGTAGACCTCACTCTCCGAGTGAGGCACGCCGCAAAACGCGGCCTTTGGCATTCGTCACTCAGAGAGTGACGGCTACTTTAATCGCAAACCAAGGACCATTAACCGTGAGCCTTCGGTATCTCGTTTTTGTACCGGCAAGCTGACGCATGCAATGGCACTTGGTTTAGAAAGTAGCAGGCACTTTCCAGGTGCTGTAGCCGTTGGAGTCGGTCGAAATAGCGGACGGCACACGGCGTGTGCCTGCTACATTGAAGGTAAACCACGTACCATCAGGCGTGAGCCTCCGGTACCTCGTTTTTGTACCGGCAAGCTGACGCATGCCGCTCGCCAATTCTCGCAGTTATTTCCCTTGGTTCCTGAGCCGTTCAAGCATTTTCAAAAGTCCATAGAAAGTAAAAGCGCAACCAGGAAAAAGATCTGCCGAAGGAAGCCGATCCCTTCGAATCAAGTCAGAATCCCACGGTCGAAAGATCAATCAAATCGGGCAAGCCTGCAGCTTCTGGACGTTGGGCGTAAACCGGTGGCTCCGATACACCTTCGAGGTGGCTTGTGGGTTGGTGAGTAAGCGCACTGCGGGCAACCACGGCAAGGATGAGGAACGCGACAACCTTGCACGTATCAGCAAGTGAGCTCCTTTCCTGATCCCGTTCAGCGAAGTTCAAAGCCGAAGGATGTGCTTTAGCCGATTGAGGGATGGAAACAGACTGCGGTATCGGATTGTGGCTTTTCTGTGCACAAGGACCGACGGGAAGTTCAATCGTTTGAGTCATAACAGTTTTCCTTGAATTAAAGGGAGTGACGAGGCAGGGAGGATCCAGGATCAGCTTACCGACGACGTCGGTACCAACAACGGCCTCAATTGCTTGCGGGCGGCCTGAGGATGCGACGAAAGTGGTGTGTGGTTGTCGAGCCCTGTCACAAAAAGACTCTTACCGTCGGCCTTGAACTCATTTGCAAGGTCGTGGAGCTTGCTCAAAACGCTGTGGTCCACAAACTTCGAATTCGGGCCGAAAGAGTGCCGTAACGGGAGTTCCATGCCATAGATGAAACACCACTTCCAGGGCGATACCCACGCCGATGCCTACCAGCAGGTCAGTGGCCAGTGTTGCCATGATCGTGCCGAGAAACACCACCAACTGCTCGGGGCCAATCTTGAATGTGTGAATGAATTCTTTGGGCGACGCGAGGCGAAAACCTGTGTAGACCAGCATGGCTCCCAGAGCTGCCAGCGGAATCCGATGAATCAGTGATGGCAGCAGCAACACGAACGCCAGCAGAAACAGGCCGTGAAACATGTTGGCGTTTCGTGTTCTCGCACCATTATCAATGTTGGCCTTGCTTCGCACAATCTCCGAAATCATCGGCAACCCGCCCAAAGCGGATGACAGGACATTTGCGGCACCAACCGCCATGAGGTCGCGGTCAAAACTCGTCTTGCGACGCCACGGATCCAGCAACTCAATCGCTTTAGCACTCAGCAGGGATTCGATACTGCCAATCACTGTGAAAAGGAACAGAAATTTCAGGCCAGTTGATGTCCCCAGACCACGAAAATCGGGGAACGCGAACGCGGTGGCGGGAGCGTTCAGAACTTCCGGCATCTCCACCAGAAACCGAGGTCCAACTTAAAATTTCGCAGCATGATCTGAGCCAAAGAACTGACTTGAGAACAAATATGTATGGCGATGTTCAAGATTAAAGGCCATCCCCATGAAAATGGCGACAGCAAGCACCACCAGTTGCACGGGAACTTTTTTGATCCCTGGTATTGGCAACAGAGGAAGTCCAAACAGAATTAACAGACTCACGCCGCCAATAACTGCAATCTCGGGATTCATGTGGTTGAGCGCACCTGGCAAACCAGCCAGAAGTCCCAGGGGACCTGCACCTTTGGGAGCTGCCACTCCAATCACTTCGTAGGCTTGCTTCGCGATAATGATCACACCGATCGATGCCAACATGCCATGGATCGGAGTCAGTGGGAAGAACTCGGTCAACCGTCCGCCGCGAAGGGAGCCGATCAGAATCTGCAGAACACCGGCAGCGAGTCCAATCCCAAGTGCGAGTCGATAACCAAGGAAGGCCCGATCAGCATCGGGCAGGTTTGCACCGAACTCAGAACCCAGTTCGACGACGGCACCAGCAACAATCACAATGAGTCCTGCAGCAGGACCTTTGATCGTGAGTTGCGAATTGCTGAGACGTGAACACACAATGCCGCCCACCACAGCCGTCCAGATCCCGGCGATTGGGGGAAATCCGCTGGCTCGAGCGATCGCAAGACACAGCGGCATCGCGATCAGGAAGACCAGAAATCCGCCGATCGTGTCAGCTGTCAGATTTCCAAAGCGAGTTCGTGCAAGCGGCGGTGCAACGCCTGCGGCTGAGTGATTCATTGTCATTTCCAGAAGAAAGGTCTGGTCATTCGTACGGCTTTGAGAGGAAAGCAAACACGATGCCGTCGTCGATTCTGAAAATACGAAGTGGGAAAGCCGCCGAATTTGGCCGATGGATTGCGGAATACGGCAACTCGCCCGATTTTTGCTGGTGAAGGCGTAACCACTCTGGTCATCGCGTTACCACACGGTGCGCTCGATGCCAATGCCGAGCGATCTGATCTTGGATCGCAGACTCCCTCGCGCGATTCAGTCGGCAGTCATTCCTGTTTCCGATTCCCGACTGGCAGGTCGTGGACGATTTGTCTGAAATCTTGCGTTCAGTGAATCCCAGTCGATTGTCAGGCTACCGCCGGTTGCAGCATGCTGGCGGGACCAGTTTTGCAGAAGTTCCATGCAGGCGCGGTCAATGTAGTCCATTTGGCTCACATCGATATGCAGATCCGCTCCGGCATCGACTTTTTCAAGTCGCGCCGCCAGTTTCGGCAGACGAATAAACGTTGCCGCACCGGTCAGTTGAATTGTCGTTCGACGCTGACCTGTTGCGTCCTGAATAACCTTAACATCTAACTGAGAAAACCGGGCCAGCAGCTTCACGGCCGACAGCAGGATGCCGGTCACGACCCCGGTCAGCAGATCTTCCGCCACAATCACAACCATCGTGATCAGGAAGATCCCGGCTTCGATGCGATTTTCTTTCCACAGATGAATCAATCCTTTAAAGTCGATCAGGCGGAATCCCGTGTACACCAGGATTCCGGCAAGAGCCGCTGTCGGGATCATCCTGAGGACGGGCACGAGGGCCACAGAAAACAACAGCAGCCAAACTCCGTGCAGGATCGCGGACAGACGCGTTTTCCCCCCGGCTTGCACATTCGCCGCACTCCGCACTATGACGCCGGTCATCGGCAACACTCCCAAAAACCCGCACACCATGTTGCCAATTCCCTGCGCGGACAGCTCCCGGTCGTAGCGAGTTCTCGGGCCCCGATGCATCTGATCGACAGCCGTTGCGCAGAGGAGTGTTTCTGCACTGGCAACGATCGCCAATACCGCACCCGCGACAAGCAGAACGCGAATCGGGGATTCGGCGAGGACTGCAAAAGATGGGAACGTGAGTCCACTCAGCAGATCGTTTGGAACATCAACATAGAGAATCGGAATCTGAAACAACTGGGCCACCAGAGTGGTAATCACGATGGCCAGCAGAGGAGCAGGAATCAGCTTCAATCTGCCTTTCGCAATCAACTGCCACCCAAAGATCACAAGCACGGCCAGCAAGCCGATTTTCCCGGCCCAGTCATGACTCTTCAGACTGGCCGTCAGGGCGTCGAGAGACAGCGCAGCCTCTTTTTGGCTGCGAGAAACTGTTTCTGCTTTGTCGGACGACATGTTCAAGGAGGCTTCTGCAAGGTCAGTGTCGGCAGCAGTCAGCAGTTCTTTAAGCTCGTCCGCTGCGGTTCCGCCATTCGAAATAAGCGGCGACTCATTCGCCGACCTGGTGATGGCCTTGAGTTCGTCTGCAATGCCCTGTTGCTCCTGGACCAATGGCTGCAGCGCGTCAGTGATTAATTTCGCAGGCGGTGCTTTTGTTGTGTCAACAGATGCGTCATCCTCCGAGTCCGTCAATCGCTGCAGGGCGCGATCAATGCTTCCTCGAAGTGTTCTCTGCCGACCGCCAAGTGCATTGAAACGGCTCAACAGTTCAATGCGGGACGTGCGGATTTCGGCACTGTCCCATGCTGGCAGAGCGATGCCCTTAAGCAGACTTTCAGGAATCGCAGCGATGTTTTTCATCGCGGTTTCGCGAGGTCGTTCATCCACCAGAACGTGAAGCTGTCCACAGACGATGAGGACTCCGATCCCGGACAGCATTCCGTGAATCACGGCAGGTGAGACGGCGCGGAACCACTGGCCGAGACGGCAGATCCCGGCGACAAGCTGAAAAATGCCCGCGAACAGAACCGCAATTCCAAACGCGCTCATGCCGTTCTGACGAATGATCTCGCCGCAGATGACGGTCAGGCCGGCAGCGGGCCCGCTGACCTGTAACGGCGATCCCGCGAATGTTCCCACCAGCAAGCCACCGACGATGCCAGTCACAAGGCCTGCAGCAACCGGAGCACCACTGGCTAACGCAATACCCATACACAAAGGCAATGCGACGAGAAACACAACCAGCGAAGCCAGTAGATCCTGCTGCCACGTTGGTTGATCAGCGTTGGGTTGTTCTGATGCATTTTTCATTTTCTACGACCTGTGATATTAGACGTTTCTGAGGAAGAAATTCATTCAGAATGGATGAATGGCATGACTGATGTTCAATTCCGTGAGCAGTATTCACGCTCGTAATCCTGTGCGGTCAACGCCGTCTGGTGGCTCAGATTCAGGGTTATAATTCTGCTTCATCGTTTATTTGTTCTGGCGGGCTATCGTCAGGCTGAATGACTAACTGCGGATTCATTCTTCGGTCAAGCAGATGCTGAGCGGCGAGGTGACGGGAGGCCACGCCAGGTTGCGGCCATAGTCCACCTCCCAGCACCAGAAAGGTCAGTACAAGCACTGCAAATCTCTCCGACGGACGGGACCGCAGGATGGCGGTCGTCTGAAAGCGGCGACCGGTAAAGATCCGGAAGTAGGCCCGCATAATGGCGATTCCATTC
>Ga0335394_10008104_pt1 | contig 11851 bp, 8 predicted proteins | sample MAT03_FD_205741 | JGI IMG/M metagenome (GOLD analysis project Ga0335394, IMG submission 205741) | Freshwater microbial communities from Lake Fryxell liftoff mats and glacier meltwater in Antarctica - MAT-03 (spades assembly) (version 2) ... | reverse complement strand
GGGCAATGGGCGCGGGAGAACAGTGTGCCGAGCGAGCAATTCCTGAGCGTTGGTGTTGGCGGCACGGCATTGAATTTCTATGCAGGTTACACGGTGAACTACAAGTTCAACGCCGATGAAGCGCGTCCATTGATCGAACCGGGCATGTTCGTCTACACCAATGCAGAACAACTGGCCCAGCTGGAGGCGCTTGGTGCGGTCCCGTTGGAGAGGACGCATTTCGACAACTACGATGTGCAGCTGCTGGGCCTCGACTTCGTGTTACCGCACAGTCGCGACCGCGTTACGGAAGACCGTTACCTGTTGCGTTATTGATCGCCGGCGGCAAGGTGTGACACTGCCGTGACGGAACAGGCCATCTTACCCTGATCATGGTATTGGAGCACGGCCGTTCTGCGCGGTTGCTTTGCGTCCTCAAACCGAACACCTCATCATGAAGCTCGTTACGCTGTTCACATCCGCGCTGCTTACCACGGCGCTTTCCGCACAGACCACCGTCACTGTTACCACCGGCCCAGCCAACGCAGTACAGACCTTCTACAGCTTGCAGAACGGCGTGCAGACCAGCGTCCCGCTCGCCGAGTGGGATCTGGCCTTCGAGATCACCGGCTTCACCGGCAGCATCCTGGTGAACACCACCAAGGGCATGCAGGTCTACAAGGCCCCGTACGCTGTTGAACAGTGGTCAATGCTGGATACCACGGGCCTCGCCGCCTCGTGGACCGCAACGCACAACAGCGACCTCACCTGGAGCTCCGGTGCATTGAACCAGGGCCTCACGGCCAATGAATTCGACCTGGGCTGGGGCGTGTACAACATGATCACACATACCGTGGTGGGCGACAGCCTCTTTGTGTTGAAGCTGGCCAACGGCGCGTGGAAGAAGTTGCGTATCGACGGGCTCGCCACCAGCACCTACTCCTTCACCTGGGCCAACATCGACGGCACCAACGAACAGACCGGCGAGTTGAACAAGGCGCTCTTCACCGGCAGGAACTTCGGCTACTTCTCCCTGGAGAACAATACGATCCTTGACCGTGAACCGGCGACGACCAACTGGGACCTGCTCTTCACGAAGTACATCGCCTTCGTCCCCACCGCCTATGGTGTAGCCGGTGTCTTGCACAACAAGAACACCCAGGTGCTGCAGGTGGATGGCGTTGATCCATCCAGTGCGGAGTGGTGGGGTGGCGCGTTCAGTGCGGACATCAACACGATCGGCTACGACTGGAAGACCTTCAACATGACCACCTTCGAGTACGAGTACGCGCAGGACCGTACCTACTTTGTGCAGGACCGGGTGGGCAACATTTGGAAGCTGATCTTCACCGCCTACGGTGGCGGAGCCACGGGCGATATGACCTTCACGCAGGAACTGGTGAGCGCCACGTCGATCGAAGAGAACGCGGCGCAAGGCACAGTGCTCGTGTACCCGAACCCGGTGCGCGATGGCCAGGCCCAATTGGTGATCGACTTGCCCGCTTCGAGCGCCGTGCTTTCCGTAATTGACCTCAGCGGCAAGCTCGTGCTGCAAGAGCAACTCACCGGCCTGAACGGCCTCAGCCTGCGCACTGTGGGAGTGAGCGGCCTGGATCAGGGCCTCTACATCGCACGCGTGGAGGCCAATGGTGTTTCGATCACGGCACGTCTGGTGATCGAGTAAGATGTCCGCTCCCGATCGGGCGAAGCCCTGGGCCGTGATCCGGTCCGGGGCTTCGCATATCCGGTGATCTATACCATGATCGTGGTATTGAACGATCGAGCGCGGATGGAGTGCTTTGCGCCACGCTTCGAACCCGTTACGAAACGATCCGACCATACGGTTCCTCACGGGCCTTACCGAACCACACCATGATCACCACCACCACCACGAACGACCTGAAGAACCGCTGGGACGAGCTGCTGAACACCCGGCCGAACCTGCGCATCCGTAACGCCGCCATCGAGCTCGGTGTGAGCGAAGCGGAACTGCTCGCCACCCGCATGGGCGATGGTGTCGCGCGGCTTAGGCCGGACTTCGCCGGGATCCTGGGTGCTGTGGGGAAACTGGGGCGCGTGATGGCGCTGACCCGCAACGACGACGTGGTACACGAGCGCAAGGGCGTTTACCTGAACGCACAGTTCAACCACGGCCCGGTGGGCTTGTTCGTCGGGGCGGACATCGATCTGCGGATCTTCTGGGGATCGTGGACCTCGGCCTTCAGTGTGATGGAACCGGGCAAGGACCATCCGCGCTACAGTTTGCAGTTCTTCGCGGGCAATGGCGAGGCCGTACACAAGATCTACCTCATCGAGGAGAGCGATGCCGGTGCCTACCATGATCTGGTGGAAGCCTTCCGCGGTGAGGACCAAACGCCGGAGCTGGCGGTTACCCCTGCACGTTCCGAGCCACCCGAAGGTCCGGACGCGGGCATCGACATCGCCGCGTTCCGTGCTGAATGGCTCGCGCTCAAGGACACGCACGATTTCCACATGCTGCTGCGGAAGCATGCCGTCTCCCGCACCCAGGCGCTGCGGTTGGCCCCCGAAGGCGGCTATGCGGTGCGCGTTCCCAACAGCACCCTGCGCCACATCATCACCACAGTCGCGGAGCAGGCTGTTCCGATCATGGTGTTCGTGGGCAACCGTGGCATGTTGCAGATCCACACCGGTGTGGTGAAGCAGTTGATGGACGTGCCCGAATGGTTCAACGTCATCGATCCTGATTTCAACCTGCATGTGCGCGAGGCCGCCATTGTGCAGAGCTGGATCGTGCGCAAGCCCACCGCCGATGGACTGGTGACGGCACTGGAATGCTACGACGACAAGGGTGCGCAACTCATCCAGGTCTTCGGGAAGCGCAAACCCGGCATCCCTGAACTGGAGACGTGGCGCACCGTAGTAGCCGAAGCCGAGCGCGCGTTGTTCCAGGCTTAGGTGTACACGCAGGCATCCCGAGCGATCCAGCATTTACAGGACCGTGACAGTGCGGGGGGATGCGCCATTGACCTTCGCGCAGCGAAGACCGGGGTCTTCGTCACTGCCCCAGATGTTCCGCTCGTTGATCCCCCCGCGCACCGCCCTGTTCCTCGTCTTGGCGTTGATGCAAGTGGGCGCGGTGTTGGGGCAGGTGGCCGTGCGAGTGGTGGATGATGCCAGTGGCGAGAGCCTGCCCTATGTACCTGTCTTCCATCGAACGATCGGGGAGGACGTTGAGCGGAGCGCGATCGGTGATGCCGATGGCCATGTCGTACTTCCATTGGATGGATCGCAGGTGAGCGCCGGTGTGGTCATCCGGCTCCAGTTCATGGGCTATCAGCGGCTAACGGATACGATCCGTGTGCTGGGCGCACGGACGTACCGCTTGCACCGCGCGACGATCGGCCTGCAAGAGATGGTGGTGACCGGGCAGTACGTACCCGGTACTGCGGAACAGGCGGTCCATAAGGTGCGGGTGCTGGACGCGCAGCACTTCCAACGCATGGCGGCGAACAACTTGGGGGAAGCGTTGCGGAACGAACTCAACATCCGCGTTTCGCAGGACAATATCCTCGGCACCTCGATGAGCATGCAGGGCCTCGGTGGTCAGAATGTGAAGATCCTGATCGATGGCGTACCGGTGATCGGCCGGCAGGATGGCAACATCGACCTCGCACAGATCGACCTCACGGGTATCGAGCGTGCGGAGATCGTCGAGGGACCCTTGAGCGTCAACTACGGAACGAACGCGCTGGCAGGAACGATCAACCTGATCACACGCAAGCGTGGATCGCTGCCAGCCACCTTCAAGGCAGCGGTGTACGCGGAGCACATCGGTCGGCTCAACACCACGCTCGTCGCGACCCGCCACTGGAAGCGCAACGACCTTACCATCTCCGGCGGTCGCAACTACTTCAACGGTTGGGACCCCACCCAAAGCGGGGTGCCCGATCTCTCCCCCTCGGTCGCGGACTCATCGCGCTACCAGCAATGGAAGCCGCGCGAACAGTACTTCGGTCGATCGAACTACCGCTGGAGTGGCGAGCGCTGGAGCTTCGGCTACAAGGGCGAGGCCATGCACGATCGCATCACCAACCGGGGCCTGCCGCGTGCCCCATACCACGAGACCGCCTTCGATGAGGAGTACGTCACGCTTCGGCTGGACAACGCGATCTTCGCCGAGGGCCGCCTGGCGAACGGGAAGCGTTTCAACGCATTGGCCGCGCACGACCGGTACGCGCGCACACGCAATACCTGGTTCCGCGATCTGACGACGTTGGGGGAGGAACTCGCTTACATGCCGGGCATGCAGGATACCACCCGGTTCACCCTCACGAACGTGCGAACGGTGTTCGCCAGCGCCCCCGATAGCGCGACCCTGAGCTATGAACTCGGCCTGGACCTGAACCTGGAGACCGGTGCGGGCGAGCGTCTCGAAGATGGGCAGCAGGACATCGGGGACTACGCCGCGTTCGCCAGTCTGGAGTACCGGCCGATCGAGCGCCTCACGTTGCGGCCCGGCGTGCGCTATGCGTACAATACGCGGTACGGCGCTCCGCTGATCCCTTCATTGAACGTGCGCTGGCAACTCAACGAAGGCTTCACCCTGCGCGCTTCGTACGCACAGGGGTTCCGCGCACCGTCGCTGAAGGAACTATACTTCTACTTCGTCGATGTGAACCACGACATCGTTGGCAACGTGGAACTTGAGGCGGAACGCTCGCACAACATGAGCGCGGGGCTCACCTTTCGCCAGGTCGGGGACAAGGGTGTATACACCGGTGAGGTCAGCGGCTTCTACAATGTGATCAACGAACTGATCACCCTGGCGCAGGTCTCCGGTTCGCGCTACACCTATGTCAATGTCGGCGAGTACCGCACTGCGGGTGGCAGCATCGGTGCGGGGTGGGACAATGGGAGTTGGATCATTTCAGCGGGCGCTGCGATCACGGGTCGCTACGATGAGATCGCCGCCGCGCAGGGTGAGCCTTACCTCTTCTCGCCGGAAGCGCGCGCCTCCTTCACGCGTCAGTGGCCTGATAAAGACTGGAGCGCCTCGGTGTTCTGGAAGTACCAGGGCGAACTCGCGAATTACATCTACGTGAGCGAGAACGAGGTCGCGCGCGGTGCGATCGCGGCCTACCAGATGGCCGATGCGTCCATCACCAAGCGCCTTTGGAACAAGCGCCTCGCGCTGACGCTCGGGTGCAAGGATCTCTTCGACGTGCAGAACGTCAATGCGTCCGTTCCGGGAAGTACGGCGGGCGTACACAGCGATGGCAGCAGCAGTGTGCCCATGACCACCGGCCGCACATTCTTCGCGAGGATCGAATTGGAACTGAAGAAGCAACAGCGATGAGGACGAGCGTGATCACCGGACTGTGCTGCGCGCTCCTGTTGAGCGCCTGCTTGAAGGACGAGTTGCCCGCACCTGTCCAACCGCGTGGCGAGGGCCGCAGCGTGCAGGTGTGCATGGGTTCCGGGTACCAGGACCAGGTGTGGTTGGATCTGGGCACGGGCACGGTCGTGTCCACCAATCCCAAGACCGCATGGGACCTCGCGTTCGAGAGTTCGGCTGATGGTTGGCGTGTGATGTTGAACGGATCGCGCCTGATGACCGCCTGGAACCTCGGGGCGGTGGACATCACCCAACCGACCGATACGAACGGCATGGGCGCAGCACGCCGCATCGATGCACCGAGCGGGGATCCGGACAGTACGGCCTTCGGCGATACGCGCGGCACGAACGACGTGTACGTGATCGATCTCGGCTACAATGCCTTGGGTCAGCCCCTGGGCTTGCGGAAGGTGAGGATGATCGGTGTGACCTCCACCACGTTCACGTTCGATGCCGCACAAGTGGATGGCTCCGGCGTACAGAGCGTTACCGTGCCGAAGGACGTTTCACGCTCCTACACGAACTACAGCTTCGCCAATGGCGTCGTCGCGATCGAACCACCCACAGGCACATGGGACCTGGTGTTCACCCAGTACACGCACCAGTTCTACGATCCGTACATCCCCTACATCGTCACCGGTGTGCTTACCGCCCCTGGTCGCACGCGCATCGCCCGTCTCTCCAATGCCGACTTCTCCACTGTCACGCTCGCGGATACGCTCGCTCATCCGTTCGCATCACGCCGCGATGGCATCGGGTATGATTGGAAGACGTACTCGTTCGATAGCGGCTCCTATACGGTGGACGCGACGATCGTCTACATCGTGGAGGATGGCCAGGGCTACTTCCACAAGATGCGCTTCCTCGATTTCTACAACGAGCAGGGCGAGGTGGGCTGCCCGCTCTTCGAGGTGGTGCCGCTCTGATCAGAACTCCATATCGCCACCGCCGGGTTCGCTGCGGGGTTGCTGTCCGCGTTTGCGGAACAGCGAAGTGTTCTGCTCGCCGAATTTCCACGTGAGGGTCAGGCGCACAAAGCGCATCTCGCGGCGGCGGTAGTTCTCCTGATAGAGAAAGGGCGTATCGATGATGTTGCCCCAGCGCCGTGTGAAGAAGATATCGTTCACCGAAAGGACGGCCGTGAGCTTCTTGGTGAAGTCATGGCTTACCGAGGCATCCACGCCGTATTGCGCGAGACCCATGCCCTGGGGCTGGACCCGCGGACCTTCATACTCTCCGTTCACCTGCACGGTCCAGTCCTTCAGGAAGCGGTAGTTCAGGAGCGCCTTCGCGTTCCAGTAGGTACCCGTGTTGCGCGTGCCTCCCTGTGCGCTGCTCAGCGCGATATCCACGTATTGCACCGTACCGCTCAACGTCACCTGCAGGCCTTGCACCGGGTCGAACTTCAGCACGTTCTCCCAACCGCTGCTCGCGCTGTATCTCCCGTTCACGAAGGTGTTGAGCAGGATCGTGGTGTCGGTGGGCAACGGCGTGGCGTAGCTGGTGACCACATCCTGTGTGTAACGTCCGAAGACCGAAGTGAGCCAGCTGGCCTTGCCTTTCAGGAAGGGCAGCAGGTGGTTCACCTCGGCGAGGTTGCTCAGCTCCGGCGCCAGCGTCGGGTTGCCGATGCGCACGTTACGTGCGTCGCTGAACATGATGAACGGCATGATCTGCCAGAAACGCGGCCGTTCGATCTTGCGCGAGAAATTCACTTGCAACTCGCGCGTGCTGTTCTCCCAGCGGCGCACCAGGTAGATCGAGGGGAACAGCGCCCTGTCCAGGTTCTCCACGCCATCGGGGTATTTGTAGCTGAAGCGTTGGTCCGTGTCCACCAGTTCCGCCTCGTACCAGGTCTGCTCGAAGCGGAACCCCGCCATCAGTGCCCAGCGTTCAGTGAGTTGTTGCGACCAGTTGAAGTAGAACGCATTGATCACGTCGGTGATCACGTATTTGTTGGACAGGACGCTATCCCGCACGTTCGTGCCCAGCGTGGGTGAGGTGACGAACACGTTCTGGAACGAGTGATCGAGCTTGTAGTTCCCCTTGGCACCCCATTCGAATTTCGTGCGTTCGTTCAGCGGCTCCACGAAGTCCGCCTGCAGGGTGTACTGATCGTACACACTTCCGCCGATGTTATCCTGAAGTCGGGGGCTTCCTTCCGAAGCGTTGCCGTCCGTGCCGTAGCTGTACAAGTCCTGGTCCGAGTGGCTGTCCCGGTCGGAATAGTTGTAGGTGAGGTCCACGTTCCATTCGCGGCCTTGCTTCGGTGCTTTGCGGCGGAAGGCGATCTGGGAGGTGAGGCCGGTGTTGACCGAGAGCGACGTGTTGATCTGCTCGCCGGAGCTGAGCAGTTCGCGGCCCGCGCCGGAGGTGGTGAAGAGTTGGCTGTCCTCCCCGTCCATGTCGTGGGTCCTGAAACTCTGCGAGACACTGAGCGTGCTGCGGTTGTTCAACTGCCAGTCGATGCCGAAGCGCCCGCCGTGCATGGTGCGGCCGGAGATGCTTTCGCTGTCCTGGTCGAAGTAGCCGATGTCCTCGCCGTTGGCGCGATCGGTGCGGCGCGTCTGGCCATCGGTCGCGTTGCGGCTCGTGTTGTAGTTGTAAGAGAGGTTGAAGCCCCAGCGCCCCTCCTTGGCGTTCAGGTTCAGCCCTGTCTGGTAGCGATCATTCGTGCCCACTCCGGCCTGCAACTGGCCGTTGTAACCGGGTTTCGTGTTCTTCTTCAGGATCACATTGATGATGCCCGCTGTGCTGCTGGCATCGAAGGCCACCGAAGGATTGGTGATCACTTCCACGCGCTCGATCTCTTCGGCGGGTATCTGGTCCAGCGTCATCGAGGTCGGCCGGCCATCCACCAGGATCCGCGGGTTGCCGCCGCGCATCTCCACGTTGCCATCCACATCCACGCTCAGCCCCGGCACGTTCTTCATCACATCCACCCCGGTACCGCCCTGTGTGCTCAGGTCCTTGTCCACGACGAAGACCCGGCGGTCCACATGCATCACCATCGTGCTGCGCTCGCCAACGACCTCGGCGTCGGGTAGCTGCTCCGCCGAGGAGGCGGAGATCGTGATGTTGCCGAGATCCTGTTCGGGGCGATCACGCGTAAGGGTGACCGCCTTCACCTGCGGGTCGTAGCCGAGGAAACTCACCACCACCCGCAACGGACCCATCGGCAGTTTATGCACGGCGAAGTCCCCATTGGCGCGTACCATGTCGCCACCCACCACGCTGTCCTGCGGCATGCGGTACACCGTGACCGTGGCGAACTCACCGCCCTTATCGGTGGCCGCGTCCAACACACGACCGTAGACCTTTCCAATGGATGGCAGGCCAACAGGTCGGCCACCACCTACAGGGGGTTGCCCCCAAACCAGCGTTCCAACGTTCAAAGCCATCCCTAAGAAGAGCAGGCGCAGAGAGGGGATGCAGCGGGTCATTACAGGGGGGCAAAGGTACCCGGACCGCAGGGGGGGGTGTGCTATGACCCGGTGCGCGGTGTTACGTTGATCGATCAACAACATTTCACACTTGCCGAACAGGGCGAAAAGAAAAAACCCCTCCGCCGTATGGCGAAGGGGTTTTTGGTCTGTAGGGTTGAGCTTAGTACTCGTCACGACGTGAACCGCCACCGCCGCCGCGATCGCTGCGGTAGCCGCCACGATCACCACCGCGATCGCCACCACCACCACCGCCACCGCGATAGCCACCACGGTCACCGCCGCCGCCGCCACCACCACTACGGCCACCGCCGAAGCTGGGACGATCACCTTCGGTGCGAGGACGTGCCTCGTTCACCACCAGGTCACGGCCGTGAAAACTTTTGCCATTGGTTCCTTCGATGGCTGCACGACCAGCATCATCGTTGGCCATTTCCACGAATCCGAAGCCACGGCTGCGGTTGGTGGCTTTGTCCATGATGATCTTGGCCGAAGTGACCTCTCCGAACGGGGCAAACAGTTCCTGGAGATCCTGGTCCTTCACTGAGTAAGGCACGTTGGCGACATAAATGTTCATGAGTTCTACTGACGGTTTATGTTGTTCATTGCCTGTTTCCCTTTGTTCTCGCCAAAGAACAGGAGGGGCCTTGGGCGGAGCGAATGTAGACAGAAGTCGGATCCCAGCAAGTGGGGGCCGCAGGAATTGTTCCGCCCACCGGGAGGTGCAGGCCAAGCGGGATACCGATGGCTGCCCGCCCTCGCTCGCTCATGACCTTGCCCGAGGAAGCTGAGCGCCCGTCAATTCCCGTTCCCGTTCCCGTTCCGTCACCGTTCGTCCCTGCTGAAGACCCGTTAGGCCCAGTTTGGCGCCGTGGATCGAGCCCTGGACCCCCGACCAGTCCGCCGAAAGTGGCTCATTGCCCTTGGCTGCGTGGGTGGCATCGGGTTGCTGGTGATCGCCTTCTGGGCGCGCCGCTCTTCGACATCGTGCGCCGCATGAACAGCGAGTTCGTCGTGCTGCTCGGTCTTGCGTTGCTCGTCGCTTTTCCGCTCGCGTTCTATGCCATCGGCCGCTGGCTGGAAACGTTCGCGTACCACACGGACATCTCACCGGTGCTCTATGCGGCGGCGTTGCTGATCACCTTGATCGTAACCGTGCTCACCGTGAGCATGCAGGCGTACAGGGCCGCGGTCGCCGATCCGGTGAAGGCCTTGCGATATGAGTGAGGCGACAATGAGCGGAAGAACGAATTAGCGAACGATCAGGCGGCATGCATGGGCGCCTGGTTCGCGCTGCGGATCCTGCACAGCCCGGGTTGTAGCGTGGGGAACCTGCGCTACACCCGCCAGGTCCGTGCGGCACCGTGCATCGCAGCGGGGGCCTGCGGAACCTATGGTACCCGATCCGCATTGGTAGCGGCATGTGTAACAAACCGCCTACCCTGTTGTTGCTTGATGCACTGATCCCCGGAACCGCTCTCGCCCAGGACTGGGGCGTGGGTTTTCGCCTGGGCGACCCGAGCGGCGTCAGCGTGAAGAAGTACTGGGTGGGCCACGCCTTCGAAGTGAGCCTGGGCCGCACACCCATCTTCAGCCGCGCGGCGTACTACAATGACCGTTACGACCATTGGTACACCGACCAGCGTTTCGATCACCACGCGCATGAGTTCATTGGCTACCGCGCCAGCCCGGCGCTGAGCCTTCAAATGCACTACCTGATGCAGAAGCCCATTAAGAACGCGGCCAACCTCGATTGGTATTATGGCTTCGGCGGGCAGTTGCGCAGCCAGCGGTACTACTACGATCACCGCTACAAACCCGGCAACGGATCCGAGTGGGTGGTGGTGCAGTATGAACGTGTCACCGAACTCGACCTGGGTGTGGATGGGGTCATCGGCTTGGAATACACCTTCAAGAACGCACCCGTGTGCCTGTTCACCGACGCCACCCTGTTCATGGAAGTGATCGACAACCCCTTCGTGTTCCAGGGGCAGTTCGGCCTGGGTGCCCGTTTCCTGTTCGGGGGGGCGGACTAGGTGCTGGACCCGCCCCGGCCCCCTGATGTACCTCATCTACTTCACGTTGTTGGTGGTTGGTCTGGTGCTTTTGGGCATCTGGTACATGTACAGCTTTGGGGTTCATGGGAACGTCTTCCGCTTCCACTGGAACGAATGGGGGAACTGGGGCTTGATCACTGCGATCCTGTTCTGCTTCGGACTGCCGATCAGGAACCTGGTGCTTATCGCACGCAAGGGGCGATCAATGAAATGATGGTGAAGAGCAGCAGACGGAGATGCCCGTATTGCTCGCTGGCCAACTCACTGCCCCGATGATGAGCGGCTCTGCCCGAAGTCCCGCCTCTTCGGAGGGATCTGATGTGGTGCCGTACCGGAGGAACATGGTCCTTGAGTCTTGGAACAGGTCTACGTTGGTACACGCGGTCCACTGCGCCCCGGGCCTTCACGCACCCGGCTGTTATACCCAAGGTCCTGTCTTCCTGAAATAGGCTGCCCGCGCTTGCACCGTCAACTTCATCAGCGCCATGCGCGCCGTGTAATAAGCATCCTGGAAGCTGATGTGCGCGGCGAACTTGTGCATGTGCGTGTCCACATGCGCAAGCAGCAAGTGCAGGCATTTCTCGCGGCGTTGGGCATAGTGGTCCTGCACGTTGGGTGTGGGGTGCTCCTCGGCCCCCAGGGACCCATCGAATGCTGCATAGATATCCAACGAAGCGTTCAGGTTGCGCATTCGGGCGGCGAAGCCACCGCGCACCGTGGTGGCACCCGGCACGGGCAGCAGGCTTGTATGCACTGCGCGGCAAAAGGCCACTACGCCCTCATCATCCGTGGGAAGCATGGAACGCGACGGCAACAATTCCATCGCATGCTGCAAGCCGGACCGCGGATCTTCAACGAAGTCGACCAATGCATTCATGCGGTCCAGCATGCGCAACAACACACTCGTCTTGTGGGTCTCGAACGCCGAGAGGTCCCACACTTCATCGGCCTGTGCTGCGAACCGGCCTGTGCCGCATAAGCGATCCACCTGTTCA
>Ga0335394_10008103_pt1 | contig 11853 bp, 10 predicted proteins | sample MAT03_FD_205741 | JGI IMG/M metagenome (GOLD analysis project Ga0335394, IMG submission 205741) | Freshwater microbial communities from Lake Fryxell liftoff mats and glacier meltwater in Antarctica - MAT-03 (spades assembly) (version 2) ... | reverse complement strand
GGTGGAACGGCAAGAAAGACAACGCGGTGGTTCCACGCACCGACCGGTACCGCGTCCGGGTGACGATGAAAGGTCTCGACCGGGAGCTTTACCTGCCCGGCCGCATCCGCCTGCGCAACTTCGAACCGTTGAGTTCGAACTGCGAAAAGGCGCTGAAGTGGACGTACGGTAAGAAGTCGATCGAAGATATGCCCAAGGGTGGCGACAAGTGATCGAGCCGATCGTCGGGCTCATTGCCGCGAGCTGCGCCGCAGTTGCGATCGTCGACAGCTCGTCCCGTCGGCGTGGCGCGGCGATGGTGCTCGCCGTGATCCTCGCTCCGGCCCTGATTGCCGGTGACCAGTGGAACGCGACCCAGGTGGCGGAACTCAGGAACTCGCCGGCCCTGCTGATTCCGGCGCTGATCGTGGTCGGCGGCCTGGTCGCGGGCCTGGCGGCAGTCTTCAACCGATGGCCGTTGATGATGCCGGTCCTGATCCTGGTCGCACTGCCTTTCCGGGTCCCGCTCGAGGTCGGGGGTGAAGAAGCCAACCTGCTGATGCCGCTTTATCTGGTCATGGCCGGTGGTGTCGCCGCTTCCGCCTGGCAGCAGTGGGTCCGCCCTGAGGACGGCATGTCGGCCCGGCCGGAGCGGGTCGCCCCGAAAGGAGTAGCCGCCTGGCTCAAACCGCTGCTTGCTGCTTCGGTGGTGCTTTACGCGCTCGGCCTTTTCTGGTCGGATGACAGTTCGACCGGTCTGCAGAACCTCTGTTTCTTCCTGGTTCCGTTTGCCGTTGTATTCGCCCTGATGGTTGATGTCGAATGGACCGGCAAACGCCTGCGCACCGTGCTGGCAGCGATCGTCGGCCTCGCCCTGCTCTGTTCACTGATCGCTTTCGCCGAACACGAGTTCCGGTTCCTGCTCTGGAACGAGACGGTGATCCGGACCAATGATTTCAATGTGTACTTCCGGGTGAACTCGCTGTTCTGGGATCCGAACGTTTTCGGGCGCTACCTCGCCCTCGCGATCACGATGGTTGCCGCGACCCTCGCCTGGGCCCGCCGCCGCAATGAAGCGATCGTTCTCTGCGTTGTGGCCGCGATCCTCTGGCTGGCCCTGGTCATCACGTTCTCCCAGTCGAGTTTCATCGCCCTGCTGGCCGGCCTCGCGGCGCTGGTCGCACTTCGCTGGAGCGCCAGGTTCGTGGCGATCGGGCTCGGTGTGCTGGTGCTCGGCACCGTGCTTTTTGCCACCGTCGCCGGCGGTGTGGTCAAGCTCGATCTGAGCCGGCTAAACGCTCAGTCGGCCGGTCGGGCCAACCTGATCGAGGGCGGCATCGACCTGTTCGAGAACCGGCCGGTTTTCGGTTATGGCTCCGGCGCGTTCTCCGAGGCGTTCCGGGAAGAGGAGACCAACGGCAACGCGCCGGTCACCGAGTCCCACACCGAACCGGTCACCGTGGCTGCCGAGCAGGGTGTAGTCGGACTCGCGGTATATGCAGCCCTGATAGTGGCCGCTCTGGCTGCGCTCAGTGCCGGCATGCGTGCGGTCATGCCGGGGCTCGGCGCGCCCGCGGGTGCCCGCGACAGGGAGCGTGGCCCGCCCGCTTCGCGCGCCGCGGTGCTGGCCGCTTTCATCGCGGTCCTCGTCCATACGATTACCTATGCCGGGTTTCTCGACGACCCGGTTACCTGGGTCCTGATCGCAATCGGCTATAGCCTCGCCTTTCCATGTCGGGCTACCTCCGCCGCCTAGCGAGCACAGGCGCCGCCTATACGGCGGCCAGCATTCTCTCCAAGCTGATCGCGGTGGCGCTGCTGCCGCTTTACACGCGATACCTGACCCCTGCCGATTACGGGGCGGCGGAAGTGATGTTCGCGGCAGTGGTTGCGGTCAGCATCGTGATCAGGCTCGGCGTGATCGAGGCGCTGCTGCGTTTCTATTACAAGACCGACGAGGTCCCGGACAAGGTTGTCGCCACCTCGTTCTCGACCCTGTTCTGGGCGGGGACCGTGGTCGCGCTGGCGCTGCTGCCTTTCGCCGGGCCGATCTCCGACCTGCTGCTCGGCAAGCCCGAACCCGAGCTCGCCCGGATCGCGATTGGCGGTCTGTGGGTATTGACCCTTTCCGAGTACCTGCTGACGATCTTCCGGCTCGACGAACGCTCGAAGGCCTTCTTCGTGGTCACTGTCGCTTCGGTTCTGGTCACCATTCCGGTGACCGTGGTCCTCGTGGTTTTCCTCGACATGGGGGCAGAGGGCTTGCTGCTCGGCAGCTTCGGCACCGGCGTCGTCTTCGTGCTCGGCCTGATCGTCTACCACTGGAAACGACTCTCGCTGATCCCCGACCTGCCGTTGCTGCGGCGCATGATGCGGTTCGGCCTGCCGACCATGCCGGCCGAGCTTTCGCTCTATTCGCTCAGTTTCGTCGACCGGATCATCATCGCCCGCACTCTCGGCCTGGCCGAAGCGGGGCTCTACTCCCTGGCGATCAAGGTTTCGCAGTCGGTGAACGTGCTGGTCCGCGGTTTCCAGCTCGCTTTCCCGCCGCTCGCGTATTCGATCGTCGACGACGACGATGCCCGCCGGGCCTACTCCGCAGTGGTCACCTGGTTTGTGGTGGTGATGGCCGTCGTGATCACGGCGATCTGGCTGGTTGCACCGTGGATCGTCCGGGTCTTCGCGGCACCCGAGTACTTCGAGGCCTACAAGGCGGTCGGTCCGGTCGCCGCCGGCACCGCCCTTTACGCGATCTACATGGTGCTGCTGGTGGTGCTCGGCCGCACCGGCCGCACCGAGTTCAACTTCCCGGCGACCCTGGCCGGTGTGGCTTCCAACATCGGGCTCAACCTGCTGCTGGTCCCGGTGTGGGGCATCGTCGGCGCCGCCGTTTCGCTGGTTATCTCATACTCGATCGTGCTGGTCCTGATGTACATCTTCACCCAGCGGCTTTTCCCGGTTCCTTACGAGTGGCTGCGGTTGCTGAAGGTTGTGGGGTCGAGCGCGGTTCTGATCGCGATCGGCGAGGTGTTCGTACCGAACGACGGTTTTGCAGCCCTAGCGATCCGGTCGCTGCTGGTCTGCGGCCTGCCGCTCGCGCTGATTCTCACCGGGTTCTTCAGCGAGGAAGAGAAGCGGTACCTCGCGATGGCCCGGAACCCGCGGGAGCTGATCGACCGCATCCGGGCCGCCAGAGCCCAGGAGGCCGAGTCGGAGAGTTCACGCGATCAGGGTCTCTCGGAGGTTTACGAGGTCGAACAGATGAACGAGGACCTCAGGAACTGACGGATCGGTGGCTCGTGACCGGTCGCCGCGTACCGGGCAGGCACCGCCTCCGGGACAGCAGCCCTCCGGGGGCACCTGCCCGGCCCACGGCGACGATTCATGCCCGTGGGGCATTGTCCCGGAGGCTCTTTCCCCGGTATGGGAAGAGGGCCTGACGGGTATGGGCCCGGTAGATGCTGGTGGGAGCACCGGGGATGAAGACTGACGCGACCGTACGCAGGCCGTAGGTCCAGGCGGTCAGCACCCGCACGGCCAGGGCGGCCGGTTTCGAGTGGTGCTTCTTCATGTAAAGGTCGCGGTTGCGATGGAACTCGACGATCCGTGGCAGGCCGGCACTGAGGTCGTTCGAAAGCTGGTTGTGGTGGATCGCCTGAGCGCCGGGAACGTAAAGGGTGTGCCGGCCGGCGTCGGCCAGCCGTTTGCAGAAATCGCATTCGTCGTAGTAGACGAAGAACTGAGGGTCCATCCAGCCGATTCTTTCGGCCGCATCAGAACGAACCATCAATGCGCTCGACTGCGCCCAGTCGGCCTTGCGGGTCACGTCCCCCTTGCTTTCCACGGTGTATCTGCCGTGCAGGAACAGGACGCCGATGGCTGCTGTCTTCACCCCGGGGAAGCGCCACGCGCAGGCGTAAGGGTTGTCGTCGCCGTCGAACAACTGGGCTCCGGCCGCTCCTGCTCCGGGGTCATCCTCCATCGCGCCGAAAAGCGCAGCGACCGAACCTGGCTTCAGTTCCGAGTCTTCGTTCAGCAGCAGGCAGTACCGGCCTCTGGCGTGTTTCATCAGGGTCGTATCGTTGCTGGCCTTGCCGACTTTTTCGGTCAGTTCAATCAGTTCGACATCGGGGAACCTTTCACGCACCGCTTCCACTGAGCCATCGGTCGAGGCGTTGTCGAGCACGATCGTTTCGGTGGCAAGTCCGGGCACCCGCTGGCCCTCGATTGCGGCCAGGCAATCGAGCAGGTATTCGCGGCCGTCATTGTTTACGACACAGTAGGAAAGGTCTGTAACCACAGCCTCCACGATAATCAGAGGCGTGCGCATTCAGCTGATCGACCCTTCCGCCTTCACTCCGCCATACGACCGGGCCCTCGCCCGGGCGCTGGCCGCGACCGGCGCGGAAGTCGAGCTGATCACCTCGGAATTCCTTTACGGCCCGGTGCCGGAGCCGGTCGGCTACGAAGTCCAAGAGACCTTCTATCGCCGCAGCTCCCGTCGCGGACTCGAAGCGAAAGGGAGGGTGCCTTTCAAGTTCGCGGAGCACCTCAGTGACATGTTGCGACTGCGCGGAATGATCGATGGTGACGTGACCCACTACCAGTGGCTGAGCGTTCCTTCGCTCGATCGTCGCCTGATCTCACCGAAGCGCCCCCGGGTGATGACCGCCCATTACATCCTTCCGCCGGATCCGGGTTCGCGCCAGGTCCGCGCGGCACGGAATCTGTTCGCTTCGATGGACGCGGTGATAGTTCATTCCGGGACGGGTGCCCGCCGGATGAAGGATGTGGTCGGTATTCCCGCGGAACGGGTACGGGTGATTCCCCACGGAACCTTCGATTACCTCACCGACCTGCCGGAAGAAGCTCCACTGCCGGTCGAGCTCGAGGGGGCTGAGGGTCCGGTAGTGCTTTTCTTCGGCCTGTTGCGTCCCTACAAGGGCATCGATGTCCTGCTCGACGCCTTTCGGGGGATCAAGGGAGCCGAGCTCTGGATCGTCGGCAACCCGCGCATGGACATCGCGGAGCTGGAGGCTGCGGCAGGCAAGCTCGACGTCAGGGTGCGCTGGCTGCCTCGGTTCATCCAGGACACGGAAATCCCGGCGATCATGCGCCGCGCGGATCTGCTGGTCCTGCCTTACCGCGATGGTGAACAGTCCGGGGTCCTCTACACCGGCCTTGCTTTCGGCAAGCCGATGGTGATCTCGGACGTCGGCGGCCTCGGCGACATCGCCCGTGAGCACGACGCGGCGAGGCTGGTCCAGCCCGGGGACGCCGCCGGGCTGGCCCAGGCGCTGGAAGAACTGGTCACCGATGATTCGGCCCGGGCTGCGCTCGCGGCAAAAGCCTCGGCTGCGGCCGGTGGGCCGTTTGCCTGGGACGAGATCGCCGCGAAGACGATCGACCTCTACCGTGAGGTCGGCGCATGATGACCGTGATCGCAATCCTCTTCTGGCTGTCGGCCGGGCTGATCGTCTACACCCACTTCGGGTACACGGCCGCCCTCTGGGTGCTTCAGGCATTGGGTTTCAGCAACGGTGCCGGCCACCTGCGGGGCCGCAAGGTTGGCCGTTTCCCGTCGCTGGTCGATGACACCGACACCGACGAAACCGCGCTACCGGTGGTTTCGCTGATCATCGCCGCGTATAACGAGGAGGCGGTGATCGCGGCCAAGGTCGAGAACGCCCTCGCACTCGAGTATCCGCGTGAGCTGCTGGAGATCATCGTCGCTTCGGATGGCTCGACCGATACCACGATCGCGATCGCAACCGAAGCGGGCGCCGATCAGGTGCTGGACCTGCCGCGTGGCGGCAAGATCACGGTCCAGAACGCAGGCGCTGCCGCGGCGAAGGGTCAGATACTCGCTTTCTCGGACGCGAACTCGGAGTGGCAGCCGGACGCGCTCGCCCAGCTGCTCGAACCGTTCCGTGACGACCGGGTGGGCTACGTCTGCGGGCAGGTCAGTTTCACCGGTCCCGATGGTGGCAACCTGGAGGGCGTTTACTGGCGTTACGAGATGAAAGTCCGTGAACTCGAGTCGGGTCTGGCCGGCATCACTGCCGGCAATGGTGCGATCTACGCGGTCAGGGCCGATGACTACATCGACCTGAAACCGTCCGGCAGCCATGACCTGTCTTTCCCGTTCGCTTTCGCGAAGAAAGGCCTGGCTTCGCTCTATCGGCCGCGGGCGCAGGCCTCGGAGAAGATGGTCCCGTCAATGGAGGGTGAGCTTTCACGCAAGCGGCGGATGATGGTCGGGCTCTGGGACATCGTGGTCGGTGAAGGCATGGCCGACCCGCGTGGTTATCCGGTGCTTTTCTATTTCGAAGTCGTTTCGCACCGCCTGCTTCGGTACCTGACCCCGGCCCTTCATCTAATCGCTCTGGTCACCAACATCGTCCTGTTCGGCCAGGGCCTGATCTACGAGGTGACGCTGTTCATCCAGGTTGTGATCCTGCTGGCCGCGCTGCTCGGCCGCTGGGTGGACCTTTTGCCGTTCCGGATCTGCCGCTATTACGTCATGACCACGATCTCGATCGCGCTCGGTCTGTGGGACCGGTGGCGGGGCGGCCCTCCCGGCTACTGGGAGAAAGCCGAAGGTACCCGTTGAACCGACCCCTCGAACTGCTGCTGACGGTGGCCCTGATGGTTCTGACCGCCCCGTTGATGCTGGTCGCGGTGATCCTGATCCGGATGGATGGTGGAGGTTCAGCGCTCTACCGGCAGCGCCGGGTCGGCTTTCATGGCAGTGAGTTCGAGATGCTGAAACTGCGCACCATGGTGCCCGGTTCGGACCCGGTCGGGGTCGGCACGATCGTCGGCCGGGACGATCCCAGGGTCACGAGAATCGGGCGCTGGTTGCGCCGGACTTCGCTCGATGAGCTTCCCAACCTGATCAACGTGCTGCGCGGCGAGATGGCCCTGGTCGGCCCCCGGCCGACGATTCCGGCCCAGGTTTCCGGTTACACGGAACGGCAGCACCGCCGGCATGAGGTCAAGCCGGGGGTCACCGGCTGGGCACAGGTCCAGGGCCGGGCGGCGATCCCCTGGGATGAACGAATCGAGCTGGACATCGAGTACGTGGATAACCGTTCCCTGCGCCTCGATGCCGAGATCCTGAGGCGGTCAATCTGGCTGGCGGTCACCGGTCACGGTCTCGCACCGGACTGACCGAGGGTCCCTCACTTCCGCAGTCCTTTACTCTTCCCTGATGCGCATCGGCGAGATCATCACTGCGAACCGGCCGGTTTTTTCGGTTGAGTTCTTCCCCCCGAAGACGGATGAGGGCCGCGTCCAGTTGCTGGAAACTGCCCGAACGCTGTCCGACCTGGACCTGGATTTCGTATCGGTGACCTACGGAGCGGGTGGCTCGACCCGAGAGGGAACGGTCGACATCACGACCGCCCTGAAGGAAGAGGTCGGCCTTGAGGTGATGGCCCACCTGAGCTGCGTCGGTGAGACGACCGAGGGCCTCACGGCCACCCTGGATCGTTTGCGAGATGTCGGAATCGACAACATCTTTGCCTTGCGGGGCGACCCGCCTCGTGGCGAAACCGACTTCGTCCAGCCCGAGGGTGGTCTCGGCAGCGCCACCGACCTGACTGCGTTCATCACTTCGAAGTACGAGTTCTCGGTCGGAGGCGCCTGTTTTCCCGAGGTTCACCCGGAAGCGCCGGACCTCGACACCGACTTGACTTACCTGAAGACAAAGGTGGATGCCGGGGCGGAGTTCCTGATCACCCAGCTTTTCTTCGACAACCGCGCCTACTTCGATTTCGTCGAGACAGCCCGCAGCAAGGGCATCAACGTGCCGATCCTGGCCGGCATCATCCCGGTGACCGGCTACGCGCATACAAAGAGGATCTGCGATCTCTGCGACGCGTCGATCCCGTCGGCCCTGGAGACGGCGATGCTCGCCGCGGAGGGTGATGCCGAGGCCGAGTTCAACCTTGGTGTTGCTTATGCGGCCCAGCAGAGTGCCGAGTTGCTCGCCGCGGGCGCGCCGGGCATTCATTTCTACGCCCTGAACAAAGCACCCGCGACACGTGCCGTGCTGGGAGCTTTACGTGCCGCTCAGCCCTGGCGTGGTGCCCGCGGCCAGTCCGTCCAGGCGTGAGTTCCGAGCGGCCGGCATCTCCGTCTGTCGCGCCGGTCCGGAACTCGCCGACCAAGGTCGGCTACCTGATCGGAGCTGTCCTTTTGATCGCGATAGTCGGCGGTATCTACCTGGCGTTGACCGCGGGCGGCAACGAGGATCCGGGTTCGGCCCATATCGCCACGCCTTCCAGTGGCAGCACCAACGGCGTTCAGCCGGACAACCGCATCGGTACCCCTGTCCAGACCGGAACCACTGACCTGACGGAAGCGGTGAGGCTCGCCGGTTGCGAATTGAGGCAGGACCTGCCGGATGAAGGTGGTGAGCACCTCACGCGTGACGATGATGTGCCGGATTACGGCACGGCGCCCCCGACCTCGGGTCCGCATATCGGTCCGCCGCTGCAGCAGGCGGATGGAGCCTACGCCGAGTCACCCGCGCCCCAGGACGTGGTCCATTCGCTCGAGCACGGTCGGGTGGCGATCCAGTACAGCCCCGACCTGACAGAAGCGGATCAGCTGGACATCAAGGGCCTCTATGACTCCGCCTACAGCGGTGCCCTGCTCTTCCCGAATCCGGACATGCCGTACAGGATCGCCGCCACTTCCTGGACCAATCTGATCGGCTGCGAAAAGTACGAAGGGGCCAAGACCCTCGACGCGATCCGAGCTTTCGCGGTGGAGCATTATTCCGACGCCCCCGAGTCGATCGATATATTCCCACCCCTCAGCGGCCCCTCCTTCGAAGATCTGGCCCCAACCGAAGACTCCTGACGGACGAAGGCATCTCGCCTTGGTCAGGGGGCGCGGTAGGCCGGGAAATAATCCCCGGCTCCGGGTGGAGTCAGGTCCCTGTAGGCGGTGGGGTCGCAGATGAGTTCCGAGGTGAACCATTGCTCCTCCCGGTTGGCGAAACCCCTCTTGAATTCCTCGAGGGGGTCGCCCGGGGTTATTCCTCCGCCGAGATTCAGGGGCAGGTCGAGCGCGGCGCCGAACTCGATCATCGACTCGATCACGTTCTTCATCGGCGAATCACGCAGATTCGAATCAGCGGTTCCCGAGAGGTAGTAATGGAGCATGCCGTCACTGCGGGCGGCGATCGAGGCGGCGGCGACCGTCCCGTCCGCGTCCCTGGCCAGGGCCAGCCAGGTCCTGTCCGAATCGAGAATCAGGTCGAAATAGAGCTCACTGAAGAAGTACCGCTCCGCGGCCGCGGTTCGTTCCATCGTTTCCGTGTAGGCGCGGAAGAACCCGGCCCGGTCATCAGGGCCAGCCTCGGGGCCCGGAACGAAAACCACCTCATAACCTCGCTTCAGGTTCTTGCGGATCTGTTGCCGGTCGCTGGCCCGGCTCTTGCGTGGCAATTCCGGGTCCGACACCAGGCAGACGTTCCTCGGCGTCGCCCCCGCCAAAGGCGGCTCACCACCGAGGGAGTGGCGAACGAAAGCCGTGACCAGACCGGTCCGGCTGAAATCGATGGCCGACGGGTCCACCGGCCCGAAGGGAGCAATCGGCGCGGCGGGACCGACCGGCCCGGCGGGATCGCCGCCAACCACCCGGAAGCCGGGGTAGCCGTACGGGGAAATGGCGTCAACCCGGTCACTGCCTTCGATCTGCCTGACGATCAGCGGAGCGACCAGATCGCCCTGCGCCAGCTCGATTCGCAGCGAGTGGGTGACCCCTTCGGCTTCGAAGAAGCCGGCGCAACGGAAGAACTCGTCAGAGACGGCGTCCCGGCCGCCGTCTTCGAGAAGATCAGCTACCACTTCGATACCGCATCGAAGAACCGGTCCGGGGAGACACCCCAGATCTCGCAGTCGAGCAGGGTGCCGTCCGGACGCCTGATGTGGTCCGGCATGTTGCCTTCGTACTGCCAGCCCTGCGCCGCCACCACCTTCTTCGCCGCCGCATTGAATGCCGGTATCCGTCCGTAGACGCGGTGGGCGCCGAATTCCTCGAAAGCTCTGGTCACGGTGAGACGCTCCGCCCAGCGGCCGACCCCGCGGCCACGCACCTCGTCACCGATCAGGGCGCCGAGCTCTGGCGCCGTCTGGCGGAACAGCCCGTAGAGGGCGGTGAAACCGATCGCTTGATCGGTCCCTGGAACCTCGATCGCGTACTTGCGGTCCTCGCCCTCCTGCTTCGCGGCGTGGGCGGTCCAGCCGCGGGCATTCTCGAGGCTGAAGTATTCACGCTGCTCCATCAGGGTTTTGGTCGCCTCACGGTTGTTGAACCAGCGGTGAACGGCTTCGGCGTCTTCCGGGCGGAAGTCGCGGATCGAGCAGGAAGGGGTCTGGGACATGCCGCGATTCTATTGGCGGAAGCGCGGCCGACCCCTGGCTGACCGGGCCGGCTACTTGTCGGCGCGGCGCTGGAAGATCGTCTCGATCTGTTCCAGCGAGCGGCCCTTCGTCTCCGGTACGAACTTCCAGCAGAACCAGAGGGTGACCAGTCCGACCGAACCGTAGATCCAGAAGGCACCGGTCTGGCCGGCGGCCGCGATCAGCGGCAGGAACGTCAGCGAGACCGCGAAGTTGAAGAACCAGTTGGTCATCGTGCCCGCCGATGCCGCCTTGCTGCGAACCGAAAGTGGGTAGATCTCGGCGTTCAGCAGCCAGAATATCGGCCCGAGGCTGATCGCGAAGGAAGAGACGAAGAGCATCAGGCTGCCGATCGCGATGATTGTGGTCAGCGTGCCGGTATCCCCGATGAACGCACCACCAAGCAGGAAGAGCGAAAGCGACATGCCGGCCACACCGATGAAGAGCATGGTCCGGCGGCCCTGCTTATCGAGCAGCTTTACCGCGACGATCGTCATCAGCACGTTGACGATTCCGACACCCAGCGAAGCGAGGATCGCCGAAGAGTCCGAGTCGATCCCGGTGTCCTGGATGATCGTCGGCGCGTAGTAGATGACCGTGTTGATGCCGGTGATCTGCTGAAGGATCGCCAGGCCGATGCCGACCAGCAGCGCGGCCTTCACGGCGGGACGCAACAGGTCGCGCCAACCACCGGTCTCGACCCCGCGGGTCATCGAGGTGCGGATCTCCTCCAGCTCGAGTTCGAGCGCCTCCTGACCGTCCGGCCGGACCCGGCGCAGGGCGGCCGCGGCATCATCGTGGCGGCCCTGCATGATCAGCCAGCGCGGACTCTGGGGCAGGCGCAACACACCGACGAAAAGGAACAGGGCTGGAACGGCGCCCAACCCGAGCATCCAGCGCCAGCCTTCGTCCACGTTCGAGAAGGCCAGCCCGACGAGATACGCGAGCAGAATGCCGACAGTCACCGCGAGCTGGAAGAAAGTGACGAGGCTGCCACGCATGTTGGAAGGTGCGACCTCGGAGATGTAGACCGGTGCTACCGCGGAAGCGACACCGATGCCGAAGCCGATCACCACTCGGGAGATGATCAACAGGGAAGATTGCTCAGCGATCCCCGAAGCGATCGCGCCGACGATGAAAATTGCAGCGGAGGCGAGGATCAGCGAGCGGCGTCCGTACCGGTCTGAGCCTCGGCTTGCGAACCAGGCACCACCGACGGCGCCGATCGGGACGGCACCGACCACCATGCCGGCCTGGAAATTGGTCAGGGAGAATTCCGGAGTGATCGTCAGCAGGGCCCCGGCGATGATGCCGGTGTCGTAGCCGAACAGCAGGCCGGCAAGACCGGCTATGGCCGCTGTGACCACCACATTGCGCTTTGCCTGCGCGGCAGTTACCTCGCTCCCCTTCACGCGAGGCATACTGCCACGAACGGCGGACGTTTGCCAGTCATGCT
>Ga0335394_10008101_pt1 | contig 11853 bp, 14 predicted proteins | sample MAT03_FD_205741 | JGI IMG/M metagenome (GOLD analysis project Ga0335394, IMG submission 205741) | Freshwater microbial communities from Lake Fryxell liftoff mats and glacier meltwater in Antarctica - MAT-03 (spades assembly) (version 2) ... | reverse complement strand
TGGCTTTTCTGGCCGTCATCTTTCTGGTGCCGTTTTACTGGATGTTCATTTCGTCGCTCAAGACGAACCAGACCATGTTTAGCAACCCAATTGTGTGGTTGCCGTCGGTGTTGCATTGGGAGAACTACGCGAGCGCGATTAACTACCCAGGTTTCCCCTTCCTGAAGTTTTTGTGGAACAGCACCTATTACGGCCTCGGCGTCACCATCGGCACAGTCGTGTCCTGCTCGATGGTGGGCTATGCCTTTGCCCGCCTGAAGTTCCCATTTCGCAATGCACTGTTTTATGTGACCGTGGCGACGCTGATGATTCCATGGGTGGTGACATTTATTCCCACCTTTATTCTGTTCAAGGAAGTTGACACACTCCTCAGTCCTGTGGGTATCAAAGTCCTCGGCACCTATTTGCCGCTCATTGTGCCGGCTTTCGGCGGCAACGCCTTCTACATCTTCCTGATGCGGCAGTTCTTCCTGGGTTTGCCGACCGAGCTCTCGGACGCGGCGCGAGCCGATGGGGCCGGCGAGTTCCGCATTTTCTGGCAGATCATGCTGCCGCTGGTCAAGCCGGCCATCATGGTGATGGCCGTGTTTACCTTTCTGGCCACCTGGCACGACTTTTTTGGCCCGCTGATCTATGTATCCGACAACAGCCAATATCCGCTGTCGCTGGGCCTGTATGCCTTTCGCGCCCAACGCACCACGGAGTGGGCCTTGATGATGGCCGCGTCCACACTGGCGACTGTGCCGCTGATCATCATTTTCTTCTTTACCCAGCGCTATTTCCTGGAGGGCATCAAGCTGACTGGGTTGAAGGGTTAAAACAGATATTCCGACTTTAACGGGAATAGCGTTGGGTAAAGCAGCGGGCTCGTGTATGGGTTTGATCTGCGATGAGCCCGCTGCTTTGCCCCTACAACGACAATGACCTTCCCGCCAAAGTCGGGCGAGCCATTAAAAACTAAACGATGAAAACATCTAACTTGATATTGACCGATGAACAGGTCGCATTCTTTCATCGGGAAGGCTATCTATCGTTGCCGGCGCTGACCACGCCCGAAGAAGTGGCCAATCTGTGCGCGGTGTATGACCGCATGTTCGAGACCAAGGCCGGCCGCAGCGAGGGCAACCATCTGGATCTGACTACGACGGATGACGACGATCAGAAAGAGGAGGGCTTGCCACAAATTCTCAGCCCCTCGCGCTATGCACCCGACCTCATCGACACGTTGTTGCGGGCGAATGCCGCGGCCATCATGCAGCAATTGCTCGGCCCCGAGGTCGACTTTCGCGGCGACCATGCTATTCGTAAGCCCGCTCACACCGGCGCGGCCACGCCCTGGCATCAGGATCAGGCCTATGCCTCACCCGACCGCGATTACAACGAGGTCAGTATCTGGGTGCCGCTGCAAGAAGCTACGCTTCAAAACGGGTGCATGCACTTTGTGCCGGGTAGTCACAAAAGCGATATTTATCCACATCACCCCATCGGCAACGACCCGCGCATTATTGGCCTGGAAGTCGATGATCCTGAGCGCTGGGCCAGTCTCGGCGTGGCGTGTCCATTGCCACCCGGCGGGGCCACTTTGCATCACTGCAAAACCATGCACTACACCGGCCCGAATGTGTCGGACGGCCCGCGCCGCGCCTACATCATGAGCTTTGGGTTGCCGCCAACCAGGCGCGCTGTGCCCCATCAGTTCCATTGGCTTGAGCAGCAGAAAACCAAATGGCAGGAACGGGCCGCTGTAGTAACACAAAAGCCGTAGCATTCATTTATTGAGTTCACATCACACATGCTCGACCTCGACAAGGACAGCCCCATCCCCTTGTATTACCAACTGGCCGATCACATCCGCCAGCAGATCAATGCGGGCGAGTTGCGGCCGGGTGATCAGTTGCCGGCCGAGCGTGAGCTGAGCGAACAGGCCAGTATCAGCCGCATGACGGCGCGCCAGGCCATTGCGTATCTGGTTCGGCAGGGATTATTAGTGGCCAAAATTGGGATCGGCACCTTTGTGGCCGAGCCCAAGCTGGCCTTCGATGGCGTGCATTTGCTTGGGTTTACCGAGCGCATGTTGAGCCAGGGTGTGCAAGTCACCTCGCAAGTGCTTGAGCAAACCGTGGGATTGCCACCGCCGCACGTGGCCCAAAAACTAGGTTTGCGTGGGCGGGACAAGGCGGTCAAGATCGCACGAGTGCGTTTGCACAACGATTCGCCGCTCGCCCTGGAAACCGTCTATGTGCCAGCGCGGTTGGCCCCGCAGTTGGAGAGCGCTGATCTGCACAACCAATCTTTGTATGCCGTGCTGCATGAGCGCTACAAATTACAACTAGGTGCGATTCAGCAGAGTCTGGAAGCCACGATTGCCAATGACTACGAGGCACAACTGTTGCATGTCGCCGTCGGCGCCCCCATGATTTTGTTGGAAGGCACCACTCTCAGCGCCAGGCCCAGTCAGCAACCCGTGGAGTATTTCAAGGCCGTGTTTCGGGGCGATCGCTTCCGCTTCACGCTCAATACTGACGCGGTAGATGAGATGCGCCGCGAGAATGGCGTGCACACGAACGGAGCTACGCTCTTGCCGATCTTTCGGTGAGCGGGTGAGCGTCGGAGCGCGTGTTTGGGTCCGAACCACTTGGGCAACACGCGAGTTCAGTGAAGCTCGCGCAGCAATCCTAACGTTTGCGCCTGACTCGCTGCAAAATCCCGCCCCGTATCAAATTGCCAGCAACTCAACCAATAAGAGACCAGCAGCTTTAGAAATGCGCGGCGCGTTTGCTCCTGTGTTGTTAATGGTATTGCTTTCGCATAGGCAATAATTAAGTTAACCCCAAATACATCATCTGTGATCATCAAGGCATGCTGCCTGGGTCTATAAGTCCAGTTAGTCTCAGAATCTCTCCCTGCATCTCGTACAAACCGTTACCCCAACCAACGTCGCCATGAATGAGGGAAGGGTTATCCAGATTCAATCGGTCGTTCTGGAAGGTCAACTGCTCAATCAGCTCAATCTGATTGTCGCTGTAGAGCACCCGTTTGGTGACCCGCGACATACCGGGTTGATTTGTAACTACTCAGGCTTTTTGGACAGGATAAACAGGATTTACAAGATCGGGAGCGGATTTCCAACTTGTACATCTTGTAAATCCTGTCTCAAAATCTGAGGCTGAGCAGTTACGTTGATTTTGCAAATAGTACATGCCCTGTGAAACCACATGGCGCGTCTGGCCCTCGGCCAGTTTGGCATTGCTCATCAGCACGGTCGACAAAATGAACTGGTTCCACTGGCCAAGGAAGTTGAATATGCCGGCCGATACCAATCCCGGCTTCGCCAACGGCAACATCACCTGAAAGAAAATCTGCGCGTGAGTGGTCGGTCCCATCGATGTGAAGAAGATGCTGAGGATGATGACGATAAACGTGTTGCCGACATAGGCACCAATCTGGGCCTTGGTCCAGGCGCGCACAAAGTTTTCAGTCATCCACTAAATCGGCAACGCCCATGGGTTGTCAAAAATCTTAGTGTCCGTCTTGAAGCTGCTGACCAACTATGTCAACCAGAAATTTTGTCCGCTTTAACCTTTATCGAATACAATCCGGCCAAACATGCCAAGCGCTTTTCGAGTCGTTGTCAAAACCTTCAAAGACATCTGGGGCGAGATGTTCTCTCTCGTTCTGATGAATCTGTTCACCCTATTGTGTGTGGTTGCGCCTTTGGCCATCATCTTTCTGGCCTCGCAACTGTTGGGTGCTCCGCCCAGTCTGCCGGTGGTCGTGGCTGCGCTGGTTATTTCGGCCATCTCACCCTTTGGCTCGGCCGCGTGGGTGGCCCTGTATCACGTTGGCAATCGCATTGCCAATGACTATGCGGTCTCGTGGGATTTCTACTTCGCCGCCTTTCGGCAACACCTCAAAAAGTCGTGGGTGTTCGGCATCTTTGCCTTGTTCGTGACCGCGGCCATTCCCATCAACATTGTCTGGTATCCCCAGGCATTTGGCGACCAGACCTGGGTGAGTTGGGTGCAGGGCGCCTGGCTGGCACTGGGTCTGTTCTGGCTGGCGATTTCGTTCTATGTGACGGCGTTTTATGCCGAGCAGGAGAAAAAGAGCTGGCGGGTGGCGTTGCGCAATGCCGCTGTGATTGCAGCGGCCAACCCAATCTTTACGCTTACACTGCTGGTGATCGTCGGCATTGTGATGACATTGAGCCTGTTGCTGACGCCGGTGTTCATTTTGTTGGGCTTGTCGGTCTGGGTGATGTTTGGAAGCGAGGCCGTGGTGAATCGGGTGAATGCGTTTCGTGAGCGCATGAAGACCGAGGCCGAGGCCAAGCCTGCCAATAACACGTCTTCGACTGAAACGGCCCAAGAGGGAGTGTGACTATGCGCCGCCCACCAAGCGAATTCGATGATGAAGGCCGGGATGGAAGCCGTGATAGCGGCCGCGACGAATTCGACGACCCCAACGATCTGGGTGAGGTTTTCTTCGATGATGAGCTAGGCCTCATCACCCCCGACATGGCCGAAGATATGGCGCGCTACATGGCCGACCAATGGCGCGAGCGCGAAGACGGTAAACTGATTAAGCTGGACCTGACTTTGGGTGCCGCGCTCAGCAAGATCCCAGTCAAATGGCTGGACGCCGCCTGCACGGTCAATCAGATTCCCAAGCGTGGGCAGAAGAAGGGCAAAGTGACCGCGCTGTCCAGCAAGTTGCTGGATTCGCGGCTCTTGGTGGATATGGTGCGCAACACGCCCGCGCACGCACGCGCCGCACTACGCCGCGTCATCGAAAGCGGCGGCTGGATCAAGCTCAACACGCTCATCAAGGATTTTGGCGATATGGGCGGTGATGGCTGGTTCTGGGATGAAATTCCCCCTGTCTCCAGTATTGGTGAATTGCGCCACCGTGCTCTGTTATTTGTGGGCAAAGCCATGTTGGGCAAGACCAGCAAGAAAGCCTATAAAGTGGCTGTGGTGCCACGGGAATTGCGCGAGCCGCTTGCAGCCATATTGGCCGACCCGGCAGTGAAGGCCGAGGAAGAGGAGGCCATCCTCAGCCGCTTTACTTCGCCCGACATGCTGCTGCGCGACGCATTGGAAGACGCGCGCAACCACTTTGCCGAGGTGGATTGGGAAACCGTCGTTACCCTGAGCGATATTGAAGCGTTCCTGCTGGATGTGTACGCCGAGGGCTACGACGCATTGGTGGTATGGCAGAGCCTCGAAGTGGTGCTCGACTTCCTCGATCATCAAGCCCACGAAATCCAGTCACTGGATCATGTCGCCAGTTTTCACGTCAGTGAGCTGGTGCACGAGTTTGTCGATCAACACTATCTGCCACGCTGGCCACTCAGCATGCGGCGCGATCTGCTCGAAACGATGCTGCGCTTCTTCCAGCACTTGCATCGGGTAGGCCGTGTGGGTCCGGAGACGCTGGTCGAGGTGGAGCAAGCCATCGAGGGCATGCGCAAAGGCAAGCGCAAACTCAACAGCATCAAACGGCCGCCGCCGCTGGGTGGCGAAACCATTCTTATGCGCTACAACCCCAACACCGGCCAGGAGGAGCGCTACACGTTTAATCACCAGCGCCTGTTGATGGTGTGGGTGAGCGAGTTTCACCAGGACTGGCGGCATATGGCGCAGGTGTGCAAGACTGTACCGGACGGCGCACGCAAGGGCGAGTTGGTGAGTGAGTTGACCTCGCTTGACCCTGGAACCCAGGAGCTCGTGATTGCGCGCACGGACGAGGACGATTTTGCCAGCGCCGTGATCTGGTTCTACAAAGAGAACGTTTTGGAAATTAGTTCCTGGTAGACGTGACCACATCTCTCAGGTAGGGGCAATGCAGCGGGCTCATCGCAAATCGAACCCATATGCCAGCCCTGCATTGCCCCTACCTGAGAGATGCTCTGGCGCGCTAGAATCCGAGTATGAATGTTTTGCGATTAACGCGACCGATGTTTGCCGTCGCATCGGCCCTGATCCTGATTGCGTGCTCCTCTGAGCAAGCGACCCCAGCGCCCTCCAACCTGCCCTACAAAGAGGATTTTGCCAATGCCCAAAGCGGCTGGCAAACCTCGGCCGATCCATCCGGCGAGGTGAAATATGACGAGGGCCGGATGCGCGTGACGGTGAATCAGCAGCAACTGGTGTTGTGGAGCGTCTCGACCAAACAGTTTGCCGATGGCGCGTTTGAGACCGATGCCCAGGCCATTGGCGGGCCGCAGGACAATGGCTTTGGCGTCTTGTTTCGTTTTAAAGACCGCAAGAACTTCTACCAGTTCTCGATCTCGTCTGATGGCTCGTGGCGTACCGCGATGACCAGGGACGGCAAGGAAACCGTGTGGAGCGATTGGCAGCCGCACCCGGCCATTCAACCCGATAGCGCCAGCAATCACCTTAAAGTGATCATGACCGGCGACAAGTTTGTGTTCTATGTCAACGATCAGCAGATGGGACAACAGCAGGATGCATCGTTTGCCAGCGGCGATGTGGGCGTGTTTGCCATGACCTTTATCGACAAGCCCGGCACCGATGTCGCCTTTGACAATGTAAGCATCACAGAAGTGGCGGCAGCGCCGGCAAGCCAGTAGTAGCTGGTAGCTGGTAGCTGGTTGCTAGTCGCTGGTTACTCGGATTCATCACCAGCGACTAGCAACCAGCTACCAGCTACCAGTCCTACCAGGCATACGCTTCTGGCGCAGTGCCACCGGGGCCGGGGAAGATCTCGTCCAGCTTCTTCATCGCGTCGGCATTAAGCTTGAGCTCGGTGGCGCGCATGCTGCCGCTCAATTGATCCATGGTGCGCGGCCCGATGATTGGGGCCGTGACGACGGGGTTGGCCAGCAGCCAGGCCAGACCCACGTCGGCCGGCTTCTCGCCGATCTCTTTGCAGAAGGCCTCGTAGGCTTCGATCTTGGAGCGGTTCTTGTTCAGCATCCCCTGCACGCCTTCCTGTGCACGCCGACCCTGATTCTCCTTCTCCAAAATGCCGCCCAGCAGGCCACTCGACAGCGGACTCCACGGGATCAGGCCCAGACCATAAGCCTCGCACACCGGCACCACTTCCAGCTCGACCATGCGCGCATTCAGGTTGTACAAGCTTTGCTCGGATACCAGACCCAGGAAGTGGCGCGACCTGGCGATCTCGTTGGCCTGGGCGATGTGCCAGCCGGCAAAGTTACTGCTGCCGACATAGGTCACTTTGCCTTCGCGAACCAGTTGCTCCATGGCCTGCCAGATCTCCTCCCACGGCACGGTTCGATCAATATGGTGCATCTGGTACAGGTCGATGTGGTCGGTCTGCATGCGCTTGAGGCTGTCCTCGCAGGCGCGCTTGATGTGATAGGCCGACAGACGTCCGCCGTTGGGCCACTCGGACATCTTGTTGTAGGCTTTGGTGGCTAGCACCACTTTCTCGCGTCGGCCGCCACCCTTGGCAAACCAGGTGCCAAGGATTTTTTCGGTGATGCCTTCGCCCAGCTTCCAGCCATAGACATCGGCTGTGTCAAAGAAGTTGATGCCGAGTTCCAGGGCTTTGTCCATGATGTCGTGCGAATCGGCTTCGGTGGTGAGCGGCCCGAAGTTCATGGTGCCGAGGCATAGAGGGCTGACTTGTAGCCCGGTTCGTCCCAATCGTCGATATTCCATTTGAAAATTGTACGCCCTTGATGAAAGTGAAAGTGGGAAAGCAGATGTTCGCCCAATTAGTTGTAGTGATCGGCCAGGGCGTCAGCCGGTCGTTTCTGCCAGCGGCTTCAAAATTACCGGCGCGGATCGAGCGCATCGCGCAGGCCATCGCCGATGTAGTTGAAGGCGAGCGCGAGCACAGCATGATGGGGATGCCAGGCACCAGCGGCAGCCACGCCCACTGCCCTAGGCCGACTTCAAGCAATGCGCCACACCCTCACAAAAATGCCATGTGAATCCACATAGAATCGAGTCATGGCTGTGTCTTCCCCAACCAAGACGATTGTGTGCTATGGCGATCTGGTGGCCGATCTGGTGATGCAGATTCCGCATCTGCCGATCCTGCCTGACCAGGCCCAACTGGCTCGCTCGATGGTGATTGAGCCGGGCGGCGCTGGCAATTTCCTCATCACGGCGGTGCGCCTGGGTGGGCGGTGCGTGGCACTGGCCGCCGTTGGCCAAGACCCCAACGGCGAGACCATTCATGCCATCATGCAGGCCGAGCGCATCGACATGAGCCATGCCCAGCGCGGACCTGGCAGCACCAATGTCGTGGTGATCGTGTTTGTGGATGATGCCGGCCAGCACGTCTTTATTGCCCACGATGGCACCGGTATGCCGTTTGAGTTGCGAGCGCGGGATGTTGAACTGATTCGTGAGGCGGGTGTGCTTTATATGCCCGGCTACTCGTTGGCCGAGGGGCGTATGGCACCGGCGGCGCTGGAGGCCATGCACATCGCGTGTGCGGCGGGTGTGGCCGTGATGAATGACCTGGGGCCGGTCGTGAATGATGCGCCCGTGCGAGATGCCGCGATCGAGGTGGTGCGACACAGTCATGTCAGCCTGCTCACTGCCCAGGAGGCGATCCAATTCACGGGCGCATCCAGCTATGAGGCCGCTGCGCATGCCCTGCTGCAGATGGGGAGCAAGGCTGTGGTGATCAAACGCGGGCCGCAGGGGTGTGTGGTGTTTGAGGGTGCGAGTGCGTGCGAGGTGGCGGGTTTGGCTGTGACGGCGCGTGATACGACGGCAGCGGGCGATTCCTTCGCGGGCGGGTTTGTGGTGGACTGGTTGAAACACGGCGATGTATTTCGTGCCGCTCAGTTTGCCAATGCCGTGGCTGCGGCTAAAGTTCAGAAGGTTGGCAGTGGCCGGCAATGCCCCACAGCCGAGGAAGTGGCTGCAATGTTAACGCTGGCAAGCGCAACGCTGTGAGCCAGGCGTATGTGACATTTACACATTGAATTTGATGAAGCAAGATTATGAGCGAGACAACTAACGAGACAACCTCACCCGAAACCGACGGGTTTCAGTCAGCTGCCAAGTTGAGCGGCCTCAAATTGAATCGACCCAAATATGTCAGCATCGATGGCACCCATATCGTTGTGGCCCTGGTGGACGGCAAGACCGCTGGCGATGCCAACGAAGTCGTCGCATTTACGGCCCTGTGTCCGCACCAGATGGGAGATCTGTCGGGTGGCAGTATGGACGAGGGCGGTATCGACTGTCCGTTGCATTTCTATCGCTTTGATGTGCGCACGGGACAGTGTCTGTATCCACGCGATTACACGATGCCGATGAAGACTTATCCGGTTCGGGTTGAAGGCGATGATGTGCTGGTCAAGGTCGAGCGGCGAAAGTGGATGGATTGAGGTCCAAGTGTGCGGGTTACGCTGGCTGGTTGGCCAGCCTTGGATGAGTCTGTTCCCAGAGGTCGAATTCAGGTATGCCTAACACAGTCAACGTATAGAGCCGTTGTGTAAAGCCGTTCGTTTGCAACGCAGTTCCAATGTTATGCGTATAAAGTTAGAGTTAATGGACGGTGGAGTCGCCGGGTTGTGCGGCACGCCGAAATTGGGAGGCAAATGATGTCAGCGTCAGAAGAAACCAAGCAACAAACGGAAGCCAATCAGACTGAATTTGTGTCGGAGCTGAACAAGCTGGGTGAGAACCTGGGCAATCTGTTGCGTACGATTTGGGAGAGCGAGGAGCGCCGGAGCATCGAGCGTGAACTGTCGACCGGTGTGGAGCAGTTCGCCAAGAAGGTCAATGAAACCGTCGATCAACTTCGCACCGACTCGAATGTCGAGCATGTGAAGAAGGCGGCCAAGGATGTGTGGGAAACCGCACGTGGCCCCAAGATCGTGGACGAGATGCAGCAGGGCGTGCTGGAGACCTTGAAGAAGGTGAACGAAGAGCTCGCAAAGCGTGCACAACCGGCCCAGGAAACGAAGCCGGAGTAGGAGAGTTGCTGGTGGCTGGTCGTTAGTTGCTGGTGAGTCGTCACCAGCAACTAACGACCAGCCACCAACAACTAAACATTAAACAAGAAGTGCATGATGTCGCCGTCCTGAACGACGTAGTCTTTGCCTTCCTGGCGTAGCTTTCCGGCTGCGCGAATGGCCGATTCCACCTTGTAAGTTTGTAGCGACTCGATGCTATAGACCTCGGCCCGAATAAACCCGCGTTCGAAATCGGTGTGAATGACACCGGCCGCCTGAGGCCCTTTGGCACCAATTGGAATGGTCCAGGCGCGAATCTCCTTCGGCCCGGCGGTGAAATACGACTGTAGGCCGAGCAATCGGTAGGCCATGCGCGAGACGCGGGCCAGACCGGATTCCTCTAAGCCCACGCCAGCTAAAAACTCCTTGCGCTCGTCCTCACTTTCCAGTGTCGCAATTTCAGCTTCGATGGCACCGGAGATGGCCACGAGTGGTGCACCCTGCTCACTGACCCAGCTTTGCAACCGCGCCACATAGGCATTGTTGAGGCCGAGCGGGTCGCTTTCATCGACATTGGCGACGTATAGCACCGGCTTGGTGGTGATAAAGCCCAGTGATTGGGCCATTTTTTGCTGGGCCGCATCCATCTCGCGCACGGCCTTGCGACCCGGCTTGCCTTCTTTTAGCAGGGCCACGATTGGCTCCAGCACCTGAGCACGCTGGGCCGAATCCGCATCGCGCTGGGCGGCAGCCCGCTTGCTCTTCTCCAACTGGCGTTCGGCGCTATCCAGGTCGGCCAACACCAGCTCCAGCTCAATGATCTCGACATCGCGTATGGGATCAACCGAGCCGTCGACGTGCACGACGTCGGCATTGTCGAAGCAACGCACGACATGGAGGATGGCATCGACGCTGCGAATGTGGCCGAGGAACTGGTTGCCCAATCCTTCACCCTGCGAGGCCCCCTTGACCAGGCCGGCGATATCCACGACTTCAAAACTGGCCGGAATGATGCGTTCGGTCTTGATATAGGTCTCAATGGTTTTTAGGCGCGGGTCGGGCACGGGAATGACGCCGGTGTTGGGCTCGATGGTGGCGAACGGATAGTTTGCGGCCAATGCGCCCGCCGAGGTCAGTGCGTTAAAAATAGTCGACTTGCCGACATTGGGCAGGCCGACGATGCCAGTAGATAAGCTCATAATATTGCGGCGATGATTCTACAGGGTGAATGCCGTGTATGGCGAATCGCTCTTGAGTTGGACGCGTACGCTGAAACTGACAGTATGCATAATGGCTTTGCGCATAGGCAATCGATTATTTGCCATCATTTCAAACGTGGATAACCTTAGAAGCCAGCATAGCCATCGCCTGGCTATCCATTTACTTTGTCACCTCAGCAATACACCTGATGCTGAAGGCTGATGGTACAGCTGTGCAAGTCTCTGGTGTAGGCGCTCGTTATCACAACCGAAGGGTCCAGGTCCGAACTGACAAAGCCCCCTAGCGAATCATGACCCAGTTAGTCGGCGTAATTGCTGCCCCAGCACAGCAAATTTCCAGTCATCAAGAGCGCGCAGTTAAATCGGTTGCCGGTCACAGCATTGCAACCGGGTCAAGGTAGCCGTTGTGAACCCAGCGCAACGGCAGCGTATGCAGCGGTCCTTCGCTTCCAATTCGCTTGGGAATTTGTAATTTCCATAGACCGACGAACTCCTGCAATGCATCGCGCACAATGCTCCAGGTGGCCTGGGTGGTGGCGAGATCGTAGTCGACGGCGAGTAGCCGGCCAGACCAGTACAATAATTCATCCCACCGTTTCGCCTGACTCAGACGATTGAGCAATGTCAGTCCCTTGAACACATACGCCTGTTCAACTTTGGCGCGCCATTCGTCCGTCCACTCATCCCACACGTAATTGAAACCCGGCAAAAACTCGGCGT
>Ga0335394_10008100_pt1 | contig 11853 bp, 8 predicted proteins | sample MAT03_FD_205741 | JGI IMG/M metagenome (GOLD analysis project Ga0335394, IMG submission 205741) | Freshwater microbial communities from Lake Fryxell liftoff mats and glacier meltwater in Antarctica - MAT-03 (spades assembly) (version 2) ... | reverse complement strand
CCGGATCAGCGTTATCAGAATGCTGCCGAGTTTGCGCAGGCGATTCATGACGTGATCGATGGAAAGCCGGCGGGCCAGGCTGATGCGACGCTGGTCGATTTGGGCGACGCGACAATGCCGGGCGTTGTCCGTTCGGGAGCAGCGGGCGATCCATCGTCGCCGCCTCCGTTGCCAGCGGCAGCAGTCGCCAATCCGATCGCGCCGCCGTCGAGCGGGCGCAAGTCCGGCCTGGTGCTGGCGGCAGTTGCGGCGACGCTGGTTGTCGCCGGCGCGGCTTACGTTGCGCTCACAAAGAAGCCGGAGGCGCCTTCGCAGTCGGCCGCGGCACCCGCAATGACAACGCCGCTTGGCCCCATCGTAGTTACCGCGGCACCGCCCGCGCAGCCGGTCGCGGTCGCTGAACCACCGTCGGAGCCAGGCACGATGACCATCAGCGCTTTGGGCCTGGCCGACTTGGCCAAGTTCAATGGCGACGTGGCTGCGGCCGGGGCCGAGGCACGCGCCGACGCCCAACGCCAATTGGTCGAAAAAGCGCTTGGGCTGTACGTGGCACAGGAGTCGCTGGACAAGAACTACGACTGGGTTGCAAGGAACATGCTTTCGCGTTCCGGCGAGTTCATCAAGGCCACCTTGTCGGAGGATGCGCCGAAGACGGGCAAGGATGGCCTCGTGGCGTTAACCACCCGCGCCACCATCAAGGTGCGCGATGTGCAGAAATCGCTCAACCAGATGAGCGAGAAGGAGCGCGTTGACTTCATCCGGAACAACGGTGATCCGAAGATCTCTGTTGAGATGCTCATACGCAACGCGGAGTCGACCCAGCCGATGCCGCCGGCGCGCTCCCAACTGGCGGAGAACATGATAAAGGAGCGAATCAAGTCCTTCGGCTTCCGCGTCTGGGTGACAGACGGCGAGGCCAAGACCGGTGCCTCCGCAAAATCGGCCGACTTTCACATCTTAGGCGAGGTCAAGGTCAAACTGTTGTCGACCAGGCTGGCCGCTTCCGGGCTTACTATCACCAAGACGGCACTGACCTCCTGGACCATCAAGGCGATCGACAAGTCCACGGGCGAAGAGATCTATCTCAACACGACCATGCCCCAAAGTACCTCATGGGCCAACGAGGACTCGGCACTGGCCGACATAGGCAAACAGGTTGGCGACGAATTCTCGAAAAAGTTCTTCCTGGCGCGTTTCAATTTCGGCACCCAGAAGGTCAACCTCAACGTCGCCGGGTTGCCCGATGGCACGAGTGCCTTGGTGCTGCGCGAGTTACGCGGCCTTCGTGTGGTGCTGGACGCCCGCGAGATCGCGGCCGGAAAGTATGCCCTCGAGTTACCTGACGGCAGTGCCACTGACCTGATTGCAGAGGGGGTGGCCAAGCCACTGAACGCCAAGCTTGGTCAACCTTGCTTCGCTTCCGCCGGCGCCGCAGGAGCGGACATCAACGTCTCCTTTGCCGCAGGTTGCGCAGTTGAGGCCGTGCGCGCTCGACTCGAAACAGCACCTCCAGCAGGACTGCTGTCGGCCCCTGAAGGCCGGAGCCGGGCAGTGAGAAAAATCGCCTGAGAGTTGCTTTCGGAGCAAATGCTCCGGAGATCAGCCTCGCACCATGAACTCCACGATTTCCGCGGAAGATTCGGCAGCGCTGTGGCCAAAAATGATCTGGCCGGAGCCACGCAGCATCAATTCCTCGCGCCGCAGGCTCATCTCCGCCTCACCCTTGACGGTCACGAAGGTGCCGTTGGTGCTTTGGTCGGACAGAAAGAACTTGTCGCGGCGTTTTTCGATGCGCGCATGGTTGCGCGAAGCCTTGGGGTCGGCGATGACGAAGTCGCTGCCGGCGTCGCGTCCAAGAGATACGCTGGTGCGGGTCTGATTCATCACGATTTCGCGACCGCCATGCTTCAACACCAGTACTGCCTGCGACTGCGGTGTGCTGACCGATTGTGCCGTCATTGTCAGGTCATCACCCTCCTGCCAAATGACTTCGCAGACCGCGAGGTCGTCGGCCTTGCCCTTGACGGCCAGCGCTGCGATGTCACGCGTGCCCATGCGCAACGCGGGTGACAACTGATCCACCGTACTCCGGGTGGTGAAGATCTGCAAGCCTTTGGCGAGACCAGCCATACGTGCGGCGGTGTTGACGGTGTCGCCGAACACATCCGCGTTTTCCTCGATCACAACGCCCGCATGGAAGCCGACACGGATCTTGCGCTTGGCGCCATTGACAGTTGGCAGTTTGTCGATCCGCGTCTGCATGTCGGTGGCGGCAATGAAACCCCGATCAGCGCCATCGAACACGCACATGATCTCGTCGCCGATGGTTTTTATCACGCGACCGCCATGCCGTGCGGTCACAGCTGACATCTCGACTAAGGCTTCGTCGATCATTGCCTTGGCCTTGGCATCGCCCAAAACTTCGTAGAGTCGCGTACTGCCGGCAATATCGGCAAACAACACCGCAACGACCTTTTCCTGCAGCGCAGCTCCAACGAGCTGGGTCGGTTCGGAAGGGGCGATCATGCCGGCTCGAGCGACCAGTGCAGGCTTGAACTCAGGCAGCTGCGCGCAGCTTGGCCTGGGCGGCAGAAGCGTGCAGCGATGCATAGGCTGAATGTGCAGCCGCCTCCGCCTGTCCGACCCTGACCGCATGGCCCATGTCCATCAGAACCGAGCCCAAAGCAGAGAGGCACAGCATCACATTCTCGGGCTTGCACGAATAACCCATCAGTCCGAAACGCCAGATCTTGCCAGCGAGCGGCCCAAGGCCGGCACCGATTTCGATGTTGAACTCGTTCAAGAGGCGTTTGCGTACTTCACCTTCCGATTTCTGCAGGCTTTCGGGAATCTTGATCGCATTCATTTGCGGCAGGCGGTATGCCTCCTTGACCAGAAATTCCAGACCCATGGCTTCGAGGCCGGCCTTGAATGCAAGGTGATGCCGCATGTGACGCGCCCAGGAATTTTCCAGCCCCTCTTCCTTCAGCAGCAGCAAGGCCTCGTGCAGGGCGAACAGGCTGTTTATCGGAGCGGTGTGGTGATAGGTGCGAGTGGTTTCGCCCCAATAGCCAAGTACAAGGTTCAAGTCCATGAACCAGCTTTGCACACGGTTCGTGTCTTTCCGCAGCTTAACCCTTTCAATCACCGCATCGTTGTACGAAACCGGTGAAAGGCCTGGCACGCAGGACAGACATTTTTGGCTGCCGGAGTAGATGGCGTCGATGTTCCACTCGTCCACCCGAACCGGTGTGCCTGCAAGCGAGGTAACCGCGTCGACAATGGTCAGCATGTGATATTTACGCGCCAGCGCGACCAGGGTTTTGGCGTCGGACTGCGCACCGGTTGAGGTCTCGGCGTGCACGAATGCAACTACTTTGGCGTCCGGGTTTTTCTTCAGCGCATCTTCAAGCTTTTGCGGATCGCATGGATCGCCCCACTGGTCCTCGACAACCACCGCGACGCCGCCAGCCCGCTGGACATTTTCGACCATGCGACCGCCGAAAACGCCATTCTTCATGACGATCACCTTGTCGCCGGGCGCGACCATGTTTACGAAGCACGACTCCATGCCCACCGACCCGGGGCCCGAAAGCGGGAACGTAAGCTGATTGTTGGTTTGATATGCGTAGCGCAGCAATTGCTTGATCTCATCCATCATATCTACAAAAATCGGGTCGAGGTAACCGATTGAAGGCAGGCTGGATGCAGCCAGCACACGCGGATTGATTTCAGATGGCCCAGGACCCATCAATGTGCGTTGCGGCGGATGGAAGGAGCCGATCTTGCGGCTCGGGGCAAATGAGGTCGAAGTCACGTGAAAGACCCTTTCCGGGTGAGTGCGAAGCGCGCGCCGGAGTGGCGCGCCGCCGAAAAATCGTTGTAGAACAGTGCATTACGATACTATCGCTGAGCCTAATAGTTTAACATAGGCTAGCTGCACTTGATGTCAATACCGCTTATCCCAGGATCAGCCGATCAAGCTTGAGGTCGTGGCTCTGTGGCTCGATGCTCTCAAGCCGGCAAATCCTGAATCCGATGCCTGTGGTGTCCGGTCGGCGCGCCAGTGCGGCCAAGGTGCGGTCATAGTATCCACCGCCATAACCCAGCCGGTAGTTTCGGTCGTCGAACCCGACCAGGGGAACCAAAAGTGCGTCCGGTTCTATCCAGCGGCCAGTTGCGGGGAATGACGTGCCAAAGCCGGCGCTCTGCATCGTAGTTGCTGGGCTCCATTCGCGGAACTTGAGTGGGGCCGCTCGCTTGACGACAACCGGCAACACGGCGCAGCGGTGGCGAGACCCGGCCAGCCATTCGGTGAGCGCTGGTCGAGCGTCGAATTCATGCTGGATCGGCCAGTAAAATCCGAGCACGCCCTCGAAATCCGCCAAAAGTGTAGTCAGCTCGATGCCGATCGCACGCTCGGCTTCAGCACGGGCGCCGACCTGCATGTTCGCACGCAGGGCAAGCAAGTCCCGTCGCCACTGAGTGCGGCGGGTAGTGAGGTCGATCGGCATGGGAGCGTGATCCGCAGGACTCATCTGCATTGTTAGGTACGGAAAATCGTATGTTATTCTGATTCGGGTTCGCCATGAGATCAGTGATCATCCGCAGTCTTCTTTTGCTTAACGCGCTTGCCGCGTTGCTGCTCCCCTTGTCGCTTGAAGCGACGCAGCGCAAGGCCCCTGTTGCAACCCCTGAAGAGGCATTTGTAGCGGCACGCGAGGCTTTTCGCACAGGTAGTCGCGACAGGCTGGCGCTGGCTGCCGAGCAGTTGCGTGGTCATCCGCTGGAAATGTACGGCGAGTATTGGCTTCTTTTGCTGCGGCGAAACGACGTCGATGATGGCGATTTCCAGAATTTTCTGACGCGCAACGACAAAAGCTTTCTGGCCGAACGTGCTCGGGTAGAACGCTTACGCCTCCTCGGTAGTCGGCGCGCCTGGGAGCAGTTCGACACCGAGCGCGCCAAACTGGTCTATACGGAAGATTTCGAGGTCTTGTGCTATTCAGCGCTGGCGCGGGTATTGCGTAAGGAGGAGGCGGGGCGGCGCGAAGCGATGGCATTGTGGATGACACCGCGTGAATTGCCGCCGGGCTGCATCGCAATGGCGGAACAGTTGCTCAGCGGCAGCGCCTTGATTGATCGACATGTCTGGGAGCGCATTCGCGCCTTGGCTGATGCCAATCAGCTTGCCGCCATCAGGCGCACCGTGGAGTATCTGCCGGACAATCAGGCACTCGACTTGCAGCAGTTGGAGTCCGCATTTAGCCAGCCGGGGCCGTGGCTCAAGCGGGGCGTCGACCTGCGTACGCGACCGCAGCGCGAACTGGCATTGCTGGCCGTTGGCCGTCTGGCGAAGACCGATCCGCGCGACGCGGCTGACTGGTGGAAAAAGATCGGCAAGAAACCGTTTACGGAGACCGAGCATCAATGGGCGTGGGCACAAGTTGCCGTCCAGGCAGCGCGCCGACTAATGCCTGAGGCAGATGAATGGTTTGCCGAGGCTTCCGAGATTGAGTTGTCGGACGAATACTTGCAATGGATGGCACGCGCCGGCTTGCGTGCAGGTGACTGGCCGCTGGTGACGAGGGCGATCAGGGGCATGACACCTGAGTCACGGCGTGAATCCACCTGGGTGTACTGGCAGGCTCGGGCGCTGCGGGAACGAGGCAGGACCGAGGAGGCGCAACACTTGTTCGAAACCGTGGCGGCGGAATACACCTTCTACGGGCAACTGGCAGCCGCTGAACTCGGTCGTCTGACGACGATTCCGCCGATCGGGCATGTGCCAACCCGCGACGAAGTCGAAGCCGTCGCGCGATTACCGGGAATCCAGCGCGCCCTTGCGCTTTATCGCCTTGGGTTCCGGGTCGATGCCAACCGTGAATGGGTGTTCACCATTCGAGGCATGGACGACAAGCAGCTGCTGGCAGCCGCTCAATTGGCCAAGAATCGCGATCTGCCTGATCGCGCCATCAACACCGCCGACAAGACCTTGCAATTGCATGATTTCGGCTTGCGCTACTTGAGCCCGCATTCGGAGCAGGTCAAGCCGCAAGCCAAGGCTCTGGGCTTGGATGATGCTTGGGTCTATGGTCTGATGCGCCAGGAAAGTCGCTTCATTACCAGCGCGAAGTCAGTCGCGGGCGCCTCGGGCCTGATGCAGTTGATGCCTGCCACTGCAAAGTGGGTGGCCAAGAAGATCGGTCTCAATGATTATCACCACGGCCGCGTCAATGATCTGGAGACCAATGTTGCGCTTGGCACCAACTACCTCAAAATTGTCCTGGACGAGCTATACAGTCATCAGGCATTGGCCAGCGCGGCCTACAACGCGGGTCCGGGTCGCCCACGGCGCTGGCGTGACGTCAAGCCGATGGAAGCTGCCATCTTCGCCGAATCGATTCCATTCAACGAAACGCGCGACTATGTCAAGAAGGTCATCAGTAACGCGGTGATCTATCAGGCGCTATTTACCGGCAGACCGGCGTCGATCAAGGATCGCTTGCCGTTGATCCCGCCGCGGCGTGGTGAAGAGCGCCCGAGCGAAACGCCTTGAGGGCAGTACTGGCATAGCGGATATTGCTCATTTCTGCCAACAGTGCGCGTATAGCCTAGCAGCCTGTCGGACTTGGGGCGTCGAAAGCGAAAATCGGCCCCAGCGAGGCCAGTTTTTGCCGCATTCGCCGCCCCATAGCCCGGCTATGGGGCAAGAAGGCGGTGAAAAATGGACCGCTGCGGTCGATTTGTAGCCGACGCTCCCCAAGTCCGACAGGCTGCTAGACTTCGCTTTCACCAGCGGTCCTACATATACTGATCATGAATCTGCAGAACTTTCTTGTCATTGGCGGGAGTGGCTTCATTGGCTCCGCCATTGCACGCAAGCTGGCTGCCCAAGGCCGAAAAGTCGTGGTTCCGACCCGTCGCCGGGATCGCGCCAAGCATCTGATTTTGCTGCCAACGGTGGATGTGATTGAAGCCGATATCCACGATTCCCAAGTTCTGGATCGCATGGTCGCCGGAGCGGACGCAGTGATCAATCTGGTCGGCGTCCTGCACAGTGATACAGCTATGCCGTTCGGTGTGCGCTTCAAAAAAGCGCATGTCGATCTGCCGCGCAAAATCGCTGCGGTCTGCGCAGTTGCCGGCGTTCCGCGCCTTCTGCACATGAGCGCCCTTGGCGCTGCCAAGGACGGCCCTTCCATGTATCTGCGTTCAAAGGCGGCCGGAGAAGCCGCGGTTCGCGAAACCGCAGGCAAGGTTGCGACGACCGTGTTTCGCCCTTCAGTCGTCTTCGGTCGTGACGATAAATTTATCAACTTGTTTGCCCGCATGCAAGGTCTGGCCCCGATTTTTCCAGTTGGCCACGCGGGAGCGCGCCTGCAGCCAGTGCATGTGGAGGATTTGGCGCAGGCCATGGTAAATGCTGCCGACAACCCTGTTACTTTCGGTCGCGCGTACGACCTCGGTGGCCCGCACGTCTACACGCTCAAGCAGATCATCCAGTACGCGGGGAAAGTAAGTGGGCATCCGCGTCCTGTAATCGGGTTGCCAGATGCACTGGCGTACCTGCAGGCCTGGCTGATGGAATTCGCGCCGTTCGAACTCTTGTCACGAGATAATCTCGACTCCCTCAAGGTCGACTCCGTAACGTCGTCAGTGCCGTTCGCTCCCGAGCTCGGAGTGATTCCAGTGTCGATGGAGGCGGTCGTGCCGGGCTATCTTGCCGGACATTCGCCACGTGAGCGCTATATGCAGCTGCGCGATCGTGCCGGCCGCTGATCAGACTGCTGATCCGGCTTCTTCAGCTACGGCGCACCGCTCGGCCGCAGATCAGATACGGCCTACGGCCTTGACATGAAGGTCTTTCAGGTGGGGGGCTCCGTACGTGACGAGCTGCTCGGCCTGCCGGTAGTTGATCGCGATTGGGTAGTTGTGGGAGCGACCCCGGAAGAAATGGTGCGCACGGGCTTTAAACCGGTCGGGCGCGATTTCCCGGTGTTCCTGCATCCGCAGACCCATGAGGAATATGCTCTGGCGCGTACCGAACGCAAAACCGGACCCGGATATCGGGGATTCACCTTTCACGCCGCGCCGGATGTCACGCTTGAGGAAGACCTTGCGCGACGGGACTTCACTGTCAATGCGATGGCGCGACAGGTGCAACCGGCGGTCATCGACGCGCCATTGATTGACCCTTTCAATGGCGCAGAAGATCTCAGGATTGGGTTGTTGCGACATGTCGGCCCGGCGTTTTCCGAAGACCCTGTGCGCATCCTGCGCTGTGCGCGTTTCGTTGCTCGCTTTGGATTCGAGGTGTCGCCCGACACCATGGCGCTGATGCGGGCCATGACATTGGCGGGTGAGGTTGATGCGCTGGTCCCCGAACGTGTATGGCAGGAAGTCGCACGCGGTTTGATGGAGCGCGATCCGGTAGCGTTGTTCGCGCTACTCGAAGAAGCCGACGCGCTGGTACGCGTCGCACCGGCGCTTGCACCCTGGCGGCCGTTTTCGGGCGCGGCGCGCGGGCTCGCGGCGGCAGCGCGCGCCAACCTGAGTCTGGAGGCACGATTCGCGGCTTTGTGCAGTGAACTCGGAACTGATGCACTGGACCAACTTTGCTTCCGGCTCAAAGTGCCGAGCGATTGTCGTGAGCTGGCGTCCTTGTACCTGCGGCACCATGAAGAGCTTCAGACCGCAGCCGGCCTTGACGCGAAAGCGCTTGCCGAACTGGTGCGCGCCGCAGATGGGTTGCGACAACCCGCGCGCTTTTCTGCCCTCGTCGCGGTTACGACCGCGTGCGCGCAAGCGACCGATAGTCAGATTGCGCTTGTCGTGCGGCGTCTGCACGCGGCGCTTGCCGCGGTGCGCGGTGTTGATGCGGGGGCGGTGGCGCGGCAGGCATCGTCGCCGTTGGAGATTCAGGCTGCGTTGGGCCGGGCTCGCGAACAAGCGGTCGCTGATGCACTTGCCAATATTGCCCATGGAGCATAGCGTTTGACGTCTGATCGGAAAGTAGCTGAACATTCGCTGCCCCATGGTTATTGATGCGGGATCATGCGAAGGAGAGTGTATGTTTCGTCGCGCCAACTGTGGTTGCGCGGGCCGGGACAAGCGCGCGATTGCTTGGCAACAGTTGGCATGGCTCCCGGCGCGGCCCAGACTTGACATGTTTCGGAATGAACGATTTTGGGTACAGGTCCAGCTTTTCCGTTGAGCGGCGGACAATTGATGGCGAGTAGCACTCGATGGCGAGACTTTCGTTTTTCGTTGACGAGGACCTGTAGGGAGCTTCAGGAGATGGTGCACTATGTCTAGTGAATTGTTTGACCGGCATCGCGCCATGCTCGAATTGGTCTTGCGAGCGTTGGCAACGCGCGATGCTTTTTCCGCCTACGCTGCGGATCCTGTGGACTACAACGAGATCCTGGCGGCGGAGGGCCGCACCGCGTTTGCCAACTATTGCAATTCGTACTTCTATCTCGATCAACCCGGTCCTGTGGAAAGGACCGGAGAGGAGTCCTCACCCTACGGACTGACCATGGGGATTCAGTACCCCAAGGCGAACCTGAACGCGGTCTTGCCGGCAGCCTCGCGGGCCAAGGATGCCTGGTCGCGAGAGAGTCCAGATGTGCGTGCCGGAGTGTGTATGGAGATTCTTCATCAGCTCAACACACGTTCGTTCGAGATCGCGCTTGCCACGATGCATACGTCAGGGGCGCCGTTCGACCTCGCATTTCGTTACGGCGGCCCGTATGCACAGGAGCGCGGCCTGGAAGCCGTGGCCATCTGCTACCAGGAACTTATGAGTATTCCACGCGCTGCAATTTGGGAAAGCCAAGAACGCGGCTCGCAAGAGCGTATCGCCAAGACTTTTCATGCGGTAGGCTTGGGCGTGGGTCTGGTAATAGGTTGCGCCAATCAGGCAACGTGGAACGCGTATCCCGGTCTGTTTGCCGACTTGATGGCTGGCAATGCGGTGGTCGTCAAGCCGCACCCATTGGCTGTTTTGCCGCTGGCGATTTCTGTGGGAGTCGCTCGACGCGTTTTGGTTTCAGCCGGGTTCGACCCGGATCTTGTGAATCTGATTGTCGATGAAGCCGCGTTCCCGCTTGCACAGATGATCGCGGTGCGACCCGAAGTGCGGTTGATTGACTTCACCGGTTGTACCGCATTTGCCGACTGGCTGGCCACGAATGCGCGTCAGGCAAAGCTTCATGCTTTGACCGGTGCAGTCAATCCGGTGGTGATTGACAGTACCGAAAATCTTCAGGGCATGCTGCAAAATCTTGTTCGATCAAGCGCTCTCTTCGCTGGGCGAATGTGCACAAGTCCACGCGTCTTGTTCCTGTCGCAGGACGGCGTCGGGTCTCCAACCGGAGTGCTTGACCTCGATACGTTCGGGACCCAACTCGCGCAGAGCTTTGCGCAATTGCTCGCGGACCCGATGGTGGCCGGCAAAATGCTGGGTAGCGTGCGACCCGGCGAGTACGCGGCGCTGCTGGAGCGCGCTGCGGAGGCCGGCGAAGTGGTGGTCGATTCAACTACATTCGAGCACCCGGACTTTCCCGGGGCGACCGCCATAACACCATTGGTGGTCAGGTTGCGCATGGAGCAGGTTGACGTATACGGGAAGGAATGGTTTGGTCCGGTGTTGTTCCTGGTTCAATGCGAAAGCGTGTCTGACGCGATCGCGCAGGCAGCCCTTGTGGCGCGTGAAGGGGGTGCTGTCGTCGCGTCGTTGTACTCGTGCGACGTCGGCATACGAACAGCGGCCGAAGACGCTTTTGCATCCAGCGGGGCGTCGCTGTGCATCAACTTCACCGGCGAAGCGCTGATGAACCATGCGGCATCATTCAGCGATTTCCACGGCTCAGGCCAGAATCCTTTTGGCAACGTGACGCTTACCGATAGCGCTTTCGTAGTTGGTCGCTACCGGGTTGTCAGTGCTCGAACCAGGGTTTAGTCAACGCAAGTGCCGGTCCGCTGTGCGGGCGCCGCGCCCATGACGCTATTGGAATCCGCAGACCGACTCTGCACTCCGCAATCCCCATTTTGAGTCAGGTCGCTGTGTTCCAGAATCACTGCCCTTCCCGACAATAGCGGCCGTAGCGTCAGGGTAAAGTCCAACAGAGCGCGGCAACAAAAGAAATGGCGAAGAGGTGTTGACAGGCTTCTACAAAAGCTGCATAATCTCATTTCTCTGCTGCTTGCGAATTTTCTGAGGTGCGCAACCAGCAATCGATCTTTAAAAATTAACAGCCGATAAGTGTGGGCAACTGGTTGCGAGCCAGCGAAACAGTCGATTTTTGATTGATTCGCAAGCTAAAAGCATCAAACTGCTCACACTTGAAGTATAGGTAAGTATGAAAGTATTTACCTGTCAGTACTTTGAGTTGGGCGACGCAGATAATTTCTGCAAACAGGTATTAAACTGAAGAGTTTGATCCTGGCTCAGATTGAACGCTGGCGGCATGCCTTACACATGCAAGTCGAACGGCAGCGCGGGGGCAACCCTGGCGGCGAGTGGCGAACGGGTGAGTAATACTTCGGAACGTGCCCAGTAGCGGGGGATAACGCAGCGAAAGTTGTGCTAATACCGCATACGCTCTACGGAGGAAAGGGGGGGATCGCAAGACCTCTCACTATTGGAGCGGCCGAAGCCTGATTAGCTTGTTGGTGGGGTAAAAGCCTACCAAGGCGACGATCAGTAGCTGGTTTGAGAGAACGACCAGCCACACTGGGACTGAGACACGGCCCAGACTCCTACGGGAGGCAGCAGTGGGGAATTTTGGACAATGGGCGCAAGCCTGATCCAGCCATGCCGCGTGCGGGAAGAAGGCCTTCGGGTTG